>Ga0075430_100000259_pt1 | contig 37106 bp, 33 predicted proteins | sample RhiMetdeltSRZDD4_FD_75294 | JGI IMG/M metagenome (GOLD analysis project Ga0075430, IMG submission 75294) | Populus rhizosphere microbial communities from Tennessee, USA - Rhizosphere MetaG P. deltoides SRZDD4 | ecosystem: Host-associated > Plants > Roots > Rhizosphere > Soil | place: USA... | reverse complement strand
GTGACGATCTCCGTCGGGGGCGAGATCGGCGAGGTCGGGTCGCAGAACAGCACGGTCGAGGAGCTGCGGGCGTTCATGGATGGGTTCAACCGAACCCTTGCCGACCGGTGTCCGCCCAACACCGCCGGATTGTCGAAGATCAGTGTGCAATCGGGGACGTCGCACGGCGGGGTCGTGCTTCCTGACGGATCGATCGCGGATGTCGCCCTCGACCTCGCCACCCTCGAGCGGCTCTCGAAGGTCGCGCGCGAGGAGTACGGGATGGCTGGAGCGGTGCAGCACGGCGCGTCCACGCTGCCCGACACCGCGTTCAACAACTTCCCGCGCACCGAGACGGCGGAGATTCACCTCGCGACGAACTTCCAGAACATGCTGTTCGATCACCTCCCCGCGCCGATGAAGGAGGAGGTGTACGGGTGGCTGCGCGAGAATGCGAAGGACGAACGCAAGGCCACCGACAGCGACGAGCAGTTCTTCTACAAGACGCGCAAGAAGGCGATCGGCCCGTTCAAGCGCCGCGTGTGGGACCTGCCGGACGACGTGAAGGGTCGTCTGGCCCAGGCATACGATGCCAAGTTCGAGTTCCTCTTCACACAACTCGCGGTCGGCGGCACTGCGGCGGCGGTGCGCACGTTCGTGAAGGCGACGAAGCTTCATCGCCCGATGCCGGGCACGAGCGGCTACGAGAATGTGGCCGCGGCACCCGATGACACCGACCTGAGCGACTGAGCCCGGCGCTGGGAGGGGACCCGACGAAAGAGGCCTGGGGCAGTGCGCTCCAGGCATTGTCGGCGCACGTGGCGCACGATCTTCGAAACGCCTTGAACGCCGTCGCGGTCAATCTCGAGGTCGTCCGGGGACGTTCCGCCAGAGGGGCTGAGGCGTCTGCGATCGCGCCGTTCGCGGCGACGGCGTCCGCGCAGCTGGAGCTGGCGCTGGCGGCCACCGAAGCGCTTCTCGGCTTCGCGCGTGCGGAGCCGGAGCCGGCGGACGTCGGCGTCATCATCGATCGCCTGGAGCGGTTATTGGCCGTCAGAGGGCACGGGCCGGGCGACCGGCGACCCCTCGTTCGTGGAGCGGTGACGTCCGCCCCGGCGGATCTGGTTCGGGCGGTCGTGGCGCGTAGTGTGCTCAGCGCTGTGCAGGTGGGGGCTAGTGCGCCGTGCGAAATCACGGTCGCTGACGGTATCTTTCTACGCGTCACTGGCGGCGACGCTTCGGCGCCATCGCTCGACCCTGAGCTCGTGACACTCGCATCGGTCTGGGGGGTCCGGACCGCGACCCATGGTCACGCACTCGAGCTGTCGTTCCCGCCCGTAACCGACGACACACCAAACGCCCCTGCATGAAGAAGCCGAAGATCCTCATCGCCGACGACGATCGCTCGATCACCGAAGGGCTCGGCGCCATCCTCTCGGACGAAGGGTACGAGATCGAGGTGGCGCTGGACGGCCAGAAAGCGATCGACCGGCTCGCGACCGACGCGTTCGGCGTGGCGCTCGCCGATCTCATGATGCCGAAGCTCGACGGGCTCACGCTGCTCAAGGAGATCCAGGCGCGTGACATCACGACCGAGTGCATCATCATCACGGGCCAGGCCACGGTGGACTCGGCGGTGCAAGCCATGCGGCAGGGCGCGTATGACTACATCGAGAAGCCACTCAACGCGGAAAAGCTGAACCGCCTCAAGGCGCTGATCCCGAAGGCGCTCGACAAGTTCAACGTCCGACAGAAGAACAAGGAGCTCGCATCGACGATCGAGGGGCTCACGCACTACGGCGAGCTCACCGGGCAGTCGGAGTCGATGCGGTCCGTGTATCGGATCATCGATGCCGTCGCGCCCTCGTCAGCGAGCGTGCTGATCCTGGGCGAATCCGGAACGGGGAAGGAGCTGGTCGCGCGGGCGATTCACAGCAAGAGCGAGCGCGCGAAAGGACCCATCTTCGCGCTCAACTGTGCCGCGCTTCCGAAGGACATTCTCGAGAACGAGCTGTTCGGTCACGAGAAGGGTGCGTTCACGGGGTCGACGAACGAAAAGGCCGGTGCGTTCGAGATGGCGCACGGCGGCACCATCTTCCTCGACGAAGTCGCGGAGATGGCGCCGGACATTCAGGTCAAGCTACTCCGCGCGCTGGAATCGCGATCCATTCGGCGTCTCGGCGGCAAGCGCGAGATCGCGGTGGACATTCGAGTCGTCGCCGCGACGAACAAGAATCTTCAGAAGGCCATCACGGAGGGCGAGCTCCGCGAGGACCTCTACTATCGTCTCGCGGTGGTGGAGATCTACCTGCCGCCGCTGCGTGAGCGGTTGGGCGATGTGAAGCTGCTCGCGAACGAATTCCTGGCTCGGTATGCGCAGCAGAACGGAAAGAAGGTCACCGGGTTCGACAACGATTCGTGGTCGTGGATTCTCAACTACCGGTGGCCGGGCAACGTTCGCGAGCTGAAGAATGCGGTCGAGCGTGCCGTCATCATGACTACGGGGTCGACCATTGGCGTTGGCGACATTGCGCCACGACATCTCCAGCCCGGTGCGGAGGGTCGTGACGGTCTGTCGGCCCCGAGCGGCCCGCCGCGTCGGCGCGCCAGCGACCGCGCGACCGCCGACAACAACGGCGCGGCCACGGTGCTGGGGATGACGCGCGACGAGCTGTTCGAAGCGTTCTCGCGGTACGTGCGTGACCGTGCGTCGTCAGGCTCCGGCGCGGCGATGCCGGCGCGCGGCGACGGTGCGGGTGACTCCGTAGCCGACGAGGGCACGAGCCCCGAGCCCGATGTCGGCGCGGCCCGTGTCAAGCCGCGCGAGCAGGCGGCCGCGAAGGATCAGCCGAAACCGAAGCCGAAGAAACGTTAGGTGGGCTGCGCTCGTCACTCGGCGAGCGAGTTCCATGGAAACAGCGCGTTCTACGCCGCCCGTGGCGGCACGATGATGAGGAGAGGATATGCGCAGGGCGGACTACGACGACGAGCCGGCAGTCATTATCGAACGCCATTCGGGCGGCGTGGGGTCGTTCATCCTCGGCGTGGCCATCGGGGCTGCCGCCGCACTGCTCCTCGCGCCGCAATCCGGTGCGGCGACTCGGCGCGATCTGCGTCGCGGCGCACGCCGGGCGCGCCGCGCGGCGCATGACCTCGCGGGGGACATTCAAGGCCGCGTCACGGACACGTTCGACCAGGCGCGCGAGCGCGTCGAAACGGGCATCGACGCGGCGCGACAAGCGATCGAGCTGAAGAAGCGACAGGTCTCCCGTGCGATGGAAGCGGGGCGTGCCGCGGCGCAGCAGGCGCGTGATGAGCTCGAGCGACGGATCGCCGAGACGAAGGCGGCCTATAACGCTGGAGCGGAAGTCGCTCGCACGAGCGCTGCGCAGCCGCTGCCGGCGGCCCGAACCGTGGAGCGGGACGAGCCTGACCGCTGACGGCGTCGTCCCGCGACTGCGCGCGTGAGGCACCGCCCGTTCTACGTTCGGCTGGCGTGGACGCTTCGTGACTACGCGAAGCGCGTCTGGGACAACGCCGGTGAAGACAACATTTTCTTCCTGGCCGGAGGGATCGCGTTCAACATCCTCCTGGCAGCGGTGCCGTTCGTCCTCCTGCTGGTCTCGGGGCTCGCGACCTTCCTGAATCACTCCGCGGACGAGACGCTCGCCGACGTCACCGCGATCATCGACAGCCTCCTCCCGCCACACGCCGAAACGAGCGAGAGCCCCGTCCATCGGCTCCTGATCGACATCATCAGCACGCGAGGCGCGGTCGGCCTGTACAGCGCCGTGGGTTTCGTGTGGTTCTCGACCAGATTGTTTGGATCCCTGCGAAGTGTGCTGGCCGACGTGTTCGACATCGAGACCGACCGCGGCATCATTCAAGGGAAGATCTTCGACGTCCAGATCACGATCATGGCCACGCTGCTGCTGGTGGCCTACACGGCGTTGAGCGCGTACCTCGCGCTGGCGACCACGCGCGGCGTGGAGCTCGTGGCCCGACTCGGCATCCGGGCCGACGTGATGGGTGGCGTGGAGTACGTGATCGGCCGGCTCCTCGCGTTCGCGTTTGTAGCGACGATGTTCTTCGCCCTGTACAAGTTCCTGCCTAACAGGAAAATCCGGTGGCAGACCGCCTTGCTGGCGGCGATGTTCACCGGCGGAATGTTCGAGATCGCGAAAGCGCTGTTTACGACCTACGTCGCGGAGTTCAACCCGGGCTCGGTGTATACGGGCACTCTGTACGCGCTCGTAATCGTCGTGTTCTGGGTGTACTACGCGGCAATGATCTTCATCCTCGGTGGCGAGGTGGGCCAGGTCTACGAGCTGCGCCGCGTGAGGCGACTCCAGCGAGAGACGTTCGAGGACGATCAGCCAGCGGCGCTGCGCCCTCAGCCCTCACCGGCTAACGATTAGCGAGTCACGGCCGCGACCCGCCGAATCTGGCTGCCCGCGTACCGGCTTATTGATGGGGTTATTTGGCCCGAAGGTTGCCTTATCCGTGGGCGTTCGCACTCAACTGGGAGGCCAACCGTGCGGAAGTCTGCTTTGACCCTCGCGATCGCGGCGCTGACGGCGGTGGCCGCGTGCCAGAAGACTGGGGAAAACGAGTTCCAGGTCGAGACGCCGGATGTCGACGTCAACCGCGACACCACCACCATCCGGACGCCTGATGTCGACATCGTCAAGGATACGGCGAAGGTGACGGTTCCGAACGTCGATGTTCGCAAGGACACCGCGACCGTGACCGTACCGAAGGTAAAGGTCAAGAAGCCGTAAACATCACGCTTCTTTCTGCGCCGACCAGAGGATCGGTCGGCGCAATCCTGGTCGGACCCGGCGATGGCGCCGTGGCCGGCCAGTTGGCGTGTCGGGGAGCGTTAGGCGGCGCCACCGCGAGCGATCGCGTTCGGTGTCGGGCGCTCGAACGTACACTGCGCACTGCCTTCCATTCATCGACGATCGGCGCGAGCTTATCTCGCCATGCCGATCGATCTGCGCAGCGACACCGTCACCAGACCCTCCGAGCCGATGCGTGCCGCGCTCGCGGCAGCCGAGGTGGGCGATGATCACCTCGATGGCGATCCGACCACGCGCCGGCTCGAGCAGCACGTCGCCGCAATGCTGGGCAAGCCGGCCGCGCTGTTTTTCCCCACCGGGACGATGGCGAACCTCGCCGCCATCATGGTGCATTCGCCCCCCGGCAGCGAGTTGCTCGTGGACGCCGATGCCCACGTAGTGAATCTCACCGCGGCGGGCGTCGCGGCCGTCGCCGGTGTTCAGTCCCGCTTCGTAACGCCCACGTCCCGCGTCGTCGACGCCACCGACTTCAAGCGCGCGATCCGATCGCCGTCCCGCTACACTCCGCCGCTGTCGCTCGTGTCGGTCGAGAACACGCACAACGGCGCCGGTGGCGTCGTGACGCCGCTCGCCGACCTTCGCGAAATCAGCGGCGTCGCCGCGGACGCAGGCGTGCCGTTGCACCTCGACGGCGCCCGGCTATGGAACGTCGAAGCCGCGACCGGCGTCGCGGTGGCGGACTACGCGGCGTGCGCGGACACGGTCATGGTGTCCTTCTCGAAAGGGTTGGGGGCGCCCGCGGGCGCGGCACTCGCGGGCACCCGGGAGTTCATCGACGCAGCGTGGTTCACGCGCAAGCGGCTCGGCGGTGGTCTGCGCCAATCAGGGATCCTCGCGGCGGCAGCGCTGTTCGCGCTGGAGAACAACCGCAACCGCTTGGCCGAGGATCACCGCAATGCCGCGCGGTTCGCTGAGCTCATCGGGAACGCGGGCGGTGCGTCCGTCGTCGCGCCGGATACGAACATCGTGATGATCGACGTGCGTGACGGCTCCACTGCGGAAGCCGTTGCCAGGGCCGCGGCGGAGCACGGCGTGCTCGTGAGCGTATGGTCCGGGCGCCGCGTTCGCGTGGTGACCCACCTCGATGTCACGACCGCCGATGTCGAGGCTGCCGCCGCCGTGATGCGGACCGTTCTCGTCCGCGACTGAGAACCGGCCGCGGCGGTGTGATGCGCGCGGTTGAATCGGCTCGCATCACCGGCTAGCTTTCGCGTTGCTCCAGGTCCCGAAGGGCGCGAGCCCGCTAACTCCGTCAGGACCCCGAAGGTAGCAGCGGCATGTGGTGTCTTTCGTCGCTTCGTCAGACCTGGAGTATCGCGGTGATGGCCGGGAGCCGGGAACAGGGAACGGGGAACCGATAGAGCGGTTCGACGTTCTCGGCCGGAGTTCCGCACACCTGCGATACGCCGCTTGATCGTGCGAGTTGCGCACGAGAAATTCGGAGCCTCGTTCGAGCGCCCATGGGGTCGAACGAGGCTCTGTCCGTTAGGGTATGCGCGGCGGCCGTGACGATCGATTCCCGATTCCCGATTCCCGATTGTAATGTTGGCTCTCGCGCGTAAATACCGCCCGCGGAACTTCGCGTCGGTGGCCGTGCAGTCTCATGTCTCCAACACGCTCAAGGGCGCGATCGCGCGCGGACGCGTGGCGCATGGGTACCTGCTCTGCGGACCGCGGGGCGTCGGGAAGACCACGCTCGCGCGCGTGCTCGCAATGGCGCTCAACTGCGAGAACCGTTCGCCCGACGGTGAGCCGTGTGGGGTGTGCACGTCCTGTCAGCGCATCTGGAGCGGCTCCGCGAGCCTCGACGTCATCGAGATCGACGCTGCCTCGAATCGCGGCGTCGACGACGCCCGGGAGCTGCGTGAGCGCGCCATGTACGCGCCGTCCGGGGAAGACCGGTACAAGGTCTACATCGTCGACGAAGCGCACATGCTCACGCGGGAGGCGTGGAACGCGCTCCTCAAGGTGCTCGAGGAGCCGCCCCCGCGCGTCGTGTTCGTGTTCGCGACCACAGAGCCGCAGAAGATCGCCCAGGCCGCGGCGCCCGTACTGAGCCGCCTCCAGCGCTTCGATTTCCGGCGGATCGGGCCGGCCGACGTTCGGGCCCGCCTCGAGAGCGTCCTCCAGGACGAGAAGATCGAGGCGGAACCCGAAGCGCTCGCGATGATCGCCCGTGCGGCCGACGGCTCCATGCGTGACGCGCTGAGCCTCACCGACCAGTCGCTCTCGTTAGGTGAAGGCAAGCTCACCGCGGAACGCGTGCGTGACGCCCTCGGCCTCGTTGCCGAAGACGAATACCTCGCCGTGCTCGACATCATCGCCGAGCGCCGCGCGGGCGACGTCTTCCCGACGATGCAGCGACTCGGCGAGTTGGGCATCGATTTCGGGTCGTTCCTCACCGGCCTCGCCGACATGCTCCGGGCGCAGCTCGCCGTCACGCTCGGCTCGCGGTCGATCGAGGTGTCGGAGCGCGCGCGAGTGGCGCTGGAGGAGCGCGTCGACCGTATCAGCGCGGCAGACCTGCTCCGCATGCTGTCCGCCATCGGCGACCTGGAGCAACGGTTCCGCAAGAGTGGTCAGCAGCAGCTGCTCGTGGAAACGCTGCTCATTCGGTTCGCGCTTCTCGATCGCACCGTCGCCATCGAAGACGTGCTCCGAAGCCTCGGAGATGGAGGGGGATCGGGGCGGCCTCGCGCGCCAGCGGAGACTCGTCCATCGAATCCCCCGCTTCAGCGCCCAACCGGCCGGAGTGGTGCACCCGACGATACGCCGCGACGCGCCGCGAGCGACACGCCGCAGCCCGCCGACAAGCCTGTCCCGCGACCGCCGGTCGCACGCGACAGCGCGACCGTCGAAGCGCCGGCGCGCCGACCGACGCCGACCGCGTCCGACGCGATGCCCACGATCAACGTGGTCACCGAGCGGTGGGACGATGTGATCGCCGCCGTGCGAACGAACAAGATGATGCTCGCGTCGTTCCTCGAGGCAGCGTTTCCGGCCGCGATGAGTGCTGGCGGTCTGCTGACGATTCGCGCGGAAGACGTGCCGTCGGCGGATGCGCTCGAGCCAGCGAAGAACGACCTGCTCGCGATCGTGAAAACCGTGTTTCCGGCCGTCGAGCGGCTTGCGATCACGCGGCCCGAAGGGGCGGCTCCTGCCGCACCCCGTCGCGTTACCGAAGAGGAGATCCGAACCCAGCGGATGGCGTCGCTTCGCAAGCGCGACCCCGTCCTCGGCGCCGCGATCGACGCGCTCGACCTCGAGCTGCTGGACTGAGCCCGTCAGTCGCGGCCGCAGGCTCCGACGCGACGCAATTCTCGATGGCGCTTCCGCTTGCGATGGAATGGAAGCCTCGGGTAGCTTTTCGATCCTCTCGCAAGCGTGCGGTATCCGATGGCCGATATCATGAAGATCCTGCAGCAGGCGCAGCAGATGCAGGGTCGGCTGAAGCAAATCCAGGATGAGCTCGAGGCCCGCACCGTTAGCGCCGCCTCCGGTGGCGGAATGGTCTCCGTCGAGGCCGACGGAAAGGGCCAAATCCGCAAGATCAAGATCGATCCGACGGTCGTGAACCCTGCCGACGTCGAGATGCTCGAGGATCTCGTGCTCGTCGCGGTCGCCGAGGCGCAGAAGAAGGCCGCCGACCTCGCCCAGGAGGAAATGGGGAAGCTCGCCGGGGGGATGAACCTGCCTTTCAAGCTGCCATTCTAAGGCGCGGAACCGGGAACAGCGGACCGATTTGTCCCTCGGCGCAATCGATGTCCCGATTCCCGATCCCCGATTCACGAGAATGTCCGCGATTGAGGAATTGGCCACCGAGCTCTCCCGTCTGCCGGGCATCGGCCGGAAGACGGCGCTTCGCCTGACATACCATCTCCTTCGGCAGCCGGTCGAGCTCACGCAGCGGCTGGCGTCCGCGTTGGTGACGCTGGCCGAGCGTGTGCGACCATGTGCCAGGTGCTTCAACCTCACCGAGGAGGAGCTCTGTGCCATCTGCCGCGACCAGAAACGTGACGCCGCCCTCATTTGTGCCGTCGAAGAAGCGTCGGACATCGGTGCGATCGAGCGCGCCGGTGAGTTTCGCGGGCTCTATCACGTTCTCGGAGGCCGACTTTCGCCGTTGGACGGCGTCGGGCCCGAGGATCTCACCATCGATCGACTCGTCGATCGTGTGTCCCACGGCGGGGTTCGGGAAGTGATCATCGCCACAAATCCGAGCTTGGAGGGGGAGGCGACCGCGTTGTACGTGCAGCGTCAGCTCGCGCCGTTCGGACTGGCGGTCACGCGCATCGCCCGTGGCTTGCCAGTTGGCGGAGATCTCGAGTACGCCGATGGCGTTACGATCGCGCAAGCGATTTCGGCGCGCCGGGAGATGGCCTGACGTGCGCGCGAAGCACATGGCTGCAGTCGGCTTCGTCGCGGGCTTCGCCGTGGGTCTGGTGTTCTGGAGTCGCGAGCAGCACGTGCGGAAGCGCGATCTGTTTCACGCGCGCCCGATGCGCCGACTTGCCGCGCTGACATATCTGCGCGGGCAGCGCACGCCGGAAACGGCGAGCCTGCTCAAGGACTACATCCGTTGGGAGCAGCGCCCTGAATTGAAGCGCCGCGCCCGCCGACTCCTCGATCGGGTCGAGCGCCAACTGGCCTGACGCATCGGCCCAACCACGAGATTCATGCCTGTAGGTGCCACGAGCTGGTCGTTCACCGAGGACGATTTCGGCGCGATCAATCAGCTGCTCCAACGGTTTCTGTACGATAGCAACGCTCGCTGCGCGCTCGTCGTCGATCGCGCCGGCCAGCTGGTCACGACCGTCGGCGAGCGGCCGAACTTCGACGCCACGGCGTTCGCGACGCTCACCGCCGCGGACTTCAGCGCGAACGATCAGCTGGCGAAGCTCATCGGGGAAACCGATTTCAACACGCTCTTTCACCAGGGCGAACGGGAGTCGATGCTGCTCGCGGACGTCGCGCGGCGCGTCATTCTCGTCGTCCTGTTCGACAACCGGACGACCCTCGGACTCGTACGACTGAAGATGCGGCAGACCGTCGATGATCTGTCCAAGCTGTTCGAAGCGGTGTTCAGCCGCGGCCAATCCGGCGCGGGTCAGCCTAACGTTCTCGCCGATGCCGACGACGAGATCGACCGCCTGTTCCAGTAACGCGAGAGGCTGACACCATGTCGATGATCAACTACGCCTCGCGCGAGATCAACTGCAAGATCGTGTACTACGGGCCGGGGCTCGGTGGAAAGACGACCAATCTGGAGCACGTCTACGGCAAGGTCGCGCCGAGCACGCGCGGCAAGCTCATCTCGCTCGCGACCGAGACGGAACGGACGCTCTTCTTCGACTTCCTCCCGGTGGACCTCGGGACGATCCGCGGCTTCAAGACGCGGTTTCATCTCTATACGGTGCCGGGACAGGTGTACTACAACGCCAGCCGCAAGCTCATCCTGAAGGGCGTGGACGGCATCGTGTTCGTCGCCGACTCGCAGATGGAGCGCATGGAGGCAAACCAGGAGTCGATGCAGAACCTGTACGACAACATGGCCGAGTACGGGTACGATCTGACGAAGATGCCGTTCGTCATCCAGTACAACAAACGCGACCTGCCGAACGCCGCCCCGGTGCGGGACCTGCAGGCTCAGCTCAATCCGGGGTGGGAAGTGACCGACGGGGCGCGGCAGCGCGTGCTGCCCGATCCCTATCATGCCGGCGAAAACCTGGTCGAGCAGATCGCGAGCGGTGAATGGGTCGAACGCGCGACATATTTCGAGGCGGTGGCGGTGAGTGGCGACGGCGTGTTCGACACTCTCAAGGCCGTCAGCAAGCTGGTCCTGAAGTCACTGGCGTAGCGCGCCATGCCGGCGCGCCGCGACACGGATCGAGGCCGACGTGAACCTGCCTAACGCGATCACCGTTGCCCGCATCGCGGTCGCCCCGCTGATCGCCGCGATGATCGTCGTGCCGTCGTGGCGCGTGCGGTTTGCCGCGTGGATCCTGTACCTCGCGGCCGCCATCACCGACTACTACGACGGCAAGCTCGCCCGGTCGCGCAACCTGGTGACCGACCTCGGCCGGCTGCTCGATCCGCTCGCCGACAAGCTGTTACTCCTGTGTACGCTCGGGCCGATGTGGTGGCTCATGCGGGGTGTGCCGCTCGGTGCGCCGCTCCCGCCCGCCGAGGGGTGGGCCGAGCCGGGCGTCGTCGGGCCGGTGATCGCGGGCGAGCACGTCGCGTGGTCGCTCGTGACGCCGTTCGGCATCGTCGGACTCCCGCTCTGGGTGTTGGGCTTGGTCCTCGGGCGCGAACTGGTCATGACGATCTTCCGCCAGTACGCCGCTCGGCGCGGCGTGATCATCTCCGCCATCGGCCCGGCGAAATGGAAGACGGGATTTCAGTCCACCTGGGCCGGCGCCGTCTTTTTCTGGTTCAGCGCGGCAGCGGCAGCGGTGGAGTACCGGTGGACATCGGACGCGTGGCGCTACTTCGCGATGTTCAACGGCATCGTCGGGGTTGTCACGATGACTGGCGCCGTCGCGCTCACGCTGTACTCGCTCGGGCTCTACGCCAAGCGATACGGATACCTCCTCGGCCGAGGGACACCCGGCGAAGCGCGCCCGTAGTCCCCTTGCTCCGAGCGACGCATCTTTCGGGATGCGACTCGAGCTGATCACCATCGGGGACGAGCTCCTGCTCGGCTACACGATCGACACGAACGCGGCGTTTCTCGCGCGAGAGCTCGCCGCCGTCGGCGTCTCGCTCGTTCGTCGCGCGACCGTGGGCGATTCGGCCGGCGACATCGAGGCGGCGGTGCGAGATGCGCTCGACCGTACCGGGGCCGTGATCACGACCGGCGGTCTCGGGCCGACGAGCGATGACATGACGCGCCAGTCCATCGCCGCGGTGTTCGCTCGCGAGCTCGTGCCTGACGAGTCCCGTTGGGAGACACTTCGCGCGCTCTGGAAGGAACGCGGGCGCGGGGAGATTCCCGTCACGAACCGTTCACAGGTGATGATCCCGCGCGGCGCACACGTGCTCGAGAATCGACACGGCACGGCGCCCGGTATCGTGCTCGAGGATGATGACGGTCGCTGGTGCGCGATGCTCCCCGGCGTGCCGCGTGAAATGCGAGGCATGGTCGGCGACGCGCTGCTGCCGTACGTGATTCGGAAGCTCGGCGACACGCATCACGTCGTTCGCTCCCGAACGCTTCGCACGACCAGCATCGCCGAGTCGAAGCTCGCGGAGGTGCTGGGCCCGCTCGCTGGTGGTATGGACGGAGTTTCGCTCGCGTATCTCCCCGGGCAGGATGGCGTGGACCTTCGGGTAACGGTTCGTGACGTCGGCGCGGCCGACGCGGAGCGGCTCCTGTCCGAAGCGATGACTGCGTTGCGGGATCGCGTCGGGCGCTACGCATATGGCGAAGACCGTGACGACCTCGCCGCGACGGTGCTCGACCTCTGCAAGGGCAGCGGCCTGCATGTCGCGGTCGCGGAAAGCTGTACCGGCGGGCTGCTCGGCGCCCGGCTCACCGCGATTCCGGGCTCCAGCGCCGTCGTGAACGGCGGCGTCATTGCCTACTCGAACGCGGTCAAAACGGACATGCTTGGGGTCCCCACTGAGCTGATCGAACGTCACGGCGCCGTGAGCGAGCAGGTCGCGGTGGCGATGGCGTCCGGCGCCCGGGCACGCGTCGGATCCGCGATTGGCGTCGGGATTACCGGGGTGGCCGGGCCGGATGGCGGGACGGCCGAAAAGCCCGTCGGACTCGTCTGGATCGCTGTCGATGTCGACGGCACGGTGCAGGCTCGCGGTCCCAGGTTCATCGGAGATCGGACAGAGATCCGTTACCGGGCAACCCAGGCGGCTCTCGACATGATGCGACGGCTTTTAGCCGACCGAGCGGCTGCCGCAACGGCAGGGGTACAGGGCACGGCCGTTGCCTGAAACGGTGCGCTGCCGACGGCGTACGTGCTTTGGTTGCACGCCGATCGCGGCTCGGAGACATTTCACCAGACCTCAGCCGTTCCTCGATGCGAAACAAGAAACACAGCCAACAGACCGAGCCCAAGGAATCCGACGACGTCCTCGACGACGGCCTCGCGACGAGTGGGTCGGTCGGCGGTGAAGATGCCGATCAGCCTCCTCCGACCGAGCAGGCGCCTGCGACCGAGCAGGGCGACGGCAGCAGCGCGCCGGACATGCAGAGCGATGTCGCGGACCTGTCCGGGCGCTCGGACTGGAGGCGGGTAGCCGACGATCAGCGTGAAAAGTTCCTCCGGCTCGCTGCAGAGTACGACAACTTCCGAAAGCGCGCCGTTCGCGAGCGTCAGGAAGCGGGGTGGCGCGCGCAGGGCGAGATGGTGCGAGGCCTCATCGACGCGCTCGATGACCTGTCGCGGTTTGCCCACGTCGACCCGGCGACGGTGGACGCATCGACCGTGGTGCAGGGCGTGGACATGGTCGAGCGAAAGGTGCTGAAGTCGCTTGCGGGCCACGGACTCGAGGTCGTCGATCCACTGGATCATCTGTTCGACCCGAAAGTGCACGAGGCGGTCGCGACGGAGCCGGCGCTGTCGCCCGAGGACGATCACATGGTGGGGAAGGTCTACCAGCGCGGCTACGTGTTCAACGGCCACCTGCTTCGCCCGGCGCGCGTCGTGGTGAAGCAGTGGAACGGATGACAACGGCGCGCGCCTGATCCATGGCACCAACGAAGGACTTCTACGCCGTCCTCGGCGTCTCGTCGTCCGCATCCCAGGACGAGATCAAGAAGACGTATCGGCGACTGGCGGCGAAGCATCATCCGGACAAGAACCCGAACGACGCCAAGGCGGCTGATCGGTTCAAGGAGATCTCCGAGGCGTACACCGTTCTCGGCGATCCCCAGAAGCGAAAGCAGTACGATGAGATGCGTCGGCTCGGCGCGTTCACTGGCTTCGGCGGTGGGCGCTCGGGTGGGTCGCGCCCATCGGGGTCCGGAGCTCGGCCAGGCCCGGGTGCCGGTGCGGGAGCTGGTGCTGACGCAAACGGCTTCCGTTTCCAGGACTTCGATATCGGCGGAATCGGCGGGCTCGGGGACCTGTTCGCGTCGATGTTCGGCGGCGGTGCGGGGGAGCGTCCCGCAGGTGGACGCGCGCGTCGCGAGGAGCGGGGGCAGACGGTCGAGACGATTCTCGAGGTCCCGTTTCGTGTTGCCGCTCAGGGCGGCAAGGTGCCGGTCGAGCTCGAGGTGAACGAGGAATGCGACGTCTGCAACGGCAGTGGTGCGGCGCCGGGTGCGACGCTGAAGGTGTGCCCCGAGTGTAGCGGCCGCGGGGTGATCTCGTTCGGTCAGGGCGGGTTCGCCGTCAACCGTCCGTGCCCGATGTGTCTCGGGAAAGGCCAGATCCCGTCGGAGCGATGCGCGAAGTGCGGTGGCACCGGCGAGGTGCGCACGCGAAAGAAGGTGCTCATCACCGTGCCTCCCGGATCCGATACGGGCACGAGGATCAGACTGAAGGGGCAGGGTGGCCGCGGCTCCGCAGGCGGCCCGCCAGGCGATCTCGACATCACGCTGCAGGTGCAGGCGGACCGTTTCTACAAGCGGGACGGGCTCGACCTCATCGCCAGCGTGCCGATCAACATCGCGCAGGCCACGTTAGGCTCGAAGATCAGCGTCAAGACGCTCGAGGGAAAGCGCGTCGCGATCCGCATTCCGGCGGGCACGGCGTCGGGTCGTCGCTTCCGCGTGCGAGGGCAGGGCATCGCGAAGGACGAGAAGCGGGGCGACCTGATCATCGAGGTGCAGGTCACCGTGCCCGAGAAGCTCTCCGAGGAGCAGGAGCGGATGATGCGAGAGTTCGCGGAGGCGGGCGGGCTGAAGTACTAGGGCGCTGCCGTTAGGCAGCGAGCACCGGCAGCGCGGTTCTGGCGGCCGCTCCACCGCGCTCGATGAACCCGCCGCCTAACACGCGATCGCCGTCGTAGAGCACGAGCGACTGACCCGGGGTGATGGCGGAGACCGGCGCCTCGAGCGCGAGCTCGATCTCGTCGCTATCGACGCGCACGATCTCCGCCGGCGTCGCAGACGCGCGATGGCGCACCTGGACCTCGACGCGCGCGCCCGCGGACATCGGCTCGACGAGCCAGTTCATCTCGCGGGCGATGACGCCGCGACCGAGGAGCGCCTCCCGCGGCCCGATGATGACCGCGCGATCCACGGGGCGGATGGCGACGACGTACATCGGGGCGGAGAACCCACCGGGCACGCCGCGGCGCTGGCCGATCGTGTACCGCGCGTAGCCGTCGTGCTCGCCGACGACGGTTCCGTCGCCGAGCATGATCGGGCCACGTGCGAGCGCGGGCGTGTCGCCGCCGAGGCGACGCGCAATGACCTTCGCGTGGTCGCCGTCAGGAACGAAGCAGATGTCCTGGCTCTCGACCTTCTCGGCCACCACGGTGAGGCCCAGGTCATGCGCTCGTGCCCGCGTCTCGGGCTTCGTCATCTCGCCGACGGGGAGCAGCATCCGCCTAACGACGGACCGATCGATCCCCCAGAGAAAGTAGCTCTGGTCCTTCGAGCGATCACGGCCGCGAAGCAGCTCACCGTTGCTGGTCCGTGCATAGTGGCCGGTCGCGATCCACGCGGCGTCGACGGCGTCGGCCTTGCGCAGGAGGTCGCGGAACTTCGTGAACGTGTTGCACCGCACGCACGGAATCGGCGTCCGGCCGGCCGCATACTCGGAGACGAAGTTGTCGATGACGTCGTGGCCGAACGCGCTTTCGAGGTTCAGCACATAATGCGGGACGCCGAGCGTCTCGCACACGCGCCGGGCGTCGTTGATCGAGTCGAGCGAGCAGCACGGTCGGTCGGGGACGTCGTCGCCGTAGCAGAACAGCTTCATCGTGGCGCCGATGACGTCGTAGCCCTGCTCGACGAGCATGGCCGCGGCCACCGATGAATCCACGCCGCCGGACATCGCGACCAGCACCCGCTCGGTCATCGGCAGCCTACGCGGCTCCCGAGAGCCGACGCGCCTTCGCGATGAGCGCGGGGAACAGCTCGACCACGCGTGTGACGCAGTCGGGCGTCGTGAGTGCACCGAGGCTCATTCGGATGGCCGCGACTGCGAGCTCGGGGCGCACGCCCATGCCCCTGAGCACGTGCGACGGCGTGACGCTCCCGCTCTGACAGGCCGACCCCGACGACGCCGCAACGCCCGCGAGATCGAGCGCCATCAGCAGCGACTCGCTGTCGGTACCGGGCACCGAGAGGTTGAGGATGTGCGGCGCGCGCGGACTACCTCGGCCGTGCACCACGGCGTCGGGGATCTTCGCCAACAACCCTGCCTCGAGTGCATCGCGGAGCTCACCGAGTCGGCGTGTCTCAGCCTCGCGCTCCTCCACCGCCAGCTCCGCCGCGCGCGCGAGACCAACCGCGGCCGCGACGTTCTCGGTGCCAGGCCGTCTGCCGCGATCCTGCGACCCGCCGTGGAACATCGCGTCGATCTGCGTGCCGCGTCGGATGAAGATCGCCCCGATCCCCTTTGGCGCCCCGATCTTGTGGCCTGAGAGCGTCAGCAGATCGACCGGAACCTTTCGCAGGTCGATGTCGATCTTGCCGAACGCCTGCACCGCGTCGGTGTGCATCACTCCGCCGCGCGACTTCACGAGGTCCGCAATCTCCGGGATCGGCTGGATCGTGCCGGTCTCGTTGTTCACCCACATCACCGTGCACACCGCGAGGCTCTCGTCGAGAAGGCGGCTCGCCTGGTCCAGGTCGACGACACCGGTCGATGAGACCGGGAGCATGCGCTCGATGACGCCGTCGCGCGCGGCGTAGTGAACCGCCGCGAGCACGGCCTTGTGCTCGATAGGGGTCGTTGCGATGACGCTCCGCCCCTTTGCGCGCTGCGACCTGAGGGGCCCGAACACCGCGAGGTTGTCCGCTTCAGTTCCACCGGACGTGAAGCACACCTCGTCGGGCTGGGCCCCCATACAGCGCGCAAGGCGCTCGCGCGCCTCGTCGAGCGAAGCGCGCGCCTCACGCCCCCAGCGATGAACGCTCGACGGGTTTCCAAAGCGTGGGCCGTAGAACGGCTCCATTGCCTCGAAAACCTCGCGACGGACGGGCGTGGTCGCCGCGTGGTCGAGATAGACGGGCTGTGGCATAAGTCAATATAGCAGTTAACGATACCTGATGGGAACGGCCCGACGGCGGGGTGGTCGCCGCAGCCGCCTCCGAACGGCGTCAGTCGAGCACCAACTTCCCTCGTCTGAACCTCAGCAGTGCCCCGGCAATCACAATGATGGACAACAGGCCGAGGAGCGTAACGGCATACGCGATGATCCGCGTCTCCCCGAGCGCGCCCACGCGCGTCGCGAGGCGAAAGCGCGTCTCCGGCGACAACGCATTGAAGGCGAGTAACGGCCCCATGGTGAGGACAATGATCGCGATGCCGAACGCCTGCTGCGCCTGCTTCACCGTCGAAGCTCGAAGCGAGATGAATACACCGATTCCCGCCATGAGCAACGACGCGAGAATCGTGAGGACGATCGTGGCGATGAGTCGAGGGGCCGTGAACAGGATCAGACCGGTCTCTGCATGCGCGATGTTCACCGCGATGAGCCCGAGCACGAGGTTCGCGACCGCGAACCCGAGGCCATAGAGCACGGCCGCGATGATCTTGCCGATCACGATCGCAGAATCGGACAGCCTGCTCGCGAGCAGTGTCTCGAGCGTGTGGCGCTCGCGTTCCCCCGCCACCGAGTCGGCGATCAGCGAGGACACCATCGTCGCGGCGAGGAACGGCCAGTACGCGACGATGATCTTCGACTGCACCCATTCCGCTCCGAGCTGAACCGGCGCGACGACCCCGAGGATGAGCGCCAGGATCAGTGCCGACAGGCCGCCCCTGCGGAGTGACAGGAGCTGATCGCGGAATTCCTGCCACTCCTTCCACACGACGGTCCACACGTCCCGGATCACGTGGGGCCTCCGTTGATGCCGGTCTCGAGGCCCATGAGATCGAGGAACGCGTCTTCCAGCGTCGCGCGTGCTTTCCGGACTTCCTCGACGCCGACCCCGTGCTGAACGAGCATCGCGACGATCGGTGCCGCGCTCGCCCCCGGACCTAACGAGAACGTCAATCGTCCGTCCTCGGCGGTGAGCGACTCGATACCGGGCCATGCGCGCAGCTCGCCGACGACGTCGTCGCGGAGCCCGTGCGTCGTGATCTCGACGCGGCCGGAATCACGCCGGGCGCGCAGTGATTCCGGGCTCCCGACAGCCATGAGACGCCCGCCGCGGATGACCCCCACCTGCGAACACAGCCGCTCGGCTTCGTTCAGGTTGTGAGTCGTGAGGAACACCGTCACGCCTTCCTGAGCCGCCAGGGCGCTGAGATCCTCGCGCAGCCCGACAGTGGAGACCGGGTCCAATCCTGACGTCGGCTCGTCGAGAAACACGAGGTCGGGGCGGTGCATCACCGCACGCGCGACCGCGAGCTTCTGCTTCATCCCTCGGCTCCAGGTGCCCACCGGATCGTCTCGCCGCTCCCAGAGGCCGAACCGGGTGAGGAGCTCGCGGATGCGCTCCCGGCGCTCGCGCCGTGTCGCGTGCCACGCGCGGCCGTAGAACTCGAGATTGTCCGCCGCGCTGAGGCGCTCGTACAGGCCGGGGTGCTCGAGCAGGGCGCCACAGCGCGTCCGGATGGCCGTGCCGTCGCGCCTCGTGTCGTAGCCCAATACTTCCGCGCGGCCGGCGGTCGGGTCGAGCAAGCCGAGAAAGACGCGGATCGCCGTCGTCTTGCCCGCGCCGTTCGGGCCGAGAAACCCGAAGACGATGCCTTTCGGGACGTCGAGAGTGAGCGAATCGAGGGCTCGCACCGCCCCGAACTCCCGCGTTAGGCCCTCGGACCGGATGGCAAAGTCGTTCGATGGCACCGCGTGATCAGCTCCTCACGTCACGCAGCACGGCGCGCACGGGAGCGGCGTCCAGCGCCATCAGCTTCAGCGGCAGCGCGATGAGCTCGTACGAGCCCTGGGGAACGCGGCGGAGGTCGAGGTTCTCCAGGATGTACGCGTTCCCGGAGAACAGCATGTGATGAACCGGGAGCGTTTTGCTCTCGCGCTCATCGACGGACGGTGCGTCGACACCGAGGAGTCGAAGCCCCTTCGCCAACAGATCGCGGACGCACGCCTCGCTGAGCGTTGGCCACTCGGCGGGGAACTGCCCGCCGGCGATGGTCCGTGCCGTGCGCAGCAGCAGCCGCTGCCCCTGCACGGAGGGGTCGAACGCGAGCGCCTCGGCTTCGATGACGCCGGACAGCGTGCTCACGTCGACGACGGCTGCGGGGCCGAGAAACGCGTCGAGTGGCAGCTCGTGCGATCCCGGCCAGCCGTCACGCACGTGCAGCGGCGCGTCGGCGTGCGTGCCGACGTGCGGGCTTCCGATCACCGCGGACACGTTCACGCTCTCGCCCTTCGCGATCAACGACGCCCACCGGCACGCGTACGGGGTATCGCCCGGCCATTCGGGCGTCCCTTCGCGCAGTGCGATGCTGATGTCGCGAATCACCGCGCGTCGGGCTCGCCCGTGCTCGCGGCGCCGAAGAACTTCGCCCGCACCGCCCACAGCCGGGGCAGAAACCGCTGAGAGACGGTGCGTTGCAGATACTTCGCGCCTAACGTGCCGCCGGTGCCGCCGGTGGCCGGCCCGATGATCCGCTCCACGAGCTGCACGTGGAGGAACCGCCAGCGCGCGAAGCCGGAGTCGTATTCCAGAAGCCCCTCCGCGAGGAGAAACAGAGGCGTCGGAGCCGGGCCGGTGTACAGCGCCTCGAGCGTTGCCCCCTCTCGCGCGACCAGCTGCTCGAAGAGCTCCTCCAGCGTCGGGCGTGCGAGCGCGCGCTGCACGAGCGGAGGGATGTCACCGTGCTCCTGAATCGCGTGCAGGAAGTGCGGGTCGCGCGTCCCCGACGTGGCCTCGAGCGCGCGAAACTGCACGCTCTGCGAGCCGCTCGATGTGCCGAGAAAGCCGCGGAACTGGGCAAAGTGCTGCGGCGGTAGCGTGTCCAGCGCGGCAAGCTGCGTCGCCACGATCTGCACGAGCGCATTGATGCGCCGCACCGCGAGCACCGCGTACATCACCTCGCCGCGTTCCATGGCGTCGATGAGGTGATCCATCTCGTGCAGCACGCACTTGAACCACAGCTCGCTCGCCTGATGCACGACGATGAAGAGCAGCTCGTCCGGGTGTTCCGGAACCGCACGGGGGCGCTGCAGCGACAGCAGCTCGTCCAATGCGAGGTAGGACCCGTACGAGACGGGCGCGCTCGAATCTGTCGAAGCAGTCAAAACGTGGACACCTCGAGCGCGGTGATGTCGTCAACGCGCATCGTCTCGGTGGTGAAGAACGGCTCGCCGTACCGCGTTCGGATGAGCGAGCCGTAGTGCGCGGCCTGGTGGCGCACGATCTCGTACAGCGGGTCCCCGTTGGGGTATACCTCGCCGGCCTGCGTCACGCCATCGAACTGCGACCCATAGCAGCGGATCGCCTGGAGCTTTCGGTCGAACTCCGCCGAAATGTCGACGACGAACGTGGGGCGAGTGTAGTCCTCGCGGTACGACAGGCAATGGAGCACTTTCCGCGGGCGGTGCTTCGGAAGGTCAGGTTCGATCTTCGCGAGCCCCGAGATGAAACAGGCATCACGAACGAGCTCCGAGGTGATGCGATGATCGGGGTGGCGGCCCTGCTGCGCGGGGGCGATGACGATCGCCGGGCGCAGACGGCGCAGCACTCGCGCAATCATCTTGCGCGTCTCCGGTGTATTCACGATCCCGGCATCGGGGAGCCCGAGGTTCTCACGGACGGCGACGCCTAACACCGACGCGGCTCGTTGCGCCTCGTCGGCTCGCAGCTCCGCGGAGCCGCGCGTTCCCAGCTCGCCTTCGGTGAGGTCGAGGATGCCGGTGCGATGGCCCTGGGACGCGAGCTTGGCCAGCGTGCCACCGCACGTGAGCTCCACGTCATCCCGGTGCGCCGCGATGGCGAGCACTGCGATCTGGGTCGAGTCGGACATTCGGGGAAGCTACTACTCGTATCGCAGTGCTTCCACCGGATCGAGCCGCGACGCGCGACGCGCGGGGAGCAGCCCGAAGATCACGCCGATGCTGATCGACACGGTCACCGCAACGGCCGTGAGGGACGCAGGCGGCGCCGCATCGACGTTCATGAGCTGCGTGACGAGACCACCCATGCCGAGTCCGAGCGCGATACCGATCACCCCGCCGATGCCCGTGAGCGTCGCCGCCTCGATCAGGAACTGCAGCATGATGTCGCCGCGCGTGGCGCCGAGCGCTTTGCGCACCCCGATCTCCCGCGTTCGATCCGTCACCGACACCATCATGATCGCCATCACCCCGATGCCGCCCACCATGAGGGCCACCGACGAGAGCACGAGCATGACGAGGAAGAACGCGCCGGTCAGCTTCTCGAAAATGTCGAGAATCTGATCCTGCGTGATCATGTCGAACGTGTTCTTGTCTGCCGGACGCAGGTGGCGGAGCTCGCGCATGACGACGGTCACCGCTTCCTGCGCCTGCTCCACGGTGACCCCATCCCGTGGCTTCACCGCGATGTATTGGCTGCTCGTCTTGTCGATCGTGAACTGCTGGTCGAGCATCAGGTACGGCACGATGGCGCCCGTCTCTGCTCCCTGCGGGGCGAAGATGTTCTCGGGTGGCACGTACAGGCCGATGACCTCCACCGGCCGCCCGCCGATCCGCATGATCTTTCCGACCGGATTCTCCCGGCCGAACAGGCGACGCGCTGCGTTCTCCTGAACCACCGCCACCGGTGCTCCGCTCAGGAGCTCCCCACGTGTGAACCAGCGCCCCGCCGCGAGGTCGCCGCCCTGAATCTCCGTGAACCGGTCATCTGCGCCGAAGACCTGGATGGGCTGCGAGCGCTGGCCCTTGTACTCCAGGCGCGCGAACACCTGCGCCCAGATGGCGCCGTACGACACCTCTGGGAGCTGCGCTATGCGGTCGGCCTCGCGCTTCGAGAGATCCGGACGAATGCGAACCCACTTCGGCAGCGCGTCCGGGTTGAGCGGCGTCTGCGAGTACACCTTCACCACGTAGAACGTGGTCGGGCCGGCGATCTCGATCGTGCGCACGATCTGCCGCTGAATTCCGCGAACGATCGCCGCCATCGACATGACCGTAGCCACGCCGATCACGACGCCGAGGATGGTCAGCGCCGATCGCAGCTTGCTCGTTCTCAGCGCGTCGAACGCGATACCGATGTTCTCGCGCAGCTGGTCGTGAAGTCTCACAGGGTCCTCGAGTCTCCCGGCGTCACTCGGCGCGAAGCGCGGTAATCGGGTCGAGGCGCGCTGCGCGCCGTGCGGGATAGACCCCGAACGCCACGCCGACCGTTGCGCCGAGCGCGAGCGCGAGAAACACCGACCACGGGCTGACACGCGCCGGCAGCGGCGACGCCGTCGAGATCAGGAACGCGAACGCCCACCCGCCGACGACGCCGATCGCGCCGCCCAGACTCGAGAGCGTGATGGTCTCGACGAAGAACTGGCGGCTGATGTCGCCGCGCGTGGCGCCGACGGCCTTGCGGATGCCGATCTCGCGCGTTCGCTCGTTCACCGCCATGAGCATGATGTTCATGATCACGATGCCGCCAACTACGATGCCAATCGCGACGACGGCCGGGATCACACTGAACAGGACGCGCGTGAGCGTCTTCCAGAAATTCACGAGCGCGTCCGCCGTCTCCACCGAGAAATCGTTGTCCTCGTTAGGTCGCAGCCCATGGGCGATGCGCATCGCTTCCTCCGCCCGCGCCATCGCCGGCGCGACCTCGGTCGCCTCGGCCATCTTCACCGAGATGGTCGTCGTGTTACGGCGGCCGTACAGCATCTCGAAACGCGGCAACGGCATGAGCACGAACGAGTCGAACGACTGGCCGAGCACGCGTCCCTTCGGCTCGATGACGCCGACGATCGTGAACAGGTCGCCGAGAATCCGCACGTCCCGGCCAACGGCTTGAACGTTCTCGAAGAGTTTGTCGGCGATCTCCGCGCCGACGACGATGACGGCCTGCCGCTGCAGCAGGTCCACGTCCGTCAGGGCGCGGCCGTCGGCGATGCGATAGTCCTGGACGACCTGGTACGACGGCGTGATGCCGAAGATCGGGACGTCACCGAGCGTCTTGTCGCGCCATACGACGTCGGCCTGTGGCGTCGGCCAGCCGGACTGAATGCTGACGGCCTCGGCGTCGGGCAGGGCTGCGGCGACGGCGGCCGCGTCGCGCGTGGTAATGCGCGGGCGGCGGCGAATGCGGTCCATCTCGGCGTCGCTCACGGGGGCGAGCTGCAGGGGCGTGCGACGCACCTGGAACGCGTTCGCGCCGACAACAGCGCCGGCGATGTTCTCGCGCACGTACGCGTTCATCCCTTGAATCACCGCGACCACGGCCACGAGAAACGCGACCGAGACGATGATGCCAAGCAGGGTGAAGAACGAGCGAAGTTTGTTCGCCCTGATCTGCCCGAGAGCTACCGCGAGAACGTCGAGGAAGCGCATTGGAGAGCGAGCCGTCGCGTGCGAGGCCCGATGCGTTGGGCCTGCTTGTGAACGAATTCACAAGAAAGATAGGCCGCCCGGGGTTGTCGGCCCAGTCTGACGCTCATCCCGAGCGGCGGCGAGAAATCGCGGTCAACCGGAAGAGCGGTTGTCAATCCGAGCGAAGCGAAGAATCCTCATCGTCCCGGTAGAGACGCGTCAGCCGTGATGAGGAGGATCCTGCGGCCTCCGGCCGCTGCGCTCGGAATGGCGGCTACTCGTACCGGAGCGCCTCGACCGGATCCAGGCGCGCTGCGCGCGCGGCGGGCATCATCCCGAACAAGATTCCGGTGAACGCGCTCCCGATGAGCGCGGCGACGACCGCGGGCATTGGCACCTGCGCGGGGATCGGCGACACCTGCTTGATGATCGCGGCGATTCCCGTTCCGCCGATGAGCCCGATCACGGCACCGATCGACGTCAGTGTCGCGGCTTCGACGAGGAACTGCCAGAGAATCGTTCCCTTCGTCGCGCCGAGCGCCTTTCGCACGCCGATTTCACGCGTGCGCTCGGTGACCGAGATCATCATGATCGCCACCACGCCGACTCCGCCTACGAGCAGGGCGACGGCTGAGAGCGCGAGCCCCACCATGAAGATCGCGCCGAAGATCTTGTCGAACGTCTCCATCATGCGCTCGGAGGTGACCAGCGCGAAATTGTTCACCTGGCTCGGACGCAGCCCGCGAGTCCCACGCAGTAACGCAGTCACGTCGTCCATGACCTGGGCCTGCTGCGCGTCCGGACGAGGCTTGACCATGAAGCTGACACCACGCTCCCAGAGCCCGAGGTGCCGCTTGACGGTGGAGAAGGGGATGATCGCGCGCGGGCGGTCGGGACCGCGGCCGTCCATCGTCTTGAGGAACCCGGCCTTCGTGTGGTACACGCCGATCACCGTGAACGGCTGCGAGGCGATCTGGATCTGCTTGCCGATGGGGTCACCATCGGCGAACAGCTGCGCCTGGAGCGAGTCGTTGATGATCACGACGCGTGCGGCCGCCTGTTCTTCCTGTGCGGTGAAGTTTCGGCCCGGAGAAATGTCACCCGCGTCGGTCGCGAGCCAATCGGTGGAGAGGGCATCGTAGCCGACGTCCTGGAGATACCGATCGTGGTAGCGGAACGGTCGCGCGTCGCCGTAGATGACGGTGACTGCCTGTACCGACGGCAGCCGACGGATGGCGGCCGCTTCCTCGAGCTTCAGCGCAGGATTACGGCGCTCGGGGCACGTATCGTCGGTGCCGTCGCATCCGCCGAGCTGAATGCCGCGGCGCCGAACCTGGAACGACGTCGCGCCGAATGCCTCGACGTCCCCCTGGAAGCTCGCGCGCATCCCGTGCACGGCGGCCGCCATGGCGGTCACGACGAACACGCCGACGGCGACGCCCATGATGGTGAGGCTCGCGCGAACCTTGTTCGAGCGAATGGCGTCGACGGCGATGCCGACGCCCTCTTTGATGATCGTGAGGCGATCGAGCAGGCGCATCGTTATTCCTGGCGGAGAGCCGCGATCGGATCCAGCCGCGCAGCGCGGCTCGCCGGATACATGCCGGCGACGATACCAACCCCGGCGCCGACCCCGAGCGCGAGCAGGATGGACCATGGCGCGACGCTCGCCGGGAGCGGTGAGACCGCGGCGATGATCTTCGCCAGCCCGATGCCGAGGCTGATGCCGATGGCGGCGCCGACGACGCTCAGCGTCGCGGACTCGACGAGAAACTGCGAGAGGATATCACTGCGCCTGGCGCCTAACGCCTTGCGGATCCCGATCTCGCGGGTTCGCTCGGCGACGGCGACGAGCATGATGTTCATGATCACCATCGCGCCCACGACGAGCCCGATGGCGGGCAGCGCCGTGCCGAACAGAATGAGCCGACCCTTCAGCTCGTCGAAGAACGAGAGCGCGGCGTCGGCGGTCTCGAGCGCGAAGTTGTCGGGGCGGGCGGGCGGAAGCCGACGGAACCCGCGCATCACCTCACGCACGCTCTCCATGGCGCCGTCGAGGAGCTCGCGAGTCGGCGCCTGCACGACGAGCGCGTCGATGTCCCCACGGGGATTCGTGACGCGCGACAGCGGCGATTTGTACGGGCCGATGACCATGCGGTCGAGCGAGAAGCCGAACACGTTGCCCTGCTTCTCGAGCAGGCCGATCACGGAGTACGGGGTGCCGCCGATCCTGATCTCGCGGCCGACCGGGTCGAGTCCCCTGAAGAAGTGCGTCGCGACCTCGGTGCCGATGATCACCACCGGCGTGCCGAGCTGCGCTTCCTGCGGGGAAAACACGCGGCCGTTCGTGAGGTTGTATGACTTGATCCGGAAGTAGTCCGACTCCGTGGCGATGACCTGCACCTGTCGCGGACGCGCGTACGGCGTGTTCGCGTAGGCGAACGTCATGTTCTCGACGGCGGAGACGGTGCCGGGGGGAAGCGCGCTGCGCGCGACGGCGACATCGGGCTCGTAGATGCGCGGGCGCCGCGAGTATTCGCGCCACGTCTCGTCGCTCACGTTCCCGACGTTCACATCGGGGCGGCGGCGGAACGAGAACGTGTTCTTGCCGATGATCTTCGCCGCGAAGTCCTCCTCGACGTAGCGGCTCATCCCCTCGACGATCGAGACGACGGCGATGAGGAACATGACGCCGATCACGACACCGAGCAGGGTGAAGAAGCTCTTCAGCTTCTGTACCCTGATCTGGGTGAGCGCGAGGCGGATGGCTTCGACGAAGTTCACTCAGAGACCCATGCGCGCGGTGAACGCCTGCCGCCGGTCGTCGCTCGCGATGACGCCGTCGCGCAGGACGACGACGCGCCGCGCGTGCGCCGCGATGTCGGCCTCGTGCGTCACCATGATGACCGTCTGACCCTGCGACGCGAGCCCCTCGAACACCTTCATGATCTCCTCGGACGTCTGCGAGTCGAGGTTACCGGTCGGCTCGTCGGCGAGGAGAATCGACGGGTTGTTGACGAGCGCGCGCGCGATCGCCACGCGCTGCCGCTGACCGCCGGAGAGCTCGTTAGGCCGGTGGTCCATCCGGTCCGCGAGCTGCACGCGCGCCAGCGCCTCGCGCGCACGCCGCTTTCGCTCGTCGGCGGGGACCCCGGCGTAGACGAGTGGCAGCTCCACGTTATGCAGCGCCGTCGCCCGAGGCAGCAGGTTGAAGGTCTGGAAGACGAACCCGATCTCCTTGTTCCGCACGCGAGCGAGGGCATCGTCGGTCATCTGCGACACGAGCGCGCCGTTCAGCCAATATTCGCCGGCGTTCGGCGTGTCGAGGCACCCGATGAGGTTCATCAGCGTCGACTTGCCCGAGCCGGACGGCCCCATGATCGCGACGTACTCGTTGCGGCGGATGGCGATGTCCACGCCGCGCAGCGCGCGGACGATTTCGCCGCCCATGTCGTATTCCCGCTTGAGACCGCGGGTGACGATCACCCACTCCTTGCTCGGAGCCTGGCCCGGTGCTTCGACGACGGCCCGGCGTTCGGCCGTCGTGCTCATGGGGTGTTCGCCGGTGGTGGCGAGCGCGTCGTCGACGCGCTCGCCCGTCGTGTGTGACGTCACGATTTGGTTACCTGGGGTTTCTTGTCGTCCTTCTTCGGCTCGCGAACCAGCGCACCGTCCTTCAGCTCGCGGATCGCCTGATAGGTGCCACCGACGATCTTCTCTCCTTCCTTCAGGCCCGAAACGACCTCGAAGTACTTCTCGCCGGCGATACCGACCTTTACGGGCCGGAACGTGACTTTGTTGTCCGTCCCGACGATGAACACGCCCTCGACGTCCTTCTTGCCGACCTGTTTCGCGTTCGTCGTGCGCCCGAGCGCGATCGCCGCCGTATCCGTGTTCTCGAGTGCCTCGTTCTCACGAACGGTCAGCGCGATGATCGGAATCGACAGCACCGCGGTACGCGCGTCGGTGACGACCTTCGCGGTCGCCGAGAAATCGGGACGCGTGTCCTTCGGCGGGTTGAGGAGCTGGACGGTGACCTCGTAGTCCACGGCCTGGTCGGCCGACGCCTGCTGAGCCGCGGCACCTTTCACCGAGCTGTTCGAGATCTTCGTCACGCGACCCAGGAACGTCGTGTCGGGGAAGGCGTCGATCTGCACCACCGCCGAGTCGCCGACCTCGATCCGCGCGACGTCGGTCTCGTCGACCTTCACCTTCGTCTCGAGGGTGGTCATGTCCGCGATGGTGAGAAGCGTGGCGGCTTCCTTGTTGAACGTGCCGGGCACCGCCGTCTCCCCCTGCTCGACGACGAGCCGCGTCACACGGCCGCTCATCGGCGCGAGGATCGTCGTCTTCGCGAGGCTGCTCCTGGCGTCGCGCAGCTGCGCTGCCGACTGCTCGACCTGGTGCGTCGCCGCTTCGTGGAGGGCCTTCTGCACCTCGGCCTGCGTACGCAGCTGCTCGAGCTGCTCGTCCGAGATGAGCTGCGCGTTGGCCTTCCTGATCTCGGCCGAGCGCTCGTAGTTGCGCTGCGACTGGAGGTAGTTGGCCTTGGCCTGCGCCTCCTGGGCGCGCGAGGCGCTCAGGGCGGCCTCGGCGCGCTGGACGGCAGCGATGTACTGCGAGGGGTCGATCTCGAGCAGGAACTGTCCGCGCGAGACCATCTGCCCTTCCTTCACGGCGAGGCGGACGATGCGGCCGCTGATGTCGGCGGCAACGTCCACTTTGGTCTGTGGCTGCACCTGGCCGCTCGCCGTGACCGACGCAACGAGGTCACGCTTCTCGACCGCTTCGACGCGGACTTCCGTGCCCTTGTTCCCGCGCTTGGCAGCGGTGACGGCCATGAACGCCGCTACACCAAGGATGACGGCGCCGCCAATGGACCACTTCACCTTCTTCGTCATTTCGTCCTCTCGAGCCTAACGCAGGGGGCGTCCAACCGCGCTTTCGAGCGTGGCGTATGCCCGGTGGAATTCGTAGATCGCATTGATTCGGTCGCTCTCGGCGCGCTGGAAATCTGCGCGCGCCTGCACCACGTCGACGAAGGTGTTCGCGCCGACCCGGAACCGCTCCTGTGCCAGCGCCAGTGCCTCTCGCGCGGCAACGGAGTTTTGCGTCTGGATCTGCACCGCCTCGTAAGCGGTGAGGAGGTTCTTGTACCCGCTGTTCACTTCCTGCGTCACACGCAGTTCCTGCGCACGCACGTTGTACCGCGCATCGCTCCGGTTCGCCTCGGCTTCCTGGAGGCGCTGCTCGCGCTGGAACCCGTTGAACAACGGGAACGAGAGCGTTGCCGAGAACGTGATCGGGTCGCGCGTGAAATCGAACGGGTAACGCGAGTTCTCGGCTCGCATGAGCGCGGCGTCCGCGTCGGTGAACGACAGGCGTGGATTGTTGCATGCCGCCGCAATGCTCGGCAGGCCGGCGCGAACGCGGAGCGAATCGGTGCCGAAGCAGCTCGACCGACTCGACGCGCGCTGGTCGCGTTCACCCGCGATGGCCGCGTCGATGTCGCTCTCCTGGCTCGTGAAACCGCTGATCCCCGTGCGCAGGCTGAGCGTCGGGAGGTAGGCCGAACGGGCCTGGCGAACGACCATGTTCGAGGCGCCCTCGCGCGATCGTGCCGCGGCGATCGCCGGGTTCTGGCGGCGCGCGTTCGACAACAGCTCCTGCAGGTTCAGGTTCGGCTCGGTGACCGGCAGCTCGGTCGTGAGGCGCACGTCACCCGGCTGCTCGACGCCGAGCTGCTGGAACAGGCGGAGCTTTTCGGTCTCGATGTTGTTCCGCTCGCGAAGGACGGCGACGCGCGCCTGACCCACCTGCACCTCCGCGCGCCGGACGTCGAGCGTGGTCGCGGCGCCGACGGCGGCACGGGCCTGCGATAGCTCCAGCTGCGCCTGCGCGCTCGCCAGCAGCGTGTCGTTGAGCTGCGCGCGGGCCTGTGCGGCGAGCACGTTGAGATACTGGCCGGTCACCGCGTTCCGAAGGACCGCGTCGGCGTTCGTGAGGTCGCTCTCCGCAGCGTCCAGGTTCGCGCGCTGGACCTTCGGCGCCATGAGGTTGGCGCCACTGTAGCTCACAAACGCGTTGATCGACGCGTCTGTCGAGATCACGTCGGACGTCGAACCGAACTGCTGGCCGCCGAAAAACTGCGCGCGGCCCTCACGGTACGAGTTCGAGAACGAGCTGCTGATGTCGGGAAGCAGCACACCGTATGACGTGCGGAGAGCCGCTCCGGCGCGCTGACGAGCCGAACGCGACTGGAGGAAGAGCGGGTTGTTGCGGCGCGCGATGGAGATCGCGTCCTGCAACGAGAGAATCGGCGCAACCCTCGCCGTGTCGGGAGTCTGGGCGAGCGCGGGGCTTGCGGCTGTGAGGGTGAGCGCGGCGAGCGCACAAACTGCGAATCGCATGGGAATCGGGTCCTGGACTGGAAGGCTGGCTGGTCGTACGGCGGACTTTAATGAGCGGTTTCAGCGGCCAGACAACGAAAAACGCTCCGCGGCGAGCGGAGCGTTTCACTATGCTGGTCCGGGGGTTAGCGCGGCGGGTCGTCTCGCAGCGCGACGATACCTCTGGACGGGATCGCGACCTTCAGAACACGACCGGCGCCATCCGTCCACACCTCGCGGTCGGCTCCGCCCGGATCCGCGATGTTGAAGCGCTTCGCCTCGATCGACGTGCCGCCGATCGAAACGGTCTCGGTGCCGGCCGCGCTGACGCGCATCGTCACTTGTGCGTTTTCGCGCGGGACGATTACAGAGACCGGCCCGCTGCGCTTCACGAGGAAATAATACTGGTGGAAGACGTCATCGTCGATGACCAGCGCGCCGGGCGAAACCACGAATTCGTTCGCCGATTCGCCGCGGGCGTTCTTCACGTGTGCGCTCACCCGGTTCCGGCCGACGAGTCCAGTCACCCGCTCATCGACGGTCGGGCCGTTCTTCACCTCGACGACGTACTGCGCGGGGACGCCGTTCTGGTCGGCCCGCATCTGCGGCAGGACTCGACGGTCGGCGTACGACACGGTCGCGGTCGCGACCATCTCGGGCCCGTTCGCGCCGGGCGTGCTGCGGATGCGAAAGTCCTCGCGCCCGGACCGCTCACCTTTCGTCGTAATGGTAAAGCTCCCCTCATCGAGGGTGGTAACCTGACTCGATGCAGGGGCTGCCAGACTGCCAATCGCGAGTCCAACGAGCGCGAGCGTTTTCATGAGTACAATATACACCTTGCTGCCAAGGTCGTTCTGTGACCAGGTTCCCACACAGCAGCAGGTGACACGCTCCAAATAGTTAGACTGTAGGCTCTTGCAGTCGAACACATCATGTCATTCCTCGACTGGCGGGGCCCGGAAGATCCGGTCGCTGATACGCACCCGGATCCGCTCGTAGATCGCACGGCCCTTCGCCGCGGACGCTAGCGACGGGCGCCCGATCGACCCCGAGCTACCCTTGGGAACCCGGAGCCAGCCACGGCGGTATCGTCGCAGCGCCTCGCGAGAGACCATATAATCCTCCGCGAGCTCCATCCGCACCAGGTGGGGCGCGATGTACAACATCAGCGACGTATCGGCTTCGTCACCGTGCATTGGCTCCGTCTGACCCTCCAGCAAGTCGGCTATCCCCACCGCGAAGATGTCGACGACGCGAACGCGCGCGCGTTTCGTGATCACGGTGGCGAGCGCTTCCTGATGCGGGTCGTGCCCGTGAGCCGTCAGCAGAATGAACTCCTCGAACCCGCTCGTTTCCCAGGAATCGATGAGGTCGTTCAGCATCCGGTGCAGCGTCTTCTTTCGCACCGACCCATTACCGGCGAAGACGCGCTCGGTCGCCGAGTTCACCCCGAATTCAACCGTTGGTGCGCGAAGAACATTGAACTCGGCCGATAGGTCATCCGCCAACCGCTCGACGATCAGCGTGTCGCAGCCGAGGGGCAGGTGAGGTCCGTGTTGCTCGCAGGTTCCCACGGGCACGATGAGTCGCGGATCGGCCGACTGTGCCGCGACCAGTTCAGACGGGATCAACTCCTTGAGGCGACGCGGTTTCGCCGCAGGCAGCGGAGAGGGAGCGGTCATTCCGACACTAGCTGAAGGCGCGGTGCGATCGGCGCGGAGCCGAACGCTGTGGCTGCTGACGGGGGCGGCGGCGGCACTCTCTGCGGCGCAATGGCTACGGGCACCGTCCGTACCTTACCTCGTCGTGTGCGCGGCTGCCACCGCAATAACGCTGGCCTTCGCACTACAGACCGGCGCACGACGGCGGTGGGTGGTCAGCTTCTCGGTCGCGATGGCTGCGTTCATCGCATCGGCCGCAGTCGCGGAACGATCCTCGGCGCGAATCGAGAACGAGTGGCACTCGTTCCGGGCCGAAGTCGAGCTGGCCGCGGCCGAACAGCTCGAGCGAACGCTCCGTGCGACGGCCGCGAGCCTCGGAACGGCCGCTCGCCAGGCGCTCGATGCCCCGGCGGACCCGACGGCCGCGTTCTCTTACCTCGCGCAGGCAGGACGCGGTGCTGGCGAGCGCGGGCTCGTTCTCTACCGCGGCGGACGTCCCGTTGCCTGGGCGGGGAAGATGCGAACATCGCCCGACACGATGTCGGCCTCCCTCGGGGCGTCGTTCACGCCGTTCTACCTCACGCTCTACGCGACGGCGCAGCGCGGTGACACTCGGGCCGTGGCCACAGCTCTCATTCACGCCGACCCGCCGGCCGACCGGTTGGCGCGTGCCCTCGACGCCGATGTGGCGCGAGACGCGGGCGTTCGCGGCTACGACTATCAGCTCGACGCCGACGCTGGCGGCGCGAGCGGGTTCGCGATCTTCGCCTCGCGCACGGATACGCTATTCGCGGCCCGGCCGTCGCCCGTCACACCGTCCGAAGCGCGCCTGCGCGCCGTGGAAGGCGCAACGCGACGCGGTGCGGTGATACTGGCGATCGCCGTCGCTCTCCTGCTGGTCGGCGGATGGTCGCGGCCATCGGCTTTGCTGCAGCGACTCGTCGCGCTGTCGGTGGCCCTCGCGACGGTCGCCCTCGTGCCGTTGAACCCGACGTTCTCGAGCGTCACGCGGCTGTTCGACCCGGTCGTGTACCTGGCGCAGTTCGGCGGGCCGCTCACGGCGAGCGTCGGCGCACTCGTGCTCACGAGCGGGCTCGTACTGCTTGGTCTGTTGACGGTGCTGCGCTCGTCGGTGCGCCTGCGGTCTCGCTGGGTCGCGTTGTCCGTCGTTCTCGGCATCGCGGCGCTCGCCCCGTTTCTCCTCCGCGATCTGGCGCGCGGCATCAGTCCGCCGCCATGGGGAGTCACCGCCGGTCTGTGGCTCGCGTGGGAGGTTGCGCTCTTCCTCGCCGGCGTCGCGATCCTGCTCGCCGGCGTCTCCGCCGGTCAGGCTGTGCTGGGTCCCCGCCGGGGGCTGTCGCCCGTCATCGCTCCCACGTTTGCCGCGGTCGCCGCACTCATCGCGCCTGTCCTGTGGGACGCGCCCGGCAGCTGGCCCGAGTGGTACCCGGCGCTCTGGATCCTCGCGATCGGCTCGCTGGCGCTCGCGCGGCGTGCGCGCGGGTTCGTGCTGACGGCCGCGATGGTGGCGGCATGCGGCGCGACGACGCTCGTGTGGGGCACCGTCGCGAAGAAACGCGTCGAGCTGGCCGAGCGTGACGTTGCGGGGCTGAGCACACCTGATCAGGAAGCTCAGGACCTGCTCACCCGCATGGCGCGGGAGCTCGAACAGGGCGACCCGCCTAACGATCGCGCCGACCTGCTGGAGCGCTACGTCCGGTCGGGTTTGGACGATGCCGGCTATCCCGCGGAGCTCACGAGCTGGCTGAGAACCGAGACCGGAGGACTTCGACCCGAGGCATCGCTCGTTCTGTCGGAGTTCCAGCAGGACATCGCCGAAGTCGCGTCGGTGGTGGCGGAGGCACAGCGCACGGGAACGGCGGTCACGCGGGCCGGTCGTGGGACCTCGGGAGCGCATCTCGTGCTCGTGGTTCCGCACGGCCCGGAGCGAGTCACGTCGGTCACGGTCGCTCCCCGCACGCGCCTCATCCCCGACGATCCGTTCAGCGCTCTGATTGGGCTCGCGCCCCCCGTAGCGGCCGAGCCGCCCTACTCGCTGACGCTGGCGCCGGAGCCGCTGGACGGACAGACGGCTCGTGCCGGGCGGTGGCAGCGGATCGAGGACGACCTTCATGGTGACTGGCTCATCGCCGCCTCGGGCGGTCCGACCCGGGTCCACGTCGAGGTCGAGCTTCGGTCGCCGCTCGCGCTCATCCAGCGCGGCGTCCTCGTGGTCCTGTTCGACGTCGTGCTCATTACGCTCATCTGGACGCTGAACGCAGCGGCGGATGGTGGCCTCGTGCGATGGGCAAGCGCGCGCGTCGGTCGATGGGTCGAGAGCTACCGCGCGCGACTCACGTTCGCGTCGTTCGGGTTCTTCATCGTCCCGGCCGTCGTGTTCGCAGTCTGGTCCTACCAGCGCCTGCGGAGTGATGACCGGCAATCGCGCGAGCTACTCGTGCGGGAGACGTTGCGGGCGTTCGCGACATCGCAGCGTTTCGAGCGGCTCGCCGAAGAGGAGGAGCGGCTGGGCTCACCGCTCTTCGTGTACGCGGACGGCCAGCTCCGCGCGACGAGCGACCCGCTGTACGATGAGATCGCGCCGTTAGGCAGGTTCCTGCCGCCCGATGTGCAGCTGACCGTGTCGCTGGGCGACGAAGTGACGCAGAGCGCACGGCAGGACGTGGGCGGAGTGCCGACCCTGGTCGGCTACCGGGCCGCCCCCACCGGCGGCCGCGGCTCGCCGCGCATCGTCGCCGCGGCGCCGGCGCGAAGCGACGAGCTCGCGCTCGACCGGCAGCGCCGCGACCTCGGCATTCTCGTCTTGTTCGCAACGGCCGCGGGCGCCCTCGCCGCGCTGTGGTTGAGCGGCATCGCCGCTCGTACCTTCGCAAAACCCATCGGCTCGCTCCAGCGCGCCGCGATCGCGATCGCCGCTGGCGAGCGCGAGCCTGATCTCGCCGAGAAACCGCTCGTCGAATTCCGGCCCGTGTTCTCGTCGTTCCGACAGATGGCCGCCGATCTCTCCGCGAGCCGTACGGCACTCGAGGCGGCGCAGCGGCGCACCGCCGCCGTGCTCCGCAACGTGGCGAGCGGTGTGATCGCGGTCGGCCCCGATCTCGCCGTGGCGTTGGCGAATCCGCAGGCGGACGCACTGCTCGACACTCCGTTGCCTCCCGGAACGCGTCTGGCCGATGTCGCGGCCGGCGAGCTCGTGGATCGAGTGCGCGATTTTCTCGAGCGCGAGCGCTCCGAGGAACGCTGGGGCGAACGCGCCAGCGACGAGGAGGAGTTCGACCTCGAGCTCCACGGACGTCAGATCCACGCGCGCCTGACGCGGCTCGGCCGCAGCGCCGGCGCAGTGCTCACGCTCGATGACGTGACCGAGCTGGCTCGCGCGCAGCGCGTGCTCGCCTGGGGCGAGATGGCTCGTCAGGTTGCGCACGAGATCAAGAACCCGCTCACCCCGATTCGCCTCGGTGTTCAGCACCTCAAGCGGGCGCACCGGGACGGGCGCGTGGACTACGATCGCGTGCTCGAGCAGAACGTCGGCCGCATTCTCGCCGAGATCGACCGCCTCGACGAGATCGCGCGCGCCTTCAGTCGCTACGGGACTGCGCCGGCCGAGCGACCGCCAGGACGACCGATCGACGTCGCGGCGATCGTTCGAGACGTCGCGGAGCTCGAGCGCATGGGCGAGGGGGACGTCGAATGGCGCATCGATGGTGCCGACGACCCGGCCATCGCGATCGCGAGTGGTGACGAGCTTCGCGAGGTGTTACTGAACGTGCTCGAGAACGCACGGCTCGCGAACGCGAAGCGTGTGGACGTCACCGTCGCGCGAGACACCGATCGCGTGGAGATCGTCGTCGCCGACAACGGGCACGGCATTCCCGACGACGTGTTGCCGAAAATCTTCGAACCGCATTTCTCGACGCGCACGAGTGGCAGCGGCCTGGGACTGGCGATCAGTCGCAGCCTCGTGGATGCCTGGGGCGGTGAGATCTCCGTGTCGAGCGCGCGCGGGGAGGGAACCCGCGTGGTGATCGCGCTGGCAGCGGCGTCCCAGGCATAGCATCCTTCGTCGATGCCTCTGACTCCCATTGACGGAGTGCGGGCGCTGCGGGTCAGCGCCGATCACCCGCGGCCGAATCGCCTCACCAACGAGCTTCCAACCCACCTCGCGGACTGGCAGCTGCCGCCTGACTGGCGGTGGGGAGGGGAGGGCGTCGTCGCCGAGTACCGCCACTTCCAGGAGATCATCGACGCCCTCGGCCGGTCGCTCTCGCTCGTCACGGCGCCTGACGCCGCCCACCATGCCTGGCTCGCGGCCGAGGCGCGTCACCTGGGCCATCGGAATCATCCATCGATTCCGACGACGTACCACTACTGGACGAAATACCGCGACGTGCGGCGCGGCCCGGGATACCTGCGGCGATGGATCGAGGGCGAAACCGTCGGCGCCCACGTTAGGCGCACCGGGCCGGAGGACGTGCCGTACATGCTGCGGTTGCTCCGCGCTGTCGGCTCGACGGTCGCGTACCTGCACGACGCAGGGGTAGCGCACGGCGCGCTCTCGCCGGAGCACATGTGGGTTGCGCCAACGGGGCGCATCTGGCTCCTCGGTTGGCAGTGGGCGATTCCTCGCGCCGATCTCCCGACCGGAGTTGCGCCGGACAGGCGCTGGACTCCGACCGCACCGGAGTGGACGGTGAGTGGCTGGGCGCCGACGCCGGCAAGCGACCAGTGGCAGCTCGCGGCGACCTGCTTCGCGGCACTCACCGGCGAGCTGCCGCCGTCAACCGATTCGCCGCCGCTGCGTCTCGTGCGTCCTGACGTACCGCAGGGGGTGGCGTCGGCGCTCGACCGCGCGTTGAGTGAGAATCCCGGTGAGCGGCATCGCTCGATGGTGTCGCTCCTGAGGTCGTTCGACAGGCTGTCGTCGTCCTCGCGAAGCGTGATCGTCGCAGGCGGCATCGCGCCGGAGAAGGAATGGCAGTCGACCGAGGCGCGACTCCGATGGGCGGTTGGCGACGACTACGACGTGCTCGCCCTCCTCGGCACCGGAACGTTCGGCACGGTGTGGCGCGTGCGCGATCTGTCGCTCGAGCGAGAGGTCGCGCTCAAGATGTTGCACCCGGAAGTCGCGAGCGACGAGTCGGCGGTCGCGCGGTTTCGTCGTGAGGCGCGACTGGCCGCCCAGCTCGCGCATCCTGCCATCGTGCCGATCTACGATTGGGACGGCCGCGGCGACGTGTCGTGGTACACGATGGAGCTCGCGGAGGGCGGATCGGTCGCGGACCTCATCACGCGCAATGGGCCGCGCCCGTTCGCGGAGATCGCGCCGCAAATCGACCTGGTGCTCGACGCACTCGTCGCGGCGCACGCGAACTCCATCATTCATCGCGACCTCAAGCCCGAGAACATCCTCATCGATCGCTATCGCCGGTGGCGAATCACTGACTTCGGGATCGCGAGAGTGACTGGCGAGGACACCAGCGGCGCCAGTGGGACGCCGGCGTTCGCGGCGCCCGAGCAGCTACTTGGCGAGGCGCAGGGCCCGGGAGTGGACTGCTTTGCCGTCGCGGCGATCGTCGTTTACGTGCTCCGCGGTCACGCGCCGTTCGCCGGTACGACCGGCCCCG
>Ga0075430_100000257_pt1 | contig 37109 bp, 31 predicted proteins | sample RhiMetdeltSRZDD4_FD_75294 | JGI IMG/M metagenome (GOLD analysis project Ga0075430, IMG submission 75294) | Populus rhizosphere microbial communities from Tennessee, USA - Rhizosphere MetaG P. deltoides SRZDD4 | ecosystem: Host-associated > Plants > Roots > Rhizosphere > Soil | place: USA... | reverse complement strand
TCTTCACATCCATGACTACCGCAGGCGTGTCGAACGAGTCGCAGCCGGATCGTGACCAGCGGGCAGCAAGCCTCAAAACGGCCTAGAACCTACGCAACAGCCTTAACTTTTGGGCAGTGGCCCAGGAGCCGTGAGCGGACGGCAGTTGCCCGGCCAGTATTCCGGCGGCGGCCAGGACGGCGGCCGCCTTGACGTCGGCGAAGCGGATCATCTCGTTCGCCTGTTGCAGGGAGGCTCGTCCCGCTTCCTTCATGAGGCTTCCAGCTGTTCCGCCAGATCGGGCCGATCGTAGGAGGAGAAGAGCTGCCCCAACTGCCCGACCAGATATCGGCGTTCGCCGTCCTCGAGCCGCCCAAGGAAGTCACCGATCAGCTCGGCGATCACCAGAAACCGAGACTCCCTGACGTCCCCGAACTTCTCGGCGATCCCCTCGAAGTCGATGTCCAGCATCGCGTTCAGCTGGTCCGGATGGTGGCAGAGCCAGCAGCTGCGGGCGACATCGGGGCGGGAGTAGACGCTCTCCCGCAGGTACCGGATCCGTTCCAACTCGGCCCGCTGCCTCACGTGTTCGAGGGCGGCCTGCCGGTCGATCTCCAGGAATGCCTCTGCGGCGGCACGGGCTTGCGGGCCGACCGCCAGCCGAACGCGGACGCCGTTGGCAATACTGGTGTTGATCTCGTTCTCGGCGTTGCCGGCCTGGGTGACGCAGTATCGGGCGGTCACCTGGTCGGCCCACGCCGTAATCTCCTGCCGCGTCGTCCAGAAGGTGGCTTGGTCACTGCCCTGCTGCCAGAACTGGAAGGTCGCGTCGAACGCGACGTGCGGATGGCAGCTGCGCAGCTCGGCGGGGAAATGGTCGGTTGCGCGGGGTCCTCTGATCGCGCCCACAAGCCCGACAGACGGCCGCGCCAGTTCTCGCTCATGCGGCGACCAGCGGGTTCGCGCGGTGCAGTCGCTCGTTGAGTCGGTCACGCATGTCGCGGGCCGCCGGTGCCTCCGCGTCGCGAGCCAACGGCTGCCAGTCGTACAGCAGGTCGGACATGCGGGCGAAGCGGCTGCTGGCGCCTTGGCCGGTCCTGCCAGCGCGGACCATCAGGTCGGTGATCAGATCCTCGTACACGGGGTCCTCGGCCGCCGCATCCAGCCAGCGGAAGAGCGCCTCGCGGAATCCGCCCTGTGGCCCTTCGCCCGTGAACAGGGATGTGAAGGCGTGTACCAGTCCGGTCCGCAGTTCCGCGTCGCTGGCCGCCGCGTACGTTCGCCGGTTCCGCCAGTTTCTCGGCGAGCTTCTCCATGGCGTGCAGGACGTTGGTGGCCTGTCCCCCTTGCAGGAAGGCCAAGGCGATGAGGAAGAGGCGGGTCCGCGGATCGGGCAGCAACCCACCCCTCATCAAGCCAGTGAATTCATAAGGCCGGTGGGCGCTCGGCGGTCGGTTCCGGGAGGACGGACGTGGCCTCAGGTATGGCGCCGTCTCCTGGCCGAGGAGTGTCCCAAGCCTGCCTCCACCGATGTGATGGTGCAAGCCGCCGGGCTACGCCGCCCGCAGCGTGAGTACCGTGATCTCGCTCGGTGCGAAGATCCTCAGCGGTGGGCCCCAGAAGCCGGTACCCCGGCTCGTGTAGAGCTGGGTCCGGTCACCGTGCCGGCTGAGGCCGCTGACCGTCGGCTGGTCGAGGCGCACCAGGAGGTGGAACGGCCAGATCTGCCCGCCGTGGGTGTGCCCGGAGATCTGCAGGTCGACGCCGTACGCCACTGCCGCGTCGACCTGCTTCGGCTGGTGGGCGAGCAGCAGTACGGGCAGGTCCGGGTCGGCGCCGGCTAGCGCCATGGCGTGGTCGGCCCGGTGGCCGGGGCGCCCGGAGGACGCGGCGGTGGCATCGTCGACTCCGGCCACGACGAGTCGGGAGCCGTTGCGCTCCACGACGATGTGCCGGTTGTGCAGCGCATCCCAGCCGAGGTCGCGGATGTGGTCGAGCCAGCCCTGGGCCTCGCCGAAGTACTCGTGGTTTCCGGTGACGTAGGTCCTGGCCAGCCGGGCCCGGACGGCGCCGAGCGGTGCGGCCTGCTCGCGCCGTGCCGCCACGCTGCCGTCGGCGATGTCGCCGGTGTGGCACACGATGTCAGGGTCGAGCCGGTTGACGGCCGCGACGACCTCAGCCGACCAGCGGGCCCGGTTCATCGGACCGTAGTGCGTGTCCGTCAGCACGACGACGCGGACACCGTCCAGGCCGGGACCCAGCCGGGGAACCGTTACCTCGACCCGCCTGGTGCGGGGCACCCGGACCGCCTCGACGTACCCCCAGAGCACCAGCACGAGCGACACCGCGGCGACCGCGGCCGCGACGACCCGGGACCGGACGGGGTCGGCGACGCCGGCGACCACGAGGGAGAACCGCAGCACGTTCCCGAGCAGCGCCCAGGCGAAGAGCACCCAGACCACGCCGAGGAGGCTGTCGCCGGCGACGGCCGCCCAGTCCAACCGGCGGCGGCCGTGGCCGAGGTGCATGAGCACGGGCAACGCGACCAGCGCAGCGCAGAACACGACCGTGCCCACGGCGACGACACCAGCCGGCCACTGCGCGTCGGCGACGAGCAACGTCCACCACGGCACGCCGAACAGCAGCGCCAGGATGGTGGTGAGCGTCAGGCCGATCCGCAGTGGGCGCAACGACTGTCTCGCGGGCGCCGCCCGCACCGCTTCGCCAGCTGACACTGCCACACTCCTCGATCCAGTCAGGTCCGTGCAGCATGACACGTCCGGCAGGCCATCGACTACGTTCACCATGATCGCCATGGCTTCCTGAGGTCATGGCGATCATGGGCTCGGGCGGTGGGCGGCGGGTCTGGTACAGACCGGGAGCAGCCGTAGCGGGCCATCGGCGGGTGGGAGCGGGTAACCGTGGGTTACGGCCGTCGCGCAGCGGTTCGTATGTGGCGGCCACCACATCGGCCTTGCTTCTCCATAGTGGACAGTAAGATCGCCATCTACTACCATGCTCGTACCATCCTCGGCGTCGATACCGGCGCCAGGCAACCGCCTCCGACAAACTCTGTGTGGCTCACCTCGCCGCCTCGTTCTGGAACGCGGCGGCCTTCAACACCGGCTGGCTGACCGACAGGCTGACGGAAGAGGAGGTCACGGTCGACCGGTGGTGTGGGCGGCCGATCCACGAAGCCGCCGCGAGAACGCGTTTGACGTGCCCGTTCCTCAACCGCACCACGTTCTCCGGAATGCCGTCGGGTTGCCCATTCCCCGCAGCAGCGAGCCGGAGACAGTCGCCCGGCTGTGGCGACTGTCTCCGGCGCTACGCCCGCCCGTCTTTCGAGCCGGTCCCCGCCACGAACGGAGGTCTGCGATGTCGGTGACGGACGAGGTTCTGCAGCTCATGGCGCGAGACGTCCCGCCCGGGCAGCAGGAGCTCTCCCCAGCGGCCCGGCGGCGGCTGGTCGAGCTGACCGCGTGGCTGCGCAGCGCCCGCCCCGACAGCGGCAAGGAGCTGCAGCGCTACCTCGACATCCGAGAGCGCACCATCCCGGTACCCCGGGACGCGGTACGGGCGGCGGTGGCCGGCCGGCGCATCATGGTCACCGGGGGCAGCGGCTGCCTCGGCGCGGCCCTGCTGGACCAGCTCGCCGCGCTGGACCCCGCCCAGCTGGTCAGCGCCTCCGTCACCCCGGCCGAGCGGGAGGTCCCGGGCGTACGGTACCTGCGGCTGGACGTGCGCGACCGGCGGGCGGTCGAGGCGCTGATGCGCGAGCACCGTCCGGACGCGGTCTTCCACCTGGCCGCCCAGCGCAGTCCCGGGCTGGCCGAGCGGGAGGTCGTGCGTACCGTCCACACCAACGTGCTGGGCACCCGCAACGTCGCCGAGGCGGCCGAGCACGCTGGTGTGGAGCGCCTGGTGTACGCGTCGACAGGCAAGGCCATGCGGCCGTGGACCCCGGAGGTCTACGCCGGGTCGAAGCGGATGGGCGAGTGGGTGCTGGGCCAGGTGGCGGCGCACGGGCGTGTGGCGTGCAGCGGTGTCCGGTTCACCCACGTGGTCGACAACTCGATCGCTCTGGACCGGTTCCGCCGCTGGTGCCGGGCTGGGGACGTGGTCCGGCTGCACTCGCCGGACACGCTGTTCTATGCCCAGTCTGCTGTGGAGTCGGCGCAGCTCATGCTCACCGCCCTGGTGGAGGCGGCGCGGCCCGTGCTGCGGCTGTGCATGATCCGCGACCTGGGCTGGCCGGTCAGCCTGCTCGACCTGGCGCTCGGCGTGACCGCCGAGGCCGGCGGCGCCGCGGCGCTGTACGTCGCCGGCCATGAGCCCGGGTACGAGCAGGCACCCTATCCGGGTCTCTACGACCCGCTGCTGGCCGGCGAGGTGAGCCCGCTGATCAACGCGATGGAGGCGCCCGACGCGGAGTCGTCCCGCCCGGCAGTCGACGTGGTGCCGGTCCGCCCCGTGCCGGCACCGGACCTGACGCGTCGGCTGCCCGACCTGGAGGAGCGGTGCGTCGCCGGTGACGAGGCCGGCGTACGCCAGATCTTCTCGGCGGCGGCCTGGGACCTGTTCGTGCAGACCGTGCGGGCGGCCCCGTTCGCCGTGGTGGACCGGATCGTGCGCATCACCCGGCCCCACCGCGACCGGTTGACCGCCGAGCACCTCCGTATGGACGACGTGTTCCGCCGGTTCACCCGCCCCGCGCCGGCCCCGGTGTCCAAACTGGACACTTCCCAGCAGATCGCCATCAGTCGATGACCCGCCCCGCCGTGCCGCGCTCCGTACGCCTGCTCTACGCCGCGCAGGCCGTGGCGGCCGTGGGCATGGCCGCGGGCGGGACCGCCGGCGGCCTGTTGGCGGCCGACGTCAGCGGCGACCCGACCACCGTGGTGCTGCCGCTGGGCGCGGTGGTGCTCGGCGCCACGGTGGCGGTCCCGCCGGTCAGCATCGTCATGAGCCGCCGCAGCCGCCGCGCCGGCCTGCTCCTGGGCCTGCTCGTCGCGGTCGCCGGCGCGCTCGTGGTGCTCGTGGGCGCGTACCAGCGGGTGCTCGGCCCGGTGCTCGTCGGCAACGCCCTGCTGGGCGCCGGCAACACGGCCGTGATGTTCGGCCGGTACGCCGCCGCAGACCTGGTCGGCGGCGCCGTACCGGCGGCGACCCGCGCGGTGGCCACCGCCCTGGCTGCCGCATCCGTCGGGGCCGTCCTCGGCCCCAACCTGCTCGCACCGGCCGGCCGGCTGGCCGAGGGCGCCGGCCTGCCCGCGTCCGCCGGCCTGTACGCCCTCGCGGTGCCGGCGTTCGCGCTGGCGGCGGTGCTCGTGCTCGGGCTGCCTGCGGCCCGGCGCATGCCGGCAGGGGCCCCGGCCGGTGCGGCGGACCCGTCCGACCCGGCCGCCGACCATCCGCCCCGGCGGCTACCGCTGGCCGCCCCGGCGCTGCTCGGCGTGGCCAACGCCACGATGGTGACGATGATGGCGGTGGCGCCGCCCGCCCTGCACCACCACGGCTGGGGCCTGTCCGCCGTCGGCCTGCTGGTCAGCCTCCACGTCGCGGCGATGTTCGGGTTCTCGCCGGTGTCGGGCTGGCTCTGCAGCCGCCTCCCGGTGCCGCACGTCGCAGCCGCCGGGGCCGGGGTGTCAGCCGTGGCCGCCCTCGGCGCCGGCCTGCTGGCCGAGCGGCCGGACGCCGGCCACACCGTGGCGGTACTGCTGGTGGTGCTCGGCGCGGCCTGGAACGTGCAGCTGGTTGGCGGGACCATGCTGCTGCTTACCGGGCTGCCGGCCGGCCGGAGGCATCTCGGCGAGGCCATCGGCGAGGTCGCGATGGGCGCGGCGGCCACCGCCGGCACGCTGTCGGCGGCGCCGCTGCTGGCGTCCGCCGGGCCAGCCGGCCTAGGGGCCGGCGCGGCCCTGCTCACCTTCGGCGCCGCCGCGCTGGTGCTGCTACGCGGCCGGCCCGGCCCGGCCGCCAGGGCCGTGCCAACGGCGCACGCGCCGCGCAGCATGGAACCGGTCCGATGAGCACCAAGCGCCGGAGAGGGAGTGCGCGCAATGAGCCCCACAGCCGTCCTGTTCGACTTCTCCGCCACGCTCTTCGACCACACCCGGGTGGTGGACGGGGCCGGGCTCGCCGCGCGGGCGCGCGAGCGGGGCAGCCGGCTCGACGCCGACACCGCGCAGCGGCTGGTGGACCGGATTCTCGTCCACGCCGAGACGGACCGTGGTCGCCGGACCCGGCGGCGGTGCGACCTGTCGGCGGACGAGCACCGGCAGGGCTGGGTCGCCACCGTCACCGAGGTACCGGGGGTGACCATCGAGATCGCCGAGGCGTTCCACGACTGCATCACCGATCCAGCCCGCTGGCACCCGTACCCGGACACTGCGACGACCCTGGCCGCCCTGCGGGCGGCGGGCGCCCGGATCGGGGTGGTCAGCAACTGCGGGTGGGACCTCCGCCTGGCGTTCCAGCGGGCGGACCTGCACCGGTTCGTCGACACCTGGACGCTGTCGTGCGAGCACGGCCGGTGCAAGCCGGACCTGGAGCTGTTCCGGATCGCCTGCGCGGCGCTCGGCGTCCGCCCCGAGGAGGCGCTGATGGTCGGTGACGACCCCGGCGCGGACAGCGGCGCCCTGGCCGCCGGCATCCCGGTCCTTCTGCTGCCGCCCGCGCCCCCCTTCCCCGCCCCACGGGGGCTGGGCCTGGTCCAACAGCTGACGGGCCTCGGCGTGCCGGGCCACGTCCCGTCCGACGAGGGGAACCCGACCCGACATGTCACCCCAACGGCCGACGGCACCGCTGGTCATCGCGTCGAACCGGGGTCCGGTCGACTTCGAGCTGACTGAGAACGGCATCACCACCCGCCGCGGTGAGGGCGGCCTGATCGCCGTACTCGGGCCGGTGCTCGCCGACCGCGACGGGGTGTGGGTCGCCGCCGCCCGCACCGAGGGCGACCGGGTGATGGCGCGCCGGGCGGACGCCGGCGGGGTGCTGTCACTGGTCGACCTGCCGGAGGGGCGGGTGGCCGTGCGCGGGCTGGAGCTCGACCCCTGGGACTACGAGGCGTACTACTCCTCGGTCGGCACCCAGATCCTGTGGTTCCTGCACCACCATCTCCTCGACGAGGCGCGGCCGCGTGACGACGCGGGGTTCCGGGCGGACTGGGCCGCCTACCTGCGGGTCAACGAGCGGTTCGCCGCGGCCTGCGCCGAGACGGCGGCTCCCGGGGCCGTGGTCCTGCTGCAGGACTACCATCTCGCGGTGGCCCCCGCGATGCTGCGGGCACGCCGCCCCGACGTACGCATCGCGCACTTCACCATGTGTCCGTGGGCGGAGCCGCAGCGGTTCCGCCAGCTGCCCGCCGGCGCGGCCCGCGCGCTGGTCGAGGGGATGCTGGGCGCCGACGTGGTGGCGTTCCTGGCCAACCGCTGGGCCGACAGCTTCCTGCGCTGCTGCGCTGAGCTGGGTCTCGAGGTGGACCACCGTACGCGGCGGGTGCGGCATCCGGCCGGGGAGGCGGCCGTGCGGGTCTACCGCGTCGGGGTGGACGTGGCCGCCCTGCGGGACCGGTGCGGGCACCCCCGGGTGCGCTTGGCGGCGCGGGAGCTGGACGCGCTGGTGGGCGACTGCCGCCTGGTCGCCCGGGTCGAGCGCATGGAGCCGGCCAAGAACGCGGTACGGGGGATCACCGGCTTCGGGGAGTTCCTCGCCGCCCACCCCGAACAGGCCGGGCGCGTGGTCCACCACGTGATCGCCTACACCTCCCGCGCCGGCCTGGACAGCTACCGGCGCTACGCCCGCCAGGTGCAGGCCGCCGCCCGTGCGGTCAACCGCAGGTTCGGTACGCCGGCGTGGACGCCCGTCCGGGTGGAGACGGTGAACGACTTCGACCGGGGCATCGCCCTGATGGCCCGCGCCGACGTCCTGGTGGTCAACCCGGTCCGGGATGGGATGAACCTCGTGGCCAAGGAGTGCGCGGCAGTCAACGACCGGGACGCGGCCGTCATCCTCTCCCGGGAGACCGGGGCGGCGGAGGAGCTTGGTGGGGCGGCGCTGCTGGTCGACCCGTTCGACACGGCGCAGCTGGCGGACACGATCGCCACCGCCCTGGCGATGCCCCGCTCGGACCGGCGGCGCCGGCTCCAGGCCCTGCGCGCGGGCGCGATGGCCCTGCCACCGCGGCGCTGGCTGGCCACGGTCCTGGTGGACCTGTCCACGCTGGCGCCGGCGGCGACCAGCCCCTGACAGCCGCCGCCCGCCCGGCCACGCCCGCCACGCGGCTACCCGAGCCGGTCGTCCTTGACCACGACCAGCATGGCGGTCGCCAGCTGCCCGGAGCCCGCGCTCAGCCAGGCCCGGATCGGTATGTGCCACGAGCTCACACCTCCTGAGTGGACTCAGGACCTAGCCGGTCTGGTCCTCAGTAGCGGGCCGAGCCACCGGCATTCTTTCGAGGACGCGCACGAGCTGGGCAATGAGGAAGAAGACGGCGAGATGCGCGGCGCGAACAATGAATGAGTCGATATCTCCTGGGTCGAGGGGGTCGCTCATTGGTGGAGACCGTGCAGTATTCCATGACTCCGCTCAACCACGTGCGGATGCCGCCCATGGACATGGTGCGGGCGGCGCAGTCGTTCGCCGACCGGATGGCGGTACGTCGGTCCGTGCGGGAGTTCTCGCCCGAGCCCATCCCGGACGGGGTCGTCGAGGCGGCCATCCGGGCGGCCGCGAGCGCGCCGAGCGGGGCCAACATACAGCCGTGGCGGTTCGTCGTGGTGACCAGCCCGGCCCGCAAGCGACGGCTCCGCGAGGCCGCCGAGGCTGAGGAGCGGGAGTTCTACTCCCACCGGGCCCCCGCCCAGTGGCTGGGCGCGCTGGCGCCACTCGGCACCGACTGGCGCAAGCCCTTCCTGGAGGTCGCGCCGGCGGTGATCGTGGTGTTCGAGGTGCACCAGGGGCCGCACACGCCCAAGCCGTACTACGTCAAGGAGTCGGTGGGCATCGCGGTGGGGCTGCTGGTCGCCGCGTTGCACTACGCCGGCCTGGCCACGCTGACCCATACGCCGAGCCCGATGCGCTTTCTCAACAGGGTCTGCGAGCGACCGCCCGAGGAGCGGCCGTACCTGGTCCTACCGGTCGGTTACCCCGCACCCGACGCCCACGTGCCGCAGCTGGGCCGCAAGACCCTCGCCGAGGTGATGGTCCGCTGCTGACGCGTCAGCCACCGCATCACCGCGACGACTATCTCGCATCGCCACATAGCTCTTGGCGGTGGGTTGGTTCGCGATCTAGAAGATTTGTGCACGCTATCTCCGCCTAGGTCTTCTCGGTCGCAAAGCTTGACCCGCAGCTGAGCCTGGGTTGACCCAGCTTGCAGTTGTTTCTCGCCCCCAGGACGGCGGCACGGCCACGGCGGTTCCGCGAAAGGAAGCCCATGTACCCAGATGCAGGTGCAGATGACCAGGCCCGCACGATGACGCTCGAAGCCTTTGCCGACACCATCCTGCCGGGCGAGAAGCGTTGGCCTGGCGACCGGGCCGTCGCCGGTGCCGCCACTGGCGGCGGTTCGGTCGCGTCCGGCGCGGTGGACGTGCTGCGTATGCCGGAGAGCGGCATGGCACCCGCGTTGGAGGCGCTCGCCGATGCGCTGAACGACCACGCCGCGGCGTACGCAGCCGAGCGTGGCGCGGTGCTCGACGAGACCGTGCCGCCCTTTGTCGCGCTGTCGTTCGCGCACCGTACGGAGCTGGTACAGGCGTTGACCGCGCTCGACCATCCCGAGCGGGAGGTCTGGACCAGCCTGGCGATGTTCAGCACCATCGCCTTTGACGCCGCCGCGCATCTGCACACCGCCGACGCGGTCGCGGGCGGACATCCCGGCCTTACCACCATGCGGTTCGCGCCGCCGGACGCGGATGGGCTCTGGCGGTTCCCGGAGTACTCCTACGGCCGGCGGCTCGCCCGCCCGCACCCGCACACAACCCCCTCAGGGAGCCCGGCATGACCAGCACCGACAGCACCGATGTCCTGGTAGTGGGCAGCGGCTTCGGCGGAGCCATCGCGGCGTACCACCTCGCTGCGGGCGGCGCTCGGGTCGTCGTCCTGGAGCGGGGCCCATGGCTGTCCAGTACGGAGCTCACGCACGACTTCCGGTTCGGCACCTCCTCGACCCGCGTCTTCGACTTTGTGATCGGTGACGGGATGAGCGTGCTCAGCGGCAACTGCGTCGGTGGCGGCAGCGTCGTCTACTTCGCCGCGATGCCCCGGGCGCCACGCTTTGTCTTCGAGCGCCACGGCAGCATCGGCCGGCGGATGTGGCCGGCGACGATCAGCCGCGACTCGCTCGAGCCCTGGTACGACCGCGTGGCGGAGGCGCTGCCCGTAACGAGGCAGGACTGGTCGAGCGTCCCGTACGCGGGCGGGCTCTTCGCGGCGGCCTGTGCGCACGCGGGGCGGACCGCCAACCCGGTGCCGACGGCGGTTGATAATGACCTATGTGTCAACTGCAACTGGATGATGGCGGGATGCCGGTTCGACGCCAAGCGTTCGCTGCTGCTGAACTACCTGCCGGCCGCCGTCGCGCACGGCGCGCAGGTCCGCCCGTTGCACGAGGTCCAGCACCTGGAACGGGCCGACGACGGCGGCTACCGCGCCCACTACTCGCTCATCGACGAGACGGACTACCGGTTGGAGGTGGGCAGCGGCACCATCGATGCCAAGGTCGTCGTGCTGGCGGCCGGCGCCGGGGCCACGCCGGTGATCCTGCAACGCTCCGCAGCATCGCTCGGTGCGATGCCGGCGGCCGTGGGCCGCTACTTCTCCGGCAACGGCGAGCGGCTCAACACCGCCATCTTCGACGAGGAGCGCATCCGTGACGTGCTCGGGCTGGCCCGCGCCGACGGTATCCCGTACCAGGCCTACCAGGTCGGCAAAGGGCCGTGCGTGGCGAGCTGGGACCGGCTGGACGGCTCGCTGCCCGAGTACAGCCGCTACTCGCTGGAGCAGCTGTACTTCCCACCCGGCTTCGGCACGATCCTGGCCCAGGCGCCCGATGCGTCCGGGCCCACCTGGTTCGGGGTTGCCAAGAAAGAGATCCTGCGGCGCTGGCAGTCGTGGCTGACGGTCTTCATCATGAGCGAGGACGACAACGAAGGCGTGTTCGGCCCACCGCCGTCATCGGGGAACGCGACCCGGCTCTCGCAGCAGACGCTCGGCCGGGGCACCCTGCGCTACCGGCCGACCGAGAACACACTGCACGGCTGGGCCCAGGCGGACGCCGACATCCGGGAGATCATGGAACGGGACGGGCTCGCCCGGGTGATGCCGTGGACGAACGAGGTGATCGGCGCGTACACCGTGCACCCGCTGGCGTCCTGCCGGATCGGCGACGACCCGCAGACCTCGGCCCTCGACGACCGCCACGAGCTGCGCGGCCATCCGGGCATCTTCGTCACCGACGGTGCGGCCGTACCGGGGGCGCTCACCGTCAACCCGGCCATGACGATCGCCGCGCTCGCCGAACGCGCCGTGCCGGCGATTGTGCACGCGGCGCAGCAGCGTGGCGTGCGGGTGACGTACGGCGCGCCCGCGCCGGACGGCGCGACCAGCGGCCGGCGTGCCGCGTTGCCCCTGGTGGACGGCGTCGTCCGCCAGTGAGCTGAGGTCAGCGACCTGAGGCCAGTGAGCTGAGCATGGGGTGACAGACGATGGGCGGACAGACGATGGGTGAGCTGCTCGTCCGGCGTGCGGTACGCCGGTCGTTGGCGCAGGTCCGGCACGTCACCGCGGTCCCTCCCGGCTCGGCCGCGCCCGCCGTCGAACGGGTGTACGCGCAGGTTGAGCGGGACTTCGGGTTCCTTGCGCCACCGGTCGCGCTGCACTCGCCCGCACCTGTCCCGCTCGCCGCCTGCTGGACGATGCTGCGGGAGACGCTGCTGGCGGCGGGCCAGGCCGACCGGGCGGTGAAGGAGGCGGTGGCGGCGAGCGTGTCGGTTGCCAACGCCTGTCCGTACTGTGTGGACGTCCACAGTGGTGCCCTGCACGGTCTTGTCCAGGGAGGTGACGCGCTGTCCATCGCCGCCGACCGGACCGACGCGGTCAGCGACCCTGTCCTACGGAAGGCCGCCGAATGGGCCCGGACGAGTGCCGACCGGCAGGCCGCGCAGCGGTGGGCGACACCGTTCCCGGCCGCGCAGCTTCCCGAGCTGGTCGGTGTGGCGGTCACCTTCCACTACCTGAACCGTATGGTCAACATCTTCCTCCGCGACACGCCGCTGCCCTTCGCTGTGCCCGCCGCCGCCCGCGCCGCCACCCGGCGGGTGTTGGGCTTGATGATGCGGTCCACCACAGGGCGGCCGGTGCGGCCCGGCGGCTCCCTCGAGCTGCTCCCGGCCGCGCGGCTGCCGGACGACCTGGGGTGGGCGTCCGCCAGCCCCACCATCTCCGCCGGGTTCGCCCAGGCTGCCGCCGCTATCGACGCAGCGGGCCGCGCCGTGGTCGTGCCCGCCGTACGCGACCTCGTCAGCTCCCGGCTCGCCGGGTGGGACGGGCGGGCGGCTGGGCTCAGCCGCGCCTGGGCTGACCGGGCGGTGGCCGGCCTGCCCGAGGCGCAGCGCCCCGCCGGCCGGCTGGCACTGCTCACCGCCATCGCGTCGTACCAGGTTGACCCCGGCCTGGTGGCGGAGCTCCGGCGGCATCAGCCCGGAGACGAGGCGCTGGTCGCGCTCACCTCGTGGGCGAGCCTGGCGGCGGCACGACAGGTGGGCGGCTGGCTGTGGGCCGGCCTGCGCGGGGCGGCCCGGTCCGCCGAGCCAGCCAGCGGGGACGAGCGCGGGGCGCGGGTGGACTGACCCACGCCTTGCGCACTGTGGCCGGAGCGGCGTCGGGTTGCGCACGTTTGAAGAACAACATGCCAAGCGGATATTGCATGCTGTAGTGAACTATAGCTATCAGTAAATGTGACATGCCTCGGGAGATCGTGATGGCCTATCGCAGCACCATGCCGGGCCGCCGGCGGACTGTAGCCGACGAGGGCGGCACTCCCGAACCGGCGGCAACTCCGCGCCGGCGCGGGCTGGTCGTCCTGCTCAGCGTCCTGGGCGGCTTCCTGCTGACGGTCATCTGGTCGGCTGAGCTCGTCGACCAGACCATCGGCGACAACGTCGCCAACACGCTGCTCGGCCACGACGCCAGAGGTACGCCGATAGCGGGTATCGCCGCGGGCATCGCATTCGCCTTTGTCTCGGGTCTGGCGGGCACGTTCACCGCATGCAACATCGCCGCCTTTGGCGCGATGGCGCCGATGTTCGACACGGCGGGCGGCCGCTGGCGGCGTTCTGTGCGGGTGCTGCGGCCACTGGCCTGGCTGTCCGTCGGCATGGTCGCGGTGTCCGCGACGTACGGCGCGGTCGTCGGGCTGGTCGGGACCCGGATGCCGCAGTTCTCGACGGCGCAGAGCACCGCCGGCAGCCTGTCGCCACGCAGCATCCAGTCGATGGTGGTCTTCGGCCTCATCGGCCTCGCTATGTGCTACCTGGGGCTGGCGGCGTTACGGGTCGTGCCCGACCCGTTCGACAGCGTCGCTGGCAGGTCTCCGAACGCCCGGGTCGTCTTCCTGGGAGTGCTCATCGGCGGGTTCCTCATCGGGCGGCCGTTCGCGTTGTTCCGGCAGCTGTTCCGGGACGCCGCGGAGAGCGGCAACCCGCTCTACGGCGCCGCCGCGTTCACGCTCCAGTCCGTTGGCAACATCGCCATCATGGCGGTCATCCTGCTGCTCGTCGCGGGAACGGTCGGCGGGCGGCTGCACCGGTGGCTCGCCGCGGACCCTCGCCGGCTGCCGGTCATCACCGCCGCGACGCTGATCGTCGCAGGTGCCTTCACCTTCCTCTACTGGGATGTCCGGCTGCTGGCCCGGCGGGACATCATCCCGTGGTACCCGACCGCGCCGTGGGCGTGACGTCCGTCCCGACAGCGCGGGGAGGAAGCTCATGTCGACCGTGCTCGGTTCGCTGCGCAGGCTGCTGCTGGCACCGTCGCTCGCCGAGGTGACCTTCGCCGGCCGGGGCTTCCCGGCCGCCCCGTCGCAGGCGGCCACCCAGCTCGAGTCCGTACCGCAGGCGGTGGTGTGCGGCTTCGAGTGGGGCATCGACGCGCGTGACCAGTGGGAGGTCGAGCACCGGCTGCGCCTGGTCGACCCGGAGCAGCGCGGCTTCGCGTACGAGGGCGTGACGATGGCGTTCACCATCCTCGACGCGACGGGGCGCGGTCACCGTACCCGCGACCTCCTGCTCGGCCCCGGCCAGCCGCACATCTTCCTCGCCTACATCGGGATCGGGTTCGCGATGGCGCGGCTGCCGAGGCCGTTGTGGAAGAAGGTCCTGCCCGACCTCGCCGGTTCGCCGTACCACCCCACGATGAGCTGGCTCGCGGTGGACGGGTACGGCTTCGACCTCGCCTACTTCGACACCCGGCGCTGGGTGGACGAGCAGCGGATGCCCGCGCCGTATCCGTGGCAGGGCTCGCCGGGCTACTTCCCCCGCGCGGTGGACCAGGGCGTCGGCCGGGCCCTGTGGTTCATCCACGGCGGGCACGTGCCGGATGTGGCCGCGGCGGTGCGGCGGTTCGCCGTCTCCCGCCAGGCCGACCTGTGGAGCGGTGTCGGCCTGGCCGCGACCTTCGCCGGCGGCTGCGACGGCGACGCGTTGGCCGCCCTGCACCGCGCCGCCGGGGACTACCGGGCCGATCTCGCCCAGGGCGCCGTCTTCGCCGCCAAGGCGCGCGCATACTCCGGGTTCGTGCCGGCCTACGCGCAGGCCGCGTGCACCGTGCTGACCGGTCTGACGGTGGCGTCCGCCAGCGCGCTCGCGGACGACGCCGCCGTCGCTGACGAGGCTGACCGTGCGGTCCCCGCGTACGAGGTATGGCGTACCCGGGTACGGCAGCACATCGCGGCCCGGCCGGTGGCGGGCTAGCCTGATTCATCTCCGCCTATTGTCGACAACGACAATAGGCGTCCTGTGGTTTTCGCTGAGGCGTGCCTGTCGAGCTTTCTGTGGCCCGCACGTTTGGAGTAGACGGTGCCGTACCGGCGCAACCATGATGAGTTTCTGGGATCGCCTAGACGGTAGTCGGCAGATCTATTTTGGAGGCACCGTGGCCAGCCCTTGGCGTACGCTCAGGCGTCGTATCCTGACACCCGGTACCGCCGCAACGAGCCTTGCGGTGCGGGGTTTCCACGAGAAGAGCCCGGCCGCACGCGAACTGTTGGAAACGATCGGGCGTACGTTTCTCGCCGGGTTCGGATATGCCGCACAAGCGCGGCGTCCAGTCGACGCGGAGGAGCATCTCGAGAAGGTTCCGGTCCAGTTCCGCGGCTTCGGCTACGAGGGCGCGGCCATGGCCTTCGCCATTCTCGACGGGCTGCCGTTCGGCGGTGGTCGCAATGTCGAGCGGTTCGTCGCCGGCCGGGGCGGCGCGCACATCTACATGGTGTACGTCGGGGTCGGCTGGGCGATGGCCAGGCTGCCCCGGTTCCGCTGGCACACCCTCACCGTCCCGGACCCGCTCCTGCGCTGGCTGGCGCTTGACGGGTACGGCTTCCACCAGGCCTACTTCCACACCCAGCGCTACGTCCACGAACAGTTCCACGACGACCGCTTTCCCTGGCCGGCCGACGGTCCACAGTGGTACGCGAGCCGCGCGATCGACCAGGGTATCGGCCGTGCGTTGTGGTTCGTCGGCGGCACCGCCGTTGACGTGGTGACCACGACGATCGAGAGGTTCCCGGAGCACCGGCGGCCCGACCTCTACAGCGGCGCCGGGCTGGCGGCCACGTACGCCGGCGGCGTCGACGACGAGGAGCTGCGGGCGTTCTGGGACCGTGCCGGCGACCACCGCCCGCAGGTGGCACAGGGCTCCGCGTTCGCCGCCTCGGCCAGGGTCCGGGCCGGCCTGGTGGTGCCGCACAACGAGCTGGCCACCCGGGTGTTCTGCGGCATGACCGTCGCCGAGGCCGCGGCGGTGACCGACCGGACCCGCCCCGACGGGCAGGTCCCCGGCGCCCTGCCGGCGTACGAGGTGTGGCGGCGGAGCACCGCCAACGAGCTCGTCTCCATCGGGAGGTGTTAGCAGGTGTCCATCACAGTCGGCTGGCTGCGCAGGCAGTTGCCCGCGGCCGTCGCTCTCGCCCTGGTCCTGAGCGTCTTTCTGGTGGCTCGGCTGCCCACCGCCTCCGGGACCGAGCTGGCGGGCATGGCGAGCAGGTTCGCGTTCACCCCGATGTCCATCGCGCTGCCGGGTGGGTTCGCCCAGCAGGCGATCCGGAGGGTGAACCAGGACTACAAGCACATCGATGCATGGATCTCCTCGGTCGGCGCCGGGGTGGCAATGAACGACCTGGACGGGGATGGCCTCGCCAACGACCTGTGCGTCACCGACCCGCGCATCGACCAGGTGGTCGTGACGCCGACCCCGGGTGCCGGCGGCGACCGGTATGCGCCGTTCGCGCTCGACCCCGGCACCCTGCCGATGGCCACGGCGATGGCGCCGATGGGCTGTGTGCCGGCCGACCTCAACGAGGACGGCCGGATGGACCTGCTGGTCTACCTCTGGGGCCGGACGCCCATCATCTACCTGGCGCGGGCCGACGTGGCGGGCATGACGGCGGGTGCCTACCTGCCGACCGAGCTGGTGCCCGGTGCGGGTGGTGCCCGGTACTCCGGTCCACTGTGGAACACGAACGCCGCCGCGGTCGACGACCTCGACGGCGACGGCCACACGGACATCTACATCGGCAACTACTTTCCACACGGCCCGGTGCTCGACGACACGGTACGCGGCGGCGTGTCGATGAACCACTCCATGTCCAACGGCCGCAACGGCGGGGAGGACTACCTCTTCCGCTGGACCGCCGGCACCGGGGGTGCGCAGCCGTCGGTCGCTTTCCAGCAGGTCGGCGATGCGCTGCCGGCCGAGGTCTCGAAGGGCTGGACCCTCGCCGCCGGCGCCAACGACCTCGACGGCGACCTGCTGCCCGAGCTCTACCTCGCCCACGACTTCGGCCCGGACCGGCTGCTGTACAACAGGTCCACCCCCGGCCGCATCGAGTTCGCGGTCGTCGAGGGGGCCCGCAGCGCGGTGGTCCCCAAGTCGAAGCGGGTCGGCGCAGACTCGTTCAAGGGGCATGGGCGTCGACTTCGGAGACCTCGACGGCGACGGCCTGTACGACCTGTACGTCAGCAACATCACCACCTCGTTCGGCATCGAGGAGAGCCATTTCGCGTGGGTCAGCACCGCAGCGGACCAGCGTGACCTCCGCGCCCGCCTGAGCCGGGGTGAGGCACCGTTCGAGGACCGCAGCGCCCCACTGGGCCTGGCCTGGTCCGGATGGGGCTGGGACGTCAAGCTCGCCGACTTCGACAACGGCGGCGACCTCGCGGTCGTGCAGGCGACCGGCTTCGTCAAGGGGGAGGTCAACCGCTGGCCGCAGCTGCAGGAGCTGGCCACCGCGAACGACCAGCTGCTGGCCGACCCGGACTGGTGGCCGCACCTCACCGCCGGGGACGACGTCGCCGGGAGCCAGCGCCTGTGCTTCTTCGTCAAGGGTGACAACGGCCGCTACGTGGACCTCGCCGAGGAGCTCGGGCTGGCGGTCCCGGTGCCGACCCGAGGCATCGCCACCGGGGACGCCGACGGGGACGGCCGGCTCGACCTCGCGGTCGCCCGGCAGTGGGACGCGCCGGTCTTCTATCACAACGAGAGCCCGTCACCGGGCGCCTTCCTCGGCCTGCGGCTGACCCACGACACCACGCCGGTGGCCGGGACGCGTCCCGGCGCCGGGTCGCCGGCGGTCGGCGCCCAGGTCAAGGTGACCACTGTGGACGGACGCGTCTTCGTCGCCCGGGTCGACGGCGGCAGCGGGCACGGCGGCAAGCGCAGCAGCGAGGTGCACATCGGGCTCGGTGACGGGGTCACCGGACCGGTCGACGCGCGGCTGAGCTGGCGTGACCGCACCGGGCAGGTGCGCGAGCAGGTACTTCAGCTGACCCCGGGCTGGCACTCGCTGCGGCTCGGCGTCCAGGCCCAGGAGATGTAACAGTCATGGCCGACAACACGACCCGCCAGGCATACCACGACCCGAAGGTGACCACGGCGCTGCGCCGGTTCGCCATATCGATCACGGTCTTCAACATCCTCGGCTACACGGTCCTCGGCTTCGAGCAGCCGTGGCTGTGGCCCTTTGTCGCACTCGCCGTCGGGTACACCATGGAGATCGGGCTGGAGGTGGTCGGGGCCCGCGCGGAGGGGCGCGCCCCGCGCTTCGCCGGCAACGGCCTGCGCGGCCTGGTGGAGTTCCTCTACCCCGCGCACATCACCAGCCTGGCCGTCAATATGTTGACGTACGTCAACGACCAGGTGCTGGTGATGGTCTTCGGGGTGGCGGCCGCCATCGGCGCCAAGTGGGTGCTTCGGGCTCCGGTACGCGGCCGGCTGCGGCACTTCATGAACCCGTCGAACTTCGGGATCACCATGGTCCTGCTGCTCTTCCCGTGGGCCAGCATCGCGCCGCCGTACCACTTCACCGAGCACGTCGACGGCTGGGTCGACTGGTTCGTCCCGGCGGTCATCATCGTCCTCGGCACCATGCTGAACGCCAAGCTGACCGGCCGGATGTGGCTGATCCTGGGGTGGGTGGGCGTCTTCGTCCTGCAGGCGGTCGTCCGGGGCGCCATCACCGACACGGCGGTCCCCGGGGCGCTTGCCACCATGACCGGCGTCGCGTTCGTGCTCTTCACCAACTACATGATCACGGACCCGGGCACCAGCCCGTCCAAGCCCGCGTCGCAGTTCGCCTTCGGGGCCGGTGTCGCAGTCGTCTACGGCTTCCTCACCGGCGCCGGCATCGCGTACGGGCTGTTCTTCGCGACCGCCACCGTCTGCCTCGTCCGGGGCGGGTTCCTCTGGTCGCTGCACGTCGCCAACCAGGTACGGGCGCACCGTGAGGCGCTGGAGCGCGCCGCGCCCGTGTCGCCGGCGCCCGCGCCCGCGCCTGTAGGTACGCCCGCGCCCGTGGGCGCGGACGTTGACGCGGGCTCGGACGGCCGGCGGGTGGGAAGTGAGGTTGTCAACGCATGACCAGGATCGCCGTGGTCGGCATAGCGTGCCGCTACCCGGACGCCACGTCACCGAACGAGCTTTGGGAGAACGCGCTCGCGGGACGCCGGGCGTTCCGCCGCCTGCCCGACGTGCGGATGCGGCTGGAGGACTACTGGGACCCGGACCCCGCTGCCCCGGACCGGTTCTACGCGCGCAACGCCGCCGTGATCGAGGGCTACGAGTTCGACCGGGTCGCTTACAAGATCGCCGGAAGCACGTACCGCTCCACCGACCTCACCCACTGGCTGGCGCTCGACATGGCCGCGCTCGCCCTCGCCGACGCCGGCTTCCCGATGGCGGAGGGGCTGCCCCGGGAACGCACCGGCGTGGTGGTCGGCAACACGCTCACCGGTGAGTTCTCCCGGGCGAACCAGCTCCGCCTGCGCTGGCCGTACGTGCGGCGCACGGTGGCCGCCGCGCTGAAGGAGCGGGACTGGGACGACGACCAGCTGGCCGCGTTCCTCGCCGACCTCGAGGCCGCCTACAAGGGCCCTTTCCCGGCCATCGACGAGGACACCCTCGCCGGCGGGCTGTCGAACACCATCGCCGGGCGGATCTGCAACCACTTCGACCTCAAGGGCGGCGGCTACACAGTGGACGGCGCGTGCTCGTCGTCGCTGCTGTCCGTCGCCACCGCCTGCAGGACGCTGGTCGACGGTGAGCTCGACGTCGCGATCGCCGGTGGGGTCGACCTCTCGATCGACCCCTTCGAGATCATCGGGTTCGCCAAGACCGGGGCGCTGGCAAGGAACGAGATGCGGTTGTACGACCGCGGTTCCAACGGCTTCTGGCCGGGTGAGGGCTGCGGGATGGTCGTGCTGATGCGCGAGGCGCAGGCGCGCGAGGCGGGACACCGCAGCTACGCCACCATCGCCGGCTGGGGGGTCTCCTCCGACGGCAAGGGCGGCATCACCCGGCCCGAGGTCAGCGGCTACCGGCTGGCGCTACAGCGCGCGTACGAACGGGCGGGCTTCGGCATCGACACGGTGGCGATGTTCGAGGGCCACGGCACCGGCACCGAGGTCGGCGACGCAACCGAGCTCAGGGCCCTGTCGCTGGCCCGGCGGCAGGCGAACCCCACCGCCCCGCCGGCCGCCATCAGCTCCATCAAGGGGATGATCGGCCACACCAAGGCGGCGGCCGGGGTGGCCGGCCTGATCAAGGCGGCGATGGCGGTGCACCACGAGGTGGTGCCGCCGACCATCGGCTGCGTCGAGCCGCACGAGCTCCTCGGCGAGGCGCCGGCGGTGCTGCGCGTGCTGCGCAAGGCCGAGCCGTGGCCGGTCGACGCGCCGGTGCGCGCGGGCGTGACGGCGATGGGCTTCGGCGGCATCAACACGCACGTCGTCCTGGAGAACCCAGCGCCGCGGCGGCGGGTCGCGTTCGACACCCGGACTAGGGCGCTCGCGTCGTCGGCCCAGGACGTGGAGCTGCTGGTGGTCGACGCCGGTTCGCCGCACGACCTGCGCCGGCGGCTGGCCGAGCTGCACGGCTTCGTCGCCGGCCTCTCGTACGCCCAGCTCGCCGACCTCGCCGCCACCCTCCACCGCGAGGTACGGGACCTGCCGTACCGGGCGGCGGTCGTGGTCTCCTCCCCGGCCGACGCGCAGCGCCAGCTGCAGCGCCTGACCGGCGTGCTCGACGCCGGCGAGACCTCGCTGTCCACGCCGGACGGCCGGGCCTTCCTGGGGCACGCGAGCGGGCCCGGCCGGGTCGGCTACCTGTTCCCGGGGCAGGGATCGGGGCGTGGCACCAGTGGTGGGGCACTCCGGCGCCGGTTCGCCGAGGTGGAGGAGGTCTACCTCAGGTCGGCGCTGCCGAGCGCGGGGGACATGGTCGCGACCGCGGTCGCCCAGCCGCGGATCGTCACCGGGTCGATGGCGGGCCTGCGGGCGCTCTCGATGCTCGGCCTGGCGGCGACCGTGGCGGTCGGGCACAGCCTGGGGGAGATCTCGGCGCTGCACTGGGCCGGCGCCTGCGACGAGGAGACGCTCCTGCGGGTGGCCACCGTGCGCGGCCGGACCATGGCCGAGCACAGCGCCTCCGGGACGATGGCGAGCATCGGCGCGGCGCCGGAGGTGGTGACCGCGCTAACGGCCGGCGTGCCGGTGGTGGTCGGCGGCTACAACGGTCCACAGCAGACCGTCATCGCCGGCCCGGTCGAGGCGGTCGAGGCGGCCTGCCGTAACGCCGGCGAGGCCGGGCTGAGCTGCACCCGGCTGGCGGTGTCGCACGCCTTCCACTCGCCGCTGGTCGCGCCCGCGGCCGATGCCTTCGGCGAGCGGCTGGCCGCCGAGACGTTCCGTCCGGTCAGCCGGATGGTTGTCTCCACGGTCACCGGGGAGGCGCTCCCCGCCGACGTCGACGTCCGGCAGCTGCTGCGCCGCCAGGTCACCGACCCGGTGCTGTTCGCGCAGGCGGCCGCGCTCGCCGCCAAGAACATCGACCTGTGGGTCGAGGTAGGGCCGGGACGGGTGCTCAGCGGGCTCGCGACCGCCGCGACCGACGTCCCGGCGGTCGCGCTGGACACCGACGACGAGTCGCTCGCCGGCCTGCTGCGGGTGGTCGGTGCGGCGTACGTGGTCGGCGCCGCGGGCGTCCACCCGGCGCTCTTCCACGGCCGGATGACCCGTCCGCTACAGGTCGGTGCCGAGCTCAGGTTCTTCGCCAACCCGTGCGAGACACCCCCACCGCTGCGGCTGCGCGCCAGCGCGCCGCCTGGCGAGCCCACGGTGGACGGTCCGCAGCCGGCGGTGGACGCGGCGCCGGCCGCCGTGACCGACGAGTCCAGCATGGACCTGCTGCGCCGGCTGGCCGCCGCGCGCGCCGAGCTTCCGCTGGAGATGGTACGGGCGGACAGCAGGCTGCTGGACGACCTGCACCTCAGCTCGATCACCGTCGGCCAGGTGATGAACCAGGCAGCCCAGCGCCTCGGCGTACCGGCGTCGCAGGCACCCACCAACTTCGCCACCGCCACCGTCCGGGAGCTGGCCGAGGCGCTGGACGAGCTGGCGCTGACCGCGCAGCCGCGCGACGGTGACCGCGCCGCCCCGGTCTCCGGTGCCGCGGCGTGGTCGCGGCCGTTCCGCGTGGACCTGGACGAGACGCCCCTACCGGCGCGCGGCGCGCCGGAGGGCTCGCACGAGTGGCAGGCGTACGGCGAGGGCGACGACCCGCGCGCCGGACCGCTGCGCACGGCGCTCGGTCACGCCGGCGTCGGCGGTGGCGTGCTGGTCTGCCTCCCCGAACGGTGCGAGGAACGGCACCTGGAGACAGCGCTGCGCGGCGTGCAGGCGGCGGCGCGGGGACCGGACCTCAGCCGGTTCGTGCTCGTCCAGGTGGGACGGTGTGGCGCGGCGGGGCTGGCCAAGACGCTCCGCCTGGAGGCGCCGCACCTGCGGGTCACCATCGTGCACACGCCGGTCACCCCCGACCTGGTCGACCGGGTGGTCGCCGAGGTGGCCGCGACCACGTCCTTTACCGAGGTGCACTACGACGCCGCCGGCGTGCGGCGGGTACCGACGCTGCGCGCGATGCCGGTCCATCCGGCGCGGACCTCCCCGCCGCTGGGCCCCGCCGACGTGCTGCTGGTGACCGGCGGCGGGAAGGGCATCACCGCCGAGTGCGCGCTGGCGGCCGCCGGCGACAGCGGCGCCGCGCTCGGCGTGCTCGGCCGTTCCGACCCGGCCGAGGACGCCGAGCTGGCGGCCAACCTGCGGCGGGTCGCGGCCGCCGGGGTACGGGTGCACTACGCGCGCGCCGACGTGACCGACCCCGCGCAGGTCCGCACGGCCGTGGCCGAGGTGAGCCAGGCGCTCGGCCCGGTCACCGCCGTGCTGCACGGCGCCGGGCGGAACGAGCCGACCGCGCTGGCCGACCTCGATGCGGCGGCGTTCCGCCGTACCCTCGCCCCAAAGGTCGACGGCCTGCGCGCGGTCCTCGACGCGGTCGACCCCGCCCGGCTCCGCCTGCTGGTGACGTTCGGCAGCGTCATCGGCCGGGTCGGCCTGCGCGGCGAGGGGCACTACGCGACGGCGAACGAGTGGCTGGCCGACCTCACCCAGGAGGCCGCGGAGCGGTATCCGCAGTGCCGCGCCCTGTGCCTGGAGTGGTCGGTGTGGTCGGGGGTCGGCATGGGGGAGCGGCTGTCGGTGGTCGAGTCGCTGGCCCGCGACGGCATCACGCCCATCACCGCGGAGCAGGGCGTAGCGGTCATGCGGCGGCTGCTCAGCGACCCGGACGCGCCGGCTGTGGTGGTGGTCAGCGGCCGTACCGGGGGCGTCGACACGGTGCGGTACGACCTTCCCGAGCTGCCGCTGCTGCGCTTCGTCGACCGGCCGCTCGTCCGGTACCACGGCGTCGAGCTGGTGACCGAGACCGAGCTGAACGCCGGGACCGACCACTACCTCGCCGACCACCTGCTCGACGGCAACCTGCTGTTCCCGGCGGTGTTCGGGATGGAGGCGATGGCGCAGGTCGCCACCGCGGTGACCGGGCGCACGACCGTGCCGCTGGTCGAACGGGCCGAGTTCCTGCGGCCGGTCGTCGTGCCGCCGGAGGGCAGCACGACGATCAGGATCGCGGCGGTGGTCACCGGCGAGGACACCGTCGAGGTGGTGATCCGCAGCGCGGAGACCGGGTTCGCGGCAGAGCACTTCCAGGCCCGGCTGCGCTTTGCCGAGCTCGCCGCGCCGGACGGCCCGCCCTGGCCGGGCGACGACGCGCTGCCCGCCGTACCGCTGGACCCCGCCGCCGACCTCTACGGCGGCATCCTGTTCCAGGGCCGGCGGTTCCAGCGGCTGCGCCGCTTCTACCGGGCCGCCGCCCGTCACGTGGACGCTGAGGTCGCGGTCACCGATACGACGGACTGGTTCTCCGGGGTCCTGCCGGGGGAGCTGCTGCTCGGCGACCCGGGCATGCGCGACGCGCTGATGCACGGCAACCAGGTGTGCGTACCGGACGCGACACTGCTGCCCGCCGGCATCGAGCGGGTATACCCGACCGGCGGCAGGGTGCGCTCCGGGCAGGTGCGGTACTGCGCCACCGAGCGCAGCCGCGACGGTGACACCTACGTCTACGACATCGCCGTACGCACCGAGGCCGGTGCGGTGGTCGAGCGCTGGGAAGGGCTGCGGCTGCGCGCAGTACGCAGGACCGGCGGACGCGGCCCGTGGGTGGCCCCGCTGCTCGGTCCCTACCTGGAACGGGGGCTCGGCGACCTGCTCGGCGCCCAGGTCGCGGTCGTCGTGGAGCCCAGCTGCCCAGACAGCGCCGGCGAACGCCGTACGCACAGCGCCGTTGCGGCCGGTCGCGCCCTCGGGCGCCGGGTCGAGCTGGGGTACCGGCCGGACGGCCGACCCGAGGCCGACGGCGGCACGACCATCTCGGTCGCGCACGGGGGTGGGGTGACCTTGTCCACCGCCGCGGCCGGCCGGCTCGGCTGTGACGTCGAACCGGTGACCGGACGGTCCGCTGTGGACTGGCGCGGGCTGCTGGGGGGACACGCGTACCTGGCCGAGCTGGTGGCGGCGGAGACAGGGGACAGTCCGGACACGGCGACGACCCGCGTCTGGACGGCGGTCGAGTGCCTGCGCAAGGCCGGCCTGCCGCACCACGCACCGCTCGCGTTGACGCCGGCCCGGCGGGACGGCTGGGCCATCTTCGCATCGGGCACGCTGCGCATCGCCACGGTCGCCACGACCCTGCGCGGCGGCACCGGCCCGGTCGTGTTCGCGGTCCTCACCGACGGGTGGTCGTAGCCGTGGAGACGTACTTCGAGTACCTGCACACCGTCGGGTTCGAGGAGACCAACCTCGTCGGCAACGTCTACTACGTCAACTACCTGCGTTGGCAGGGGCGCTGCCGCGAGATGTTCCTCAAGCTGCACGCGCCGGAGGTGCTCGCTGACCTCCGAGGTGACCTGAAGCTGTTCACGCTGAAGGTGGACTGCGAGTTCTTCGCCGAGGTAACCGCGTTCGACGAGCTGTCCATCAGGATGCGGCTGGTCCACCTGGCGCAGACCCAGATCGAGCTCAGCTTCGACTACCTCCGGCTCGACCCGGACGGCGGCGAGACGCTGGTCGCCCGGGGCCGCCAGCGCGTGGCGTGCATGCGTGGGCCGAGCACCCGTACCGTGCCGGCCCGCGTACCGCAGGCACTGGCCCGGGCTCTCACCCCGTACGCCCCGGTCCGCGCCTAGATCAGGTGAGGGAGGTCAGGTGACCGTCGAACCGACGCTACCCGTCGAGAGAGCCGATGCTCAGGTCCTGCGGCGGGCTTTCGGGATGTTCGCCACCGGGGTCACCGTGGTGACCGTCGGTGGCGGCACCCCGCACGCGATGACCGCGAACTCGTTCACCGCGGTCTCGCTCGAGCCACCGCTGTGCCTGGTCTGCGTCGACCGCGGCGCGATCATGCACGAGGCGCTCTCCGTGAGCTGCTTCTTCGGCGTCTCGGTGCTCGCCTCGCACCAGGAGCCGGTTGCGCGGTACTTCGCCGACCGGACCCGCCCGCTGGGGATGGCCCAGTTCAACGCGGTCGACTGGCGGCCCGGCGGGGTCACCGGCACACCGCTGATCAACGGCGCGCTCGCCCACTTCGAGTGCGAGGTCTGGCGTACCTACGAGGGCGGCGACCACACCATCTTCATCGGCACCGTGCTGTCCCTCGACAGGCAGCCCGAGACAGAGGCGTTGCTGTTCTTCCAGGGCCAGTTCGGCAGCCTGGATGCGAACGCGACGAGGTGACGGCATGACACTCGCCCCTGCCCGCCGGGTGCCACCCGGCCCACCGGCCACGGCCATGCTCAGCCTGCTGTGGAAGCTGGGCCGGGACCGGCTCGGGCTGATGACCTCGGCCGCCGCGACGTACGGCGACGCGGTGCGGATCTCCGCCGGGCCCAAGGTGCTCTACTTCTTCAACCACCCGGAACACGCCAAGCATGTGCTGGCCGACAACAGCGCCAACTACCACAAGGGGCTCGGCCTCGCCCAGGCGAGGCGCGCTCTCGGCGACGGCCTGCTCACCAGCGAGGACGAGCTGTGGCGTGAGCAGCGGCGGGTGGTCCAGCCGGTGTTCCAGAACAAGCGCATCGCCCGTCAGGCCGGGGTGGTCGTGCAGGAGGCCACCGCCCTGGTCCGCCGGCTGCGCGGGCACGAGGGCGGGCCGCCGGTCGACGTGGTCCGTGAGATGACCGGCCTCACCCTCGGCGTGCTCGGCCGTACGCTGCTCGACGCCGACCTCGGCGGCTTCAGCTCCATCGACCGTTCGTTCGAGGCGATGCAGGACCAGGCGATGTTCGAGATGGCCTCGCTCGGCATGGTCCCCATGTGGGTGCCGCTGCCGCACCAGCTCCGGTTCCGCCGGGCCCGGCGGGAGCTGCGCCGGGTCGTCGATGCGCTGGTCGCCGAGCGTGCCGCCCGGCCCTGCGGGTCCACCGGGGACGGTGACGACGCGCTGTCCCGGCTTATCGCGTCCACCCAGCGGGAAGACGACCCTCGGCTCGGCCAGCAGCGGATGTGGGACGAGCTCATCACCCTGCTGCTGGCCGGGCACGAGACCACGGCGAGCACCCTCGGCTGGACCTTCTACCTGCTCGACCGGCATCCGGACGTGTGGCAGCGGCTGCACGCCGAGACGGTCGAGGTGCTCGGCGACCGGACGCCGGTGTATGCGGACCTACGCCGGCTCGCGTACACGACGATGGTCGTCGAGGAGGCGGTCCGGCTCTACCCGCCGGTGTGGATGCTGTCCCGGATCGCCCAGCACGAGGACGAGGTTGGCGGGTACCGCGTACCGGCCCGGTCCGATGTGCTGATCTGCCCGTACACGCTGCACCGGCATCCCGCTTTCTGGGCGGTGCCCGACCGGTTCGACCCGGACCGGTTCGACCCCGCCCGGGCGGCCGACCGGCCGAGGTACGCGTACATCCCGTTCGGCGCCGGTCCGCGGTTCTGCGTCGGCAGCCACCTGGGAATGCTGGAGGCCGTCCTGGTAACCGCGATGGTCGCGCGGGAGCTGCGGCTCGAGGTAGCACCCGGTTATCGAGCTGTTCCCGAGCCGATGCTGTCGCTGCGGGTGCGCAACGGCCTTCCCATGACAGTGCGGTCGCTGCGCTGACACATCTTCTGCGAGGTCTGCGATGACACAGGGCTGCCCCATCAGGCTGGACCCCAACGACTGTCCTACCAGGCTGGACACCACCGGCCGCAACCTCCACGGCGAGGCGGAGCACCTGCGGGCGCAGGGTCCGGCGACCCAGGTCGAGCTGCCCGGCGGCGTGCTCGCCTGGTCCCTCAACCGGTATGACGTCATCAAGCGGGTCCTCACCGACCCGCGGGTCACCAAGAGCGCCCGTAACCACTGGCCCGCCTTCATCAACGGCGAGGTCCCGCCGACCTGGGAGATGATCAGCTGGGTCGCGATGGACAACATGGTGACCGCGTACGGCGCGGACCACGTGCGGCTGCGGCGTCTGGTGGGCAAGGCGTTCACGCCGCGGCGTACCGGGCAGATCCGGCCCCGGGTCGTCGAGCTGACCAACGAGCTGCTGGACCGGCTGGCCGGCGTGCCGGCCGGCGAGGTGGTGGACCTGCGCGCCGAGTTCGCCTACCCGCTGCCCGCCCGCCTGGTGGCGGACCTCATCGGCATGTCCGAGGAGGTCCGCGCGGAGACCGCGAAGGTCGTCGACATGATGGTGGACACCACGGTCACCCCGGAGCAGGCGCAGGCCATCCTGGTGGGCTGGCGGACTGCGATGGCGGACTTTGTCGCGGCCAAGCGGCAGGCGCCCGGCGAGGACGTCACCAGCGCTCTCATCGCCGCACGCGACGAGGACGGTACCCGCCTCACCGAGGCGGAGCTGACCGACTCCATCTTCGCCATCCTGGGTGCCGGCTCGGAGACCACCATCAACTTCCTCGACAATGCCGTCGCCGCCCTGCTGGCCAACCCCGACCAGCTCGAGCTGGTCCGGTCCGGCCGGGCCGGCTGGGACGACGTCATCGACGAGACGCTGCGGGTGGAGTCGCCGCTGGCGCACCTGCCGCTGCGCTACGCCGTCGAGGACATCGACCTGGCCGGTGTGACCATCCCGAAGGGCGACCCGATCCTGGTCAACTACTGCGCGGTTGGCCGCGACCCGGCCCGGCACGGCGCGGACGCTGGCACGTTCGACATCACCCGGCCCGACAAGGAGCACCTCTCGTTCGGCCACGGGCCGCACTACTGCCTCGGTGCGGGTGTCGCGCGGCTGGTCGCCAGTGTCGGCCTGTCGTCGCTCTTCGAGCGGTTCCCGGGGATCAGCCTCGCGGTGGAGCGGGACGCCCTCGAACCGCTGCCCACGTTCATCATGAACGGCCATCGCAGCCTACCGGTGCGGCTCACCGCCCCGCCGCCGGCGGGCACGCCGGTCTGACAGGTCTCGATGCTCTGAGGAAGGAGATGGCGTTGACCACCAACACACCTACACCGGACGAGCTGGTCCGCAGGATCGCCGAGATGGCGCCGGTCCTGCGCAAGCACGGGGCCTGGGCGGAGGACAACCGCCGGTTGCCGGACGAGGTCATCGGGGCGCTGGCCGACGTGGGCGTGTTCAAGATGCGCGTGCCCCGCCGGTACGGTGGCTACGAGTCCGACACCCGGACCCTCGTCGACGTGGCCGCTGAGCTGGCCCGCGCAGACGGCGCGACCGCCTGGACCGCCTCCGTCTACTGGATTCCCACCTGGATGGTCGGGATGTTCCCGGCCGAGGTACAGGACGAGGTCTTTGCCACGCCGGACGTCCGGGTGTGCGGGACGCTGAGCCCCAGTGCCATCGCCATGCCGGCCGAGGACGGCGTGGTGGTCAACGGCGAGTGGGGCTTCATGACCGGTGCCTGGCACAGCCATTGGCAGGAGATCATCGCGGTGCTGGTCGGCGCGGGGGGCGAGCCGTACCCCATCGTCGCCCTGGTACCAGTGTCCGACCTGCAGCTCGTCGATGACTGGCATACCTCGGGCCTGCGGGGGACCGGCAGTATCAGCACGGTCGCCAAGGACGTGTTCGTGCCGGCGCGTCGGGTCCTGCCACTGCACGTGGTCCTGGCGGGGCGGCCCGACGCGGCCGAGCCGATGTACCGGGCGCCGCTGCTGCCGGTCGCGTCCGTGTCCGCCGTGGGTAACGCGCTAGGTCTGGCCCAGGCTGGGCTGCACGCGTTCCTGGACCGGCTGCCCGACCGGAAGATCACCTACACCTCGTACGACAGCCAGCGCACCGCCCCGCTGACCCACCACCAGGTGGCCGACGCGACGATGAAGGTCGACGAGGCGGCCTTCCACGCCTACCGGCTGTCGGACACTGTGGACGCCAAGTGCGCCACCGGCGAGGAGTGGAGCCTGCTGGAGCGGGTACGCGCCCGGGGGGACCTGGGCTCGGCCTGCCGGCTGGGCAAGGAGGCGGTTGACCTTCTCGCCACCGCCAGCGGCGGCTCGTCCATCTACCAGGACGTGCCGATCCAGCGGATCGCCCGGGACATCCAAGCGGTGAACCTGCACGCCCTGATGCACCCGAACACCAACAGCGAGCTGTACGGCCGGGTGCTGTGCGGCCTGGAGCCCAACACGCAGTACCTCTGAAAGGGAGAGCCGACATGACCACAAGTAGCGCGCCGAGCCAGCCGGCCGTCACCGCGTCGCCGCCGGCGGAGGCCCTCGACATCATGCGGCGGATCGTCACCGCCTGGGCGGACCACGACGCAGAGGCGTTCGCTGCGGTGTTCACCGAGGACGCCACGATGATCCTGCCCGGCCAGTACCGCAAGGGTCGCGACCAGATCCGGGACTTCATGGCCGCCGGCTTCGCCGGCCCGTACCGGGGCACCCAGGTCACCGGCGAGCCGCTCGACTTCCGGTACCTCGCCGAGGACGTGGCGCTGCTGCTCACGGTCGGTGGGGTGCTGGCGCCTGGACAGCGGGAGGTCAGCGCCGGGCAGGCCATCCGGGCCAGCTGGCTCCTGGCCGAGCGCGACGGGCGGTGGCTGCTGGCCGCGTACCAGAACAGCCCGCGCGAGTAAGCCCGACTGGTCCCTGTCTGCCCGGGCACCGGGTCGCGGGCGGGTTGCCATCGTCTCGAGGGTCGCTTCCGGTGCGCTGGTTCGGGACCGGCGTACCGGACGGCCTCTGCGCTGGTATGGACGGCGTACCGGGATGGCCGCTGCGCTGGTCCTGGGCCGGCGAGACGGGACAGCCCTCCGTGCGACGGTGCGTAGCCTGCGGGTGGCTGTGTCCCGGTGGCGTAGCCGATGACCACGCGACTGACGCCGGCCGCCCGGCCAACAGCGGGTGTCGGCCGGGCGATGAGACCGGGCACGAGCTGGCCAGGTCAGCGTTGGGCGTGGTGATCCGCGCCGCCTACCTCGACCCGCTGGCGCCTACTGAGACCCTGTGAGATGCCGGGTTGGCGGCCGGACCCGGCCGGGCCACGGTACGCCTGGGCGATGTCCAGCCATCGGTCCGCCTCCGCGCCGGTGGCGACCAGGTCGAGGTCGTCGCGGTGCCGACGGCGCGTGGTGAGCAGGCAGAGGTCGACGGCGGAACCGGTGATGCGCTGCTCGGCGTCTGGCGGGCCGTGCCGCCACTGCGCGCCGGACGGCGCGGTGAGCTCGTACCGGAACTGGACGTCCGGTGTGGTGAGACCGCGTGCCTGGTACCCGAAGTCCCACGTGCGGAACGCGAACTCGACGACGTGTCGGACCCGGTCCGTGTAGCGCCGGCGTATCTGGAGCGCGTCTGCGATGTCCTGGCCATGACCGAAGAGCTCCATCATCCCGGCGGCTGCGAGCACCGAGGCGGGCAATGGCCGGACCAGCCACGGCACGAGCTGGTCCGCCGGGACGGCGGCGAGGGCCTTCTCCGCGCTCGCCCGCTCGGCCCGCCACCGGCTCAGCAGGACCGGTGGGGTGTCGCCGAGGTACTCTGCCTGGGCCGTGCTCACGTTGGCGCTGAAGTCCGAGCTGAGGCGGGCGGTGAGCGCCTCGAACCCGGCCGGGTCCGTGGCGGCGAGACTGGCCAGGCGGAATGTCGCCGCCAGATGGGCGATCTGGTGGGCGATCGTCCACCCCTCGGCGGGAGTGTCCATTCGCCACTGTGTCTCGTCGAGGTTCTCGACCAGATGGTCGACCTCGTTGCCGTCGGCGTGGAGGTCTGCGACCACGTGCTGCTGCGGTACCATTCATGTCTCCTCTCGTACGGCGGGCTGACCGGATCACGCCGGCGGTGTCACTGCGGCCGTCCATCGCTCAGGGGCAGTCCTCAGCATGCGGACATCGGCGAACTGGTGTCTTCTCTGCGCGTGCCGAGATGCGCCGGCTGGCGCGGCGTCCACGGTCCGCATGCTGGAAGTGGCTTGGCGTCGCCGAACGTCTCCACAATGGGCAGGAGCCGACCGTAGCGAGTGCTGAACCGGGACCAACCAGCACAAAGGATGCCGGCCAACGATCTAGCCCTAGATCGCCATAATCTTGGCGCGTTCGCGCTGGGGCCCACTACGGCGTGGTTGCGAAGCCGAGGCCATATCGGCGGTGCAGAGAATCGAGCGGAATGCGGTCAGTCCCCAGAAGAAAGTGGCGAGTCTTGGTATCTAATAGTGATGGACGCCACTATCTACTATGATTCTACATATCCACCAACGTCAACTAATATCGATCTACATCTTGATTACTTACCATGCTTTTCAATGATTAGCTGTTGCTAACACCACGTCCATCAGCTAACCTGAAAGCTAGACGTGAAGGTATCCCCGAATCGGGGTACTGGGCCCCAGGGAAATGCCACCGGTGGCCGCCACCTTGTTCCGCAATGGGGCCAACAACGCAGCGGCAGCCGATTCTCTGGCCGTCCGCGCGGAATGCCGCAGCTGTTACCGGGCTAATCGGGAGCGGATGAATGCTGCGCGGAGCTGGCCGCCCCTTGGCGGGTTCGGCATATCGAGCACACCGGAGGAGACATGGGGGACCCTATTGAGCTAGCCGTCACCCGGGCCATCAAGGCCATGCAGGAGAACCTCGGCGAGCCGCTCACCGTCGACGACTTGGCCCGGGCCGCGATGTTCAGCAAGTTCCACTTCACCAGGATCTTTCAGCGGGCTACCGGCGTCTCGCCCGGGCGTTTCCTGTCCGCGCTACGGCTACAGCGGGCCAAGCACCTGCTCACGTCCACCTCCTTGACGGTGGCCGACATCAGCATCTGCGTCGGGTACCACAGCGTCGGCACGTTCAGCTCGCGGTTCAGCCGCAGCGTCGGCATGTCCCCGACGACGTACCGCCGCATGGCCGGGTTCGCCCCCCACATCTCGACCGACCCGTGCATATGGCGCGGCCAGGCGTCCAGCAGCCGGGTCTCCGGTTGGATCCGGTTTGCCCACGGCGCGCAACCGGGGATGATATTCGTCGGGCTGTTCCCCGAGCGGATCCCACAGGGCCGACCGGTGCGGTGCGCGGTACTGCCGCAAGCCAGTCACTTCAGCTTCAAGGACGTACCGGTGGGCATGTGGTACCTGCTGGCCCAGTCGGTGACCTGCGATCCGCAGGCGCCCTTGGGCGAACCGGACAGCGCTGCACAGACCGTCTCGGTGGCTTCTCGCGGGCTGCTCGTTGTCCACCGGGACAGCGCGATCAGTGCCGACCTCGTCCTCGAACCGGTGCGCGTCCTGGACCCGCCGGTGCTGCTGGCCCTACTCGACGTCCGCAAGCTGGCGCTGTCCGGTGCTGACCAAGCCGAGCCGGCCGGTCCGTCGTCGGTTGCCACCGCGGTCCCGCCGGCAGCCGCTCTTGTCGGACCAGGTGCGGCCAAGCGATCGTACGCCCGGACCAGACCCGCTCCACTGCGCGCCAACGCCGCTTGACACGTTCTGGCTGTCATAAATATGTCGTCGACCGGGTGTCGCGTGTCGGCCCACCCATGCGTGACACGCTGCCCGCCTGGCTGGCCGCAGCGGGGGACTCAATGCGAATTTCGGACCTCAGCAAGCAGACCGGCGTACCAGTTGCCACCATCAAGTTCTACCTGCGTGAGCGGCTTCTCCCTGCTGGGCGACCGACCGGTCGCAACCAGGCCGAGTACAGCGAGGCCCACGTTCGCAGGTTGCGCCTGATCCGGGCGCTCGCCAACATCGGGCAGTTCGAGCTCTCTGTCGTCCGTGAGGTACTGGCGGCGGTGGAGAACGAGGAACTGCCGATGCGTGACCTGTACGAGGTCATCAACCGGGCGCTGGTCCCGCCGGAGCCAGCCACGACCGAGGCGGACGGACTGGACCAGGCCGGTGCCGAGGTAACCCGTTTCATCGCGGCGCTGGGCTGGCAGGTGGCGGAGGACTCCCCCAGCCGGGTACGGCTCGCGCATGTCGTGGCGGCGCTGGAGCGGCTCGGCTGCGCCTGCGGCATCGACTTCTTCCTGCCGTACGCCGAGACCGCGGAGCGCATCGCAGCGCAGGAGCTGGACCTGCTGCCACCCGACAGGACGCGTGGGGGCAGAGCCGGGGCGGTCGTGCGTGCGGTGCTGTTCGACATCGCCCTGGCCGCGATGCGCCGGATGGCGCAGCAGCACTACGTCGCGCTGCGGTTCGGCGCCGCGCGCGACCGCGACGAGTAGCGCATCCCGCCAGAGGTAAGGCATCGACGGTGAGCGCGACAGGTCGCCGGAGGCGACCGCCGACCCGTCGGGCGCATTCCAGCTCAGCGCCGGACCGGGCTCCCTCCTGCGGCTACCCGTGATGGGGTGACGCCAGTACACGCAGGTCAGTCGGAGAACACCCGTTCTTCCGCGCGTGCGGTCACTTCGGCCGGCGACGGCGGTGCGGTGAGCAGCGTCGCCACGGTGTCGGCGCTCGGGTCGCCCACCGCCCGGGCGCGGGCGATCGCCTCCGCCACGTCGTAGCGGGGCTCCGGTCCCCAGGTCAGGTCGCCACAGAGCACGACTAGGTCTGGACCGACCTGCTCGACCTGCGCCAGGACCGCGGTGAGCGCCGGGAGGTTCGCGTGCACATCGGAGAGCACCGCTACCGTGTCGACCGGACCGTAGCGCTGCGCCGGTCCCTCCTCCGGTGCAGGTCCATGCAGCAGCGGCACCTTCATGGCCCCAGCGTAGGCCCGCCAGCTGACCATCCTGGGGCGCTCGGAGCGCACGGCGTTATCCCCTGCATGTAGCTGTTTTCCGGCCGGGTCGGCGACGGTCAGCAACCAGGCGAGGGCTCCCCACTGGTGAGCCTGTTCGCTATCTTGCCGGAGGCACGTCGCAGTTGTCGAACCCGACGAGCGGAGTCTGCGGGGGTGGGAGCACCAGGCGCTGGTGCGGTGGGAGTGGTCGCACGCTGCGCGCGGCTGGCAGGCACGGATCGTCTGATGACATTCGGGCTGGTGTTCGGCGTCGCCGCGCTGGCCTGGTTCGTGGTCGGTCCGGCCAGCGGCCAACGGGTCGGGCTCGCGGTGGTGGCGCCGGTGTATGCCGGCCTGATGGCCGTCGGTGAGCTACGGATCGGGTTCGATCCGCGGCTCCGGCCGGCCGCCAAGCGGTTCTGGCGGGTCCTGTCGGCTGCGATGTTCACCTACATGGCCGGGATGCTGGTCGACCTGACGGCGCTGGTGTTCGGACTGGCGTCCGCGCGTGACGCCGGCAGGACGCTGTTCTATCCGGCCGCCGCGGTGTTCACCGTCGTTGCGCTGGTGGTGTTCCCGACGGCGGTCCGCAGCGCTGGCGAGCGGCTGCGGATGTCGCTTGACGTGGCTACTGTGCTGCTCGGCAGCGCGACATTCGTGTGGTACTTCCTCGTCAGCCGGCGGTGGCGGCCAACGAGCGGATGGGCCGAGCTTGCTGACCGGGTGGTGCTGCCGGCGCTGGTCCTCATCCTCGGCTTCGTCATCCTGCGCATCATGATGGCCGGTGCCAACGTCATGAGCCGGCCGACCGCCGCCGGGTTCCTCTTCGGCACGAGCTGCGTCGCCGTGCCGGTCATCCTGAATGCCGAAGGCGGAACCCCGGCTCATCGCGTGGGCTCGTTGGTCCACCTGGTCGGTTTCCTCTCGTGCGTCGCCGCCATAGCGATCCAGCGGCGGGTCGGGTTGGCCGGTGATGGCCAGCCAGCGGCCTGGCGCCGCTGGTTCGCCGTCCTGCCGTACGGTGCTGTGGCCGCCACGCTCTCCCTGCTGCTATGGGTGGCCAAGCCGCACCTCGACTACCGGAGCTGGTTCGTCGTGGTCGGCGCGCTGGCGCTGTGCGCGGCCGTCCTGGTCCGCCAGGTCGCCTCCTTATGGGAGATCTCCAGGCTCCTGAGGACCAACCGCGAACTTACCGGCCAGCTGCGGCACCAGGCATACCACGACGAGCTCACCGGCCTGGCCAACCGGGCGCTGTTCACCGAGCACGTGGCCGAAGCGGTCGCGCAGACCCGTCTCGACGGCTCCACCGCCGCGGTGCTCTTCATCGATCTGGACGACTTCAAGTTCGTCAATGACAGCCTGGGCCACCAGGTCGGCGACCAGCTGCTGGCGACCGCCGCCGCGCGGCTACGGACCACGGTGCCCGCGCGGGGGTTCCTCGGCCGGCTGGGTGGAGACGAGTTCGCCCTGCTCACGGTCCTCGGCGGGGACGGAGCCGAGCACCGGGCGTGCGCCGTCGCGGAGAAGGTCATCGCGGCGCTGCGTGGACCCTTCGTAGTGTCCGGCCGGTCGGTCGACGTCCAGGCCAGCATCGGGATCGCCACCGCGACCGGGGGCGCGCCGGGCGTCCCGGAGCTGCTGCGCAACGCTGACATCGCCATGTACGTGGCCAAGGAAGAGCACAAGGGCGGCTGGCGGCTCTTCGAACCAGCGATGCTCACCGCGGTCGTGCGCCGTCACCGGCTGCGGGCCGCGCTGGCCGACGCGGTGGCCCGCGGCGAGTTCGCCGTCTTCTACCAGCCGATCGTCGACCTGCTGGACGGCTCGGTGCACGGGGCCGAGGCGCTGGTGCGCTGGCAGCGCCCGGGCGCGGCGGCCACCTCGCCGGGTGACTTCATCCCGCTGGCGGAGGAGACCGGCCTTGTCGTTGAGATCGACCGTTTCGTCCTTGACACGGCCTGCCGCGAGGCGGCCCGATGGCCCGTCGACCCGTCCGGCGGGCGGCCGCTGTCGCTACATGTCAACGTTTCCGCCCGCCACCTGCACCGGCGGGACCTCGTGGACGACGTGGCGCGGGCGCTGCGCGACAGCGGCCTGCGCCCCGACCGGCTCACCCTTGAGATCACCGAGAGCGGCCTCGGCCACGACCATGAGGGGGCCATCGACCGGCTCGGCGAGCTGGTCCGCCTCGGCGTTCACCTGGCCATCGACGACTTCGGTACCGGCTACTCCTCGCTGGCCTACCTGCGGCGGATGCCGGTCGACGTGCTGAAGATCGACAAGGCCTTCACCGGCGAGCTGACGGGCGCGGTGGTGGCGCCGTTGGCCCAGGCGGTCATCGCCCTCGCCGCCGCCTTAGGCATGGAGACCGTGGCCGAGGGAGTCGAGGAGCCGGAACAGGTGGAGCGGCTGCTCGCGCTCGGCTGCCGGTACGGGCAGGGCTACCACTACGGGCGGCCGATGCCAGCCGAGCAGATGACCGAGCTCCTGCGCGTCGCGTTCGAAGCCGACGCCGCCGACAGCAGCTTCCGAGCCGACCGGGGCTCAGCGGCAGTCCGGGCCTGATAGAGCGTGGATGCCGGTCCCCCGGGCGGCGGATGGGTCTGTTCCGGTGGCATCGGCATCCACGGGCGTGGACCGTGGGCAGTGCGACCTGGGCTCCGCCGCCGTATGGGTGAGCAGGCAGGGCGCCTGGTCGTCAGGTGAGGATGAGGTACAGGTCGAAGTACCAGGTCGGTGTCGGGGCGCGGCGGCACTCGTACGTGTAGGCGTTGCCGGCAGTGACCTGGGCGTAGCCTACGTCGGCGCAGTCGAACACGTCGCCGTGCCGGCTGTGGAGGA
>Ga0075430_100000256_pt1 | contig 37120 bp, 45 predicted proteins | sample RhiMetdeltSRZDD4_FD_75294 | JGI IMG/M metagenome (GOLD analysis project Ga0075430, IMG submission 75294) | Populus rhizosphere microbial communities from Tennessee, USA - Rhizosphere MetaG P. deltoides SRZDD4 | ecosystem: Host-associated > Plants > Roots > Rhizosphere > Soil | place: USA... | reverse complement strand
AATATAGAATATTTCAAAAATCGAGTTTTGAAACATTGTAACTCCAGTGCTCTTCGTTCATATTCGGCTTTTTCAGAGCTCAAAATGTTTCCATTAAAAAATAGCTTTATCATGACTTTAGATGCATTAATAATTATAGCGCCGCTCGTCAGACTCGAACTGACGACCCACTGGTTAACAGCCAGTTAAGCTTCGGAGCACATATCACGCAGCGAATTTGCTCTACCATGCTGAGCTAGAGCGGCGCAGTATTACAGCAAATCCAAGGACAAAATAAATCTTTGGGCCTTATTGCATACCTTCTTCTTTAGAGTATACGTATAGTCCGTCGAGAAACACACGCTGGTCTTTTCCTTTGGTTTTAGTCGAAAGTTCAATATTAGCAGCTGTTTGCGAAACGTCCTCTAAACTGGGCCCTTGAATGACCACATCCTCTCCCGCAACGCTCACTTTGGTAGCATCTCCTATTATTCGAGAAATCCTTGCCGCTCTTTCACCAAAAAAATTCTCTACATGTATTTCCTTCCCCTTTATTTTAACAGAAATTGGAAAATGTGCAAATATAATCTTGAGTTTGTACGTATAGCCTTTCTCAACACCCTTTATCATTCCTTCGATAATACTGCGTGCAGTATTCGTTACAGCAAGGTCTCGCTTACGAGTTCCATAGGGTTTTATTGTTATCTTGTTACCTTCTACAGTGACCGTAGCAGGAAGTTTTGTGAAATCCTTCTTGTTAGTTCCAAGCGGTCCCTTGACGTGTACAAGATTCCCTTCCTTTTTTATCGTCACGCTAGCAGGTGCTTCAACTTCCGCTGTTATTTGTTGCTCAGTAGACGTAGCCAACCAAAACTCCTCCTAGATTCTGCTCCTGTGCCTCATGATGAGACAGGATACCTCTGCTAGTCGATACAAGAAGAATTCCCATTGTGTATGCCGGCAAGAATTGTCTCTCCCAACCAAAGTAGCCGTTCTTCTTTACCGAAAAGCGGGGTGTAACGATGCCACATTTGTTTATCTTAGCTAGAAGCTGAATTCTAAACTTTCCTGCTCTACCATCGTCTATTTGCTCAAATTCTCCGATGTATCTATGTTTTTGCATTACCCTGAGCACCTCACTTGCGAACTTCGACGCAGGGACTACGACGCACTCCCTTTTTCTTCTAGATTCATTATTGTAGATGGTTGTAAACAGATTAGACAGAACATTTAATGCTGGCATTTTCTTAATGTTTCACCTATTCGTACTTCGCAAATCCTATACTATTTGCAACTTCTCTAAAGCATTGTCTGCATAGCATCAAGTTGTATGAGCGGATCAATCCATTATATGAACCACACCTTTTACACCACCTTCCCCCCTTCCCATGAGCAAGCTTCTTTCTTCCAGTTTCTTCATATTCTCTTGGCTTTGGCAAATTACTATTCGACTCCTGCTCCGTATTCTTGCTTAAAGAATTCAATGGCCTCCTCACGGTTGATCCTGTGCGTTTTGCCTATCTTGGCACTATTTCTGCTCTTCTTCGCAATCCTATACCCAGGCCGGGTAAGCGCAATATTAACGTCCATGCCAAAGATACCAATTTCAGGGTTGTATTTTGTACCAGGTATATCGATGTGTTCATGAATGCCTACAGAGATATTCCCATAAGCATCAAAAGAGGAAGATTTGAGTATGCTTTTCTTTGCGGATATAATCCTTTTTACAAAGTCAATTGCTGGCTCCCGTCTTAAGGTTACGACTACTCCTATTGGCTCACCTTTGTGAATACCAAAATCCCTAACAGTTCTTTTTGCTCCTCGCACTGCAGGCTGTTGACCCGTTAGCTCCAAAAGAGCATTCTTAGCTTTGTCTATCGGCTCGCCCGATCTTCCAACTCCAATGTTAATTACGACTTTGTCTACCTTTATCCTTTTCATTTCGTTTTGTTGCTTTATTTGTTGCTGGCTCAAGTTAACTCACCCTAATCATAGGTCTGTCGCTTCCAACAGCCATTACCATTTCAACAGGCAATTCTACCGATTTATCACCAAATGTAACAAGTGCTCGCTTGGGAAGAGAGAATATGCCATCCTCTATGTCTTCAATTTTTCCTACTGCTCCAGCATTTTCACCCGTGATGATCAAAGCAGTTGAGCCTTTTTCAAAGGGAACATGGTTCATTATCCTTACAGCAGGCAGGCTAATGACACAGCTGTCCCCAACCTTCAGATTTTGATCACTTATGAGTGTCCTGCTATCATGGAAGCTGTATTGAATCTTGTTGCCTTTGATGATAGTCTTGCTTGTAATCTTTACAAGTTTTAACCCTTTTTCTGCCTCATCAGTAGTAATAGGGGACAATAATTCTGAATTCCTTGGAACCATTCTGAATGCTTGGCCCATTGCTAGTTCCACTACATCCATTAAACCAACAGCAAAGTTGTGTTCGCTCCTTTGTACCCCGTCGACTTTGACCTTTCCTGCCTTCAATATTCTTTCTGCTTCATATCCTGTGTTTGCAACATGGAGCACATCGCGCAAGACCATACCAAGGGGATAAGCTCTCTTTCCCGGATGTGGTCCGGGGTCAACTCTCATGACAAACTGACCCTCCTTCCTCTTAATGTCCCAGAATGGGGGTGCCAATTGTCTTTTTATTCTAGTATCACGACCTTTTTTACCCATTATGCTTTTCCCTCTTCCTTTTTCTTCTCTTTTACTCCCTTTTTGTCTGTAGAAGTTGACTCATCCTTAGGCGCTCCTTGTAGTTTCCTTGATCTGTAGTCATCATCAAGATTCAGAGAAATAACCATCACATTTGAAGAATTGATTGGAACCTTTACTTGACCTCCACGAATCTTCTCTCTCTGGATGCCTTCAATATGAAATATGGCCTGCTCCGTGTTTACTTTTTCTACTTTACCCTCTACGCCTTTGTATTCTCCTCTCATCACCCTAACGGAATCACCTTTTACCACACGTATATTCTTCCTTCCATATTGTTTGCGAAGGGAATCCTCTAACACAGCGCCAACCATCTTATCCCGCCTGTGCTTTGGAAGGTGAATGAGTTTTGGATTAATGCCTTTCATAATTTTCACCTATACTATCATCCCTGCCAAGTTGGCTATCCTTGGCCACTTTTCTGCGGCCTCTGAGGCCACCGGTCCTTTAATGTCCGTTCCTTTGATTTCTCCTTCCGGGGTTACCAGAACCGCAGCGTTATCTTCAAATGCTACACGTACACCGTTAAGCCTTCTTATGGGATACTTCTGCCTGACTATGACTGCACCGTATATTTGTTTGCGCAATTCAGCTGGACCCTTTTTTACAGTTACAGTGACAAAGTCTCCAACTGCTGCTGCTGGCTGCCTAGAGTGCCTTCCCTTGTAGCGTGTCACCTGTGCGATACGCAAGATTTTTGCGCCGGTATTGTCTGTACATACTAATCTCGCTGTAACAGGAATGGCCCTTGTAATATAAGGACGGAACTCCTCGACTCCCTTTGCGGAAACTGCTCTTGACTTAGCTCCTGCCGCCATCCTTTGTATTCACCTCTATCACGACAAACGAAACAGTCTTAGCGAGTCGTCGACATTCTGCAATTCTTACTTCTTCACCCTCTCTGACTTCTAGACACGACGGAAGATAGGCATGCACATTTGATTTGCTCCTCTGAAAGCGTTTGTACTTTGCGACTCCTCTAGGATATTCTCTTGAGACGACGACCATTCCTGGTGCCTTGGCGCTTGATACAGTGCCTGTCAACAACTTGCCTCGTATAGACAGCGTACCATGAAAAGGACAGAACTCATCTTCACACACCTTCCGAGGGGAAGCAACTGTAACGCCTATATTTCTAACCATAATTTGTCATATCACCCATTGTTTGATCGTGAAATACGATCCTCAGGTCTTCCTATCAATGCGGAACCACTTATAAAGCAAGCGCAGGAAGATGTTTGAATCTCAAGTTTCTTTGCCACGCTTTTTGCTATCTGCCTTATAACAGAATCTTTCCTGATAAATATTGTATTCTTGGTTTCAAATACAATTGTGCCTGCAATGCCTTGTATAGTTGAATCCGTAGATTCAAGTATCATTGCTTGAAGGCCGATGATGCCTTGTGAGAGAACATTTTCACAATTCACTGTCATTTCTGACCTTTTCTCTCATTCATTATTGTATTCATGCGGGCAATATCTCGGCGGAGCCATCTAATGCTTCCTGTCTGTTTCTTCAATGTACCTTTTGACTTTTCAAGTTGAAGTTTTCCAAGATCAGCTTTAAGCTCTGCGAGCTTATCACTCAAATCCTGATTGTTCATCTCTCGGAATGTCTTCATTTTAAGTCTGGGCATCTTGTTTAACTCCTTTTTCTTCTACCATTGTGGTGGCCTCATCGTTTTTAGTGGACTGCCCTGTTTCAGGAGGACCTGACTCCATAGCCGCTGTTTCTGCGGAGGACTGCGCTTCTGTATGTCCATTTTTGAGTTCAAATTCTTGTGGTAGTGCTTCTTTGGATGCAATTCTTAGTTGGATCCCCATTAAGCCCATCTTGGTTAAGACGTGAGAAATCCCCGTCTTAACTATCTTATCTGAAATCTCACCGCTTTTAGGCACGACACCTATCGTATGTTTCTCAAAGTGAGCTCGCTCGGTTCTAAGCTTGCCTGAAATGGTTACTTCAACGCCGAGTGCGCCAGAGCCCATTATGGTATTGAGCGACCACATTGCTGCCCTCCTAAAAGCGGTTCCACGCTCAATAAGTTGAGCTATTCTGTTGCACATTATCTGGGGGTTTAGCTCAGGATTTGGAATTTCAAGAACTGAAATCTGAGGGTTTTGCAGCCCGAACTTTTGCTCGATTTTGGTCATAAGGTCTTTGATACCAACACCCTTCCTACCAATAGCAAGCCCAGGCCTAGTAACGTAAACAGTGATCCTTGCACCCACAGGAGTCTTTTGCACTTCGATGCCGCCGTACCCAGCATCCTTAAGTGCTTCAGCTAAAAATTCATTCAATTCCATGTTGCGAAAGTTATTCTTAATTACGTTCTTGACTGCGCTCATTGACTATTGTTAGCCTCCTGTGCAACGATCTCTACATGAACTAAGGTGTCAAACTTTGGACTCGATCTGCCCATTGCTCGTGGTTGGAAACGCTTCAGCTTTGTGCCTTTGTGAACGGCTGTGCTCACAATTCGCAATCTATCAAGATCCATTCCTTTGTATTCTGCGTTAGATTCTAAGTTGTCTAAAATTCTGAGGAATTCAGATGCTGCTTTTTTAGGGAATCTCCCAGCAAAGAAACCGTCGCGGATATTTGACCTGTGTGCCACTTCGTTATTATAACGCCGATAGGGTATGGCTTCTTTGCGGGCAATAACATTCTCAAGTAATTCCCGTGCTTTTTCAATTGACCTACCTTTAATGGCAACGGCTATCTCTCGGGCATGTTTATGAGATATGTCTTTTTCGCGAATCGAAGAACGCACATGTTTTGTTCTATCATAATTTTGAAAAGCATAACGAAATTGTGGCATGCTTATCACTTCAGTGGGACATAAAGGCTGGATCTTGAGGCGCCTACTCCCGGCGTGCCATGCTGTACGCGCTTATTTGTAATCGCATACTCTCCAAGATAGTGTCCAATCATTTCTGGCTTGATGTTAACCTGCACAAAATCCTTACCGTTGTGAACATAAACCGTCAGACCAACCATGTCTGGAAGAATAATCATATCACGTGTATGTGTCCTCAGCTGACCCTTGAGCTTTCCGTCTCTAGCCAACTTTAGTTTTTCTCGAAGCTTTCTCTTATCGTCATTCATGTAAGAACTAACGCGCTTATCAAGCGACCTGCGTTGTCTTGAATTGAGAAGCGGGAGAAGGTTCTCTATCGAGAGTGATTGCAACTGTTCAGGGCTGTAACCCTTAAACTTAAATTCACGTACCAATTAGATCACTCAATCTTTGGATTTCAGGCCACTTTTAAATCTAACGAGAAGAAAAACTCTTCTATACTAAAGCCAGCTTTGTTGCGAGATCCCTTGCTCCTTCTGGAGATTTGAACTTGACAAATGCCTTCTTACCTCGAATTGTCCTCGTGGTATTGACTTCCTCGATGTCTGCTTCATAGAGGATGTTAATGGCATCGATAATCTGCTTCTTGGTAGCCTTTTCTGTTACAATGAAAGCAAGTTTGTTCTCCTTTTCTATCTGGTTGAATGTCTTCTCTGTTACATACGGTGCAATTATCGTAGTTGCTGCCTGTGTTGCGGTCATACCGCTGTTTTCCTTAGATGCACCTTGCTGTTTTTTTGGTCCTAGAGAGGCCGGCTTTGATTCATTTTCATTGCTCACTTTCTGATGACCTCCAATATCTTATGCACCGGTGCCTGCAGGTTTTTCATATATTCAATTGCAGCTTGAGAGAAAATTGTTAACCTAATTGGCTTTGAGCCGGGCACCAAATCAAGTATACTTACATCCTTGGCATGTTTGATATCAACGCCGGGAATTGATCGAGAGAGTGAGACAAGCCTGGAGTCATTACCGACAATAATAAGAGCACTTGTTCCCGAGCGACTTGACCTTCCTCTTCGCCTCGCAGTTCCAGACCTTGCCTTTCGCACCAAACTTGCTCGAGCAATGTCGTCTCCGAGCCCAATTCTCATCAAAATATCCTTTAAGTGTTTTGTTCTGGTTAGTGATTCGATGTCATTTGAAACAATAAGAGGAAGATTGACATCGTTACCTACCTTGTGGCCGCGTCGTTGTACTAGTTCTTTTCTAGAAGTGACGGCTATTGCAGAGCAAAGGCCCAATTGTTTTTCCTTATGATTAATTTTTTTGTAAATAACTTTCCATGATTCTGGAGGGTGGGCAACTCGTCCATGCTTTACGCCGGCAACACCGGCAGCCTGGCCTGCTCTCGGAAAGCCTTCGCCTCGAGCCCTTGCAAGTCTTGCAATTCCAAGCCCAGTATTGCGAGACTCAGCGCTAACCATCTCACCTGCTGCCGGATAACGCCCCTGTCTTTGAAATGAATGTGAAAGGACATTGACATACACCTTGTGGATCACTTCGGGCCGATACGGTGTGTCAAAAACTGCAGGTAGTTCTAACTCACCGAAGTCTTTTCCATCCACTCCGATAACTTTTGCTTTCACTTAACGATTACCTCCAGGACTTTTGGCTCGAGTACTTTCTTGGAAACACTACGTATGGGCTGCCTCATCTTCAGTAACCGTTTAGGTACTCCAGGGACTGAGCCTCTGACTATAATATAATCCCCTCTGACTAGTCCAAAATGTTTAAAACCGCCTGCTGGATTTATTGAATTCTCACCGTCCTTATCAGCGTTTGAGATTATCAATATGCGCTTGTTGTATTCAGTTCTTTGATGAAATCCCCTTTGTCCCTGCCTAGCAACTGTATACATGACGACCGCAGGTGAAATTGGACCCAGTGTACCGACGGCGCGTACACTCTTTCTCGATTTGTGTTGTTTTCGCTTAACACCAAATCTAGTGATTGGACCTTCTATTCCTTTGCCACGAGTAATACCAAAAACGTCGATATTCTGTCCGACTTGGAAGACATCAGTTATTTTTATTTCTCTTCCTAATATACTCTTTACATAGCCGTATTGCGACTTGGCGTCTTTGCCAGAAACCGCTATTTCGAACACAAATGGTACTTTCTGTGCAAGACCTATTGAATAAGGAGAGACCGCAACAACTGCATATATCTCGCTTGCAACATCGAGAAGTGGTTCTACTTTTGAAAATGCCTCATCCTTACTCTTCGAGTCAAATTTGCGCGACAGCTCTTTTGGCAAGTCCTTTGCATAGGCGTCAAATATAGCGTGTTGACCATAAAGATCGTGACTATAGCCTCGAATGCCTATAATTCTGATCGGTGGCGTTACAATTACAGTCGCAGCGTTTAACAGCTGCTTGCCAAAGTTTGGGGTCTTCTCCCTATCATCGACAGTTAAGATATTAATTCCGCCTGCTTTAAAACCTGCAAAACCTAAAAGGGCACTCTTTTCCGCTATAAGCTGAGGCCAAGTTCTCACCCTAGCTTCCAAGCTTTTAGCTCTGGCCCTCGGTCTAAATGCAATACTGCCCCTTCTTGGTGCACTATACTTGCGATGACCCATAGATATTGCACCACATCGCCTCACCCTTTAATAAGTTATTTGACCCCTTGTGAGTTTATAACAAAATTTGAATTGATAGCGCAGATAAATTTGCGGGAGATGCATTGCAAGGTCGTAGTAACAAATCGTATTGCCGGGTTACCTGGCCCGTCATCAAGCATAAACTAATACAAAAGGACTAAACTGCCTGCATTGAGTCCTTCGATCTAACGAAGTTCTTTAGGGCTTATGATCTAAACTCTTTTGTAAAGTAAGTTCATTGTCTGACTTGAAGAACTTGCCACATGTGTTACACACAAAGGTTTGGCTAATCCTTACACGGGGATTTGCTTTGTCACCGCCGTCGGTTGTCGGACCGATACTTGATGCTTACATTTTTACTAATATCTATTCTTGCAGCTTTCTAAGGTTGATGCGTTATAAAAAAGGGAGAACATTATAACATCTCCTATAACTATTTGAACAGTAATTTGAAATTAACAAGTCTGATGATGATCGGCTGATTTCATACTAATCCTAATTTCTGTTAAATGACCCTTTTGTCTTTATTCAGATCTCTAGTCGCATATCCTTGTCCTCTTTAGGCACGTGGTGTTGAAAATACGAATTATTATATAATGACCGACAATCATCTTTATTCAGGCCATTCCCAAATTTTTCCTAAATGCTAGAAATTCCCAATCGTGGCCTTGAGTGTATGTATTGGTTTCCTTTTGATGTTTCCCAATGGGCAAGGAATCACAAACTGTTAGAATAAAAATCAATCACAGTAGATACGTCACTATGAGACTTATCCCTTGCAGTATTTCTTATAGGGCATTATCATCTAATATCTAGCTACTATTTATCGTAGCTTCTATAGCCCTAACTGAGTGCTAGTTTAGTCATCAAAGATTCAGTTGTGTGCGCTTGAATCGTCTGATAGCTGTAAACTGCTATTTAATATAGCCAGACTTCCTAGTACCGCTTCTTCTAGTCTTACAGTCTCAGTGCCTTGATTCGGAAACATATTGACAACATAATGATAGGACTTAGCGCTAGTACCTTCCTTGGCGATGATATCATGGACGCCATGCTTGGGTGCTCCAAATACAACTAGTATGTTGCGGATATTTTTTGCTTGTTCAATCAAGGCAGGCTCGATATTTTTGAAGTAGCGGCCCTTTCTTGATGTGATGATTATTAGCGTTTTTTCGACACTTGTAAGAAGTTTCGAAAGAGAATGAACCTCTTTTACTTCGTAGCCCCAATAGCCAGAAATGTTTTCCGGTGTAGCCTGGACGGCCTTGAGATTTGGATATGAAGAGGTCAACCTCACATTTACTTTTTTACCTTCAGAGCTCTCGCCTGCAAAGGGGACAAGAGATCCTATGCCTGCCTCGACAAATAACTGACCCTGGACTTTGACGATGACGCCTGTGCGGACATCTCCTATTTTCACTTTTTTGATGTCCTCAACCACGGTGTGATGAGGTGCCTTTATTGGGTGGAGTATGCCTGCATATTGGAGTTGATGCATCATAGGAAATAACATTTTTCGGAGATACTGAGGTGTGTCTAGATACCGGAGTATTGTCTTGAGCAAATCCATGTCTTCTTTTTCGAAGTGAGACAGAGAATCATGATAAATGTATATCCTCTTGACTCTAAATATAGAGCAGGCTCTAGCGAACTGTGCTATTTTTATGCTTTTGTCACGCTTGGTTTGCTCATCTGAAAGTGATGAGTCGGGTAATGTAATCCACACATCAGGCATTACTGCCTTATCAGCTCTTCTACTGTGCCTTCCAAATAGCCGTTTGATCCGAAGTAAGTTCCTCTCAAAATGCCCTTTCTGTCAATGAGTATGATAGATGGAGTGCCACGTAGCGCATATTCCTCGAAAGTCTTAGCAGAATACTCCTTTGATTGCAAATATTGTTTAACCCGCTCAATCAATGCCTGTCTGTCTTTTTCTGGGTATGATCTAAAACTTGGGATATTGGTTTCAATAAAATCCATGATCTTGCTCTGAGTGAGCGGGCCAGAATGTTTGACTAGCATATCCATAGCAACAGGAAAAGGTATTCTATACGGAAGCTTATTTTCATCATTTAGCTGACCAGTGCTACTAAATGCCCGATATGTCTCTCCTATAATCTCGCCCGTACTGAGCAACTTTTGAAGGTTCTCGAGGTTATTCTTGTCAAAATCCTCAAAGGCTGTTGCAATACCTAGAACTGTAAGACCTTTGTCGTTATATTTTCTGTAAATATCAATTGTTTCGGGGATACTGTAAAGGAAACAGCCAGGACAATTGACTTGGAATACTTCAACTATTACCACGTTGCCCTTCTCATTGTCGATATTTGTTGGCTTTCCCTGTACCCACGTTGTAACCTGCAGGTTCGGAGCTTTAGTGCCTATTGTCGCAACCATTGTTAATCCAATTTAACTGAATCCGTATGAAATGGCCTAGTAAGTATACCTAAGCGCCTCGTTTTGAGGCCCTATCTCTGGCCGTTGCTGCATATCTCTGAATTTCTTCATCCTCTGCCTTGCGCATTGTCTTGGCCTCAGTGTCGATTATTGCCATTTTCAAGTGTCGAGTACCTGTTTTTTCTTCGCTCACAAGATATATCGACTCTATTGCAAGGGATGCCCCCTCTTCGAGGCCAACGTCTGGTTTATAGCTCTTTTCTAGAAATTCAGTCACTTGATCGCTTCCTGCACCAATCGCTACTGCATCGTAGCCAATGTATGTGCCGCTTGGGTCTGTAAGATAGAGAGCAGAACCGTTCTTATCTACACCTGCAAGTATCAAAGCAACCCCAAAGGGTCGAACACCAGCATACTGTGTAAATTGTTGGGCCATATCTGCGAGGTTCTTGGCTACTCCTTCGACGTCTACAGGCTCGTCATATATCAGCCTATTACTCTGCGCAAAGAACCTTGCATGGTCGACTTGCGTTCGTGCGTCAGGGATGTATCCTGCTGCTGCGACGCCTATGTGATCATCTACTTGAAAGATTTTTTGGGTGACATTTGATATTTGGAGCTTTCTTGTTTTCTCCTCTACAGCAAGAATTACTCCGTCTGTACTTTTAACGCCTATCGCTAGTGTACCGCGTCTGACTGTTTCAATAGCATACTCTACTTGGTAAAGCCTTCCATCTGGAGAAAATACTGTAATGGCTCGATCATAGCCCGCTGCTGCTGGTAACAATTCGATATAATTTTTTTGTAATGGTCCATTTAAGCCTACCTATGAATCAGACGCCTAAAGCAAATGCAATCAGCATAATTTTAATAACCTGTCTAAAAAGGAAGTCAAGTGGTTCAGGATGAGGTGACCTTTTATGGTCACCCAAATGTTCGATCTCTTCACTCAAAGAGCATCGAGTTAACTAAAGATGGTTATTTGACCCCCAAGGGTGATTGCATCATAGGGATAAAAGCAAACAAGGCCTGCACTGATTTAGAGGAGTCAATCCGGCGAGGCCTTAAATCAAATTCGGTTATAGTCAAGATAGAAGTAATCGTTGAAGATGAATCATTCATTATAAAAGGCAGAGGTGATGATCGACTTACTATGTTAAATCCCCACGATATAGTCATAAGGAGAACGAATTTCGTATGCCCTAGGACAATGTCTGTCATGTGCGATAAGGCGTCTTCTGATATGCCAAGGGAACTGGTAAGATTGCTACAGCATCAAGAACAAAAGGGAATATTTAGAATTACAATCGAATAGTTACTTATTGTGTTGATTTCATGCTCCAAACATTGCTTCATATTCTTTAAGGTATAGCGTTCTGGCCAAAGCTTTGTTTAGTATCTCAAGGGCGGCATATTCTTTGTAGTGGTCGCCCTTGCAAATGTTGCAAGTATCTTTTCCTGTCTCCTCCAAAACGAATTTTTCATCTTCAACTACATTCTTCAAAATCTTTAACATCCTCAAACTGGTAACTTCGATCAGCTTTGAGTGTATTTCAAGCCTCGTAACATTCTCATAGCTGTAGGCACGCAAAGTTGGCATGTAATATTTTTTGATAGCACCCCTCACTTCTTCAATTTTGCTGACTTCAATCAGACCTGCGTTTTTTAAGCTATCAAGGTGATGCCTGATAGTCGTCGTCGCTTTCTTAAGACCTGAGCGTCTAAGCATTCTCGATATCTCCTCTGTAGTCATCTGCCTATGACCTAGTATCTCTAGGATTTTTATCCTGATAGGATCATTGAGCGCTTGAGCAGACTGGTGTCCTAGCGTAGTCACTCCTCTTATCTTGACCTGATTCTCTAAAAGTGTTCCCGCCATGAAGATACCAAAAGAGAGTGCATTATTGAGTAAAAAGGATATCAGTACTTACCTTTGCCCTAGTTGTTAAAATATCTTTACCATTACCAGTTTATTATAGTTAAAATAGACGCTTTATTCTATATATGCTAGTAATCTTCTTATTATAATAATAGTATTAAAGTAGTCATAATAATCTAATGGTTTTCAAAATTAATATCTGACTATCAGCCGATGGACCTTGATCTTGCCATCTAGGAATACTTTTACACTTGCCGCTTCGTAAGAATCAATCAAGAAGGTTGCTAAAATGTGCTAAGATTGAGCTATAACCTGCGGCCAGTTATCGTTTCATAAGCATAGATATAACGCCTACTTAGCTCGTCGGCGACTGTAGAGATGATTTGTGGCGCCTCTGGTTTTTTTCCTTCCCGAGCAAAGCTATCTATCATATCCTTAAATCCAGTTTTGGTAAGCCAATCACGTAGCAACTGCTTGTCGTAGCTTTCTTGATTCTTGCCAGGTTGATAGGCGCTCTTAAGCCATAGACGATATTCATCCGGTCCAAGCGAGTCCCCAAGGACGAGGTTGCCTTTTTCGTCCAAGCCGAATTCAAACTTTACATCGGCTATTATGAATCCTGCTTTGTCGACGATCTCGCTCATTTTCTTGTAAAGCGATATTGACCTGGTTTCGAGGGAATTATAATCATTGTCAGACAAAACGCCTGATGAAATTGCTGTGTGACGATCAATAGGTTGGTCATGCTCTTCAGATTTCGTGGTTGGATCAAATAGTGGCTCAGGTAGTTTCGATCCCAATACAGGCTTAAAGTCAGAAGGTAGCTCACTATGCAATCGTTGCTTGTAACGGTGGACAAAGCTGCCATAAAAATAGCCTCTTACGACACATTCAAGAGGTATTATTTGCAATTTTTTGACCTCCATCTTGTTTTTTGCTACTACCCTCACCATATGATGTGGCGTATCGAGCGCATCAAACCAGAACTCTGCAAATTTGCATAGAACTTCTCCTTTTCTTATAATAGGTGTCGCCATATTCACATCAAAAGCAGAGACGCGATCGGAGAAATGGAATAGAATATTGCCATTGTCAAGCTCGTATAGGTCCTTAACCTTTCCACTCCGAATCAGTCTCATAATTAGATTGGCTTGATTTGGTTATAATATAAAGTGTACCGCTTGTGGTTGAAAAACATTTAACGGTGCACTTAGCAAATATATCCACAACACAATATGGTCAACAGCGACCTTCTTGCCGTAGATAGACCCTTACGTGTTGGCATCATAGGAGGGGGTCAGCTTGGAAAGATGATTGCCCACGAAGCCAAGAGGATGGCACTACAGGTTATTATTCTCGATCCGACAAGAGAGTGTCCTGCTTCAAGCATTGCGGATGAGTTGATTGTGGCTGATTTCAAAGACGAAGATGCAATAATGAGGTTAGCTGCAGAAAGCGATGTTCTAACGTATGAGATAGAGCTTGCAAATTCTGTCGCTTTACAGACTCTTGAACTAAAACGATATCCAGTCCGCCCTACCCCAGAAACACTGCATATTATCCAGAACAAATTTAGACAGAAATCCTTTCTGAGGAACCATAAGATTAACGTTGCCGATTTTGAGCTGGTCAGTTCAGAGGATCACCTCAATCAATTATGTGAAAATTTCGGCTTTCCTGTGATGCTTAAGTCATGTGAGAACTCATATGATGGTCGTGGCAATTTACTAATTAGCTCCCCTGATCAGGTTCCGAACGCCTTTAGATATTTTTCCGACAATCAGATAATGTTGGAAAAGTTTGTCCCTTTTACAAAAGAGATATCGATTATGGTCGCCAGGAACCCCAGCGGCGAGATTGCCTCATTTCCAGTTGCAGAAAATATTCACAAAGATAGCATCTTGGACACCTCTATAGTACCAGCGGGGATCAACCGAGAGGTAGAACTAAAGGCAAAAAAGATGGCGGAGATGACCATGCATGTAATGAAAGGGTCAGGAATATTCGGAATAGAGATGTTTGTTACAGCAAATGGAGACGTTCTGTTAAACGAGATTGCGCCTCGGCCTCACAATTCTGGACACTATACTAATGAAGCCTGCTCGATATCACAGTTTGAGCAACATCTGAGGGCAGTACTTGATCTGCCATTAATCAAACCTGAACTACTTTGTCCAGCAGTCATGGTCAACATACTTGGAAAACAGCATATGAATGGTTCTTATGTCATAAACGGCCTGAAACAAGTTTTGAGTGTTCCAGGCGTTAAGCTGTATGTTTACGGCAAGAAGACATCTAAACCCGGACGCAAATTAGGTCATATTACGGCCACAGGTCGCACAGTAGAGGAAGCCCTTATGCGTGCTACAAAGGCTAGAACGGGGATTGAGCTAACCGCAAAAATGACCAAGGAAACTTCAGAATGAATAACCCTCTTGTCGGTATCATAATGGGAAGTGATTCTGATCTTCCGATAATGAAAGATGCTAAGGAAATCTTGGATTCATTTAGAGTTGCAAACGAAATTACAATTGTATCTGCACACAGGACTACAAGGAGAATGGTTCAATATGCCACAAATGCTAAGAAAAGAGGAGTTGAGGTAATAATCGCAGGTGCAGGAGGAGCAGCCCATCTTCCAGGCATGGTAGCTTCGCTAACTCCTCTGCCTGTGATTGGTGTTCCAATCAGGACAAAGAGCCTAGATGGGCTTGACTCGCTACTTTCGGTCGCTCAGATGCCTCCAGGTGTGCCTGTTGCCACAATGGCAATTAATGGTGCCTCGAACGCAGCTCTACTTGCCTGTCAAATCCTAGGAACAAAATATTCGCATATTGCAACGAAGATAGAAGAATACAAGTACGAGTTAGAGCAGAACGTGCTAAAGAAGGCAAGAAAGCTTGAAAAATCAGGTGTCGAACGATATCTGAGAGGATCATAGAAAAAATTTATTTGTAGCTGATCAATTTTATGCGATTTGTGGAGCACAATAGTACTCAGTCTGCTCATGGTGGATCAAATAAAAGAGGAGAACATGACCACGAAGAAGATGTCGATCCGATCTTAATCAAGAAACTATCTGCACATGAAAAGATGGCGGAGGAGATAAAGAAAAACCAAATCGATTGCGAAGCGCTTGAGCTTGGTTCGCACCGTCTTGAACGGAAACAATACTTTAGCGAGACCTTCTCGATGTCTCCCAAGTTTGTCACGAACAAGGGGTTGGTGAAGATTAAAGGTCAAAACATTGACTTTGTCCAGTTGTTGCAGAGGAATTAAAGTATGCACAAGATAGACCCGATTCCGTTGCCATACGGTCCTCTACAATATTATCAGATCCACTATATAGTGGATATTAGGAGCAACGACAATGACAAATTTTTAGCTCGATGTAGGCCTGTAACAAAGGGTCATTTCCGAAGCAAGCGCATAGTTGATGTCAAGTGGACAGGAGACGAAAATTTTGCTAGGATTTTGCGTTCGGACACTGACCTAACAGATATGTTAAAGGAAGTGATGATTAAAGTTGGAGAGATAACAATAGATCCCCAGGACGACCATATTAGGATCTATAGCAGGTGGGTTCATGAGGAAAATCTCGCGTTTGATCCGCTTATGCTCGAAATTGCAGATAGGATTGCACTATATATCAAGAAGATAGTCCATAAAAGCGGATAGAACACCCTCGCACTTTTCTTTGATATCGAGTAGATTCCCATAAAGAATCAAGTTAACTTTAATAATCATAGATCAGTGGCAATTTTGTGGAAAAGCAAGTTTCCTCCAACTCTCGCTTAAGATTTACGGATAGAACCGTAGTTATCACTGGTAGCGGAACTGGTATCGGGCAGGCAATCGCCAGAACGTTTGCCGAAAACGGCGCCAATATTGTCATCATGGGCAGGAGGAAGGAGCCTCTGGATCAAACTGCAGGCATTTTGGAGCAAATAATTTCTTCGTCAGGTTCTACTGGCAGGTTAGGGGTTTTTCCAGGAGTAGATGTCGCAGATGAATCCGGGATTAATTCCATGTTTCAAAGTGTCCGAAAGCAGTTTGGAGGAGTTGATATTATAGTGAATAATGCAGGCGTCTCGGGGCCAGTCAAGACTTTTACCAATGCAAGTGTAAAGGAGTTCCGTGAGGCGGTAGCCATCCATCTTACGGGCACCTACTGGACTTCTGTAGCCGCTCTCAGTGCGATGAGTAGAGGCTCCAAAATAATCACAATTGCAACGTTTTTTACAGAGGAAAATAGATATGAGCAGAGACCATACAGATTTAGAACGCCTTATACCGCTGCACAGGGCGCCAAGAACCGTCTTGCAGAAGCACTAGCATGGGAGCTTGTGGAACGGGGCATTCAATCAATTGCAACAAACCCCGGACCTGTCCACTCTGATAGAATTTACAAGACAGTATATCCTAAAGCCGCTGCTGAATTTCTACGTATTGGAGGCTACCCTGAACTCAGCTCTCTCGATATTGAGAAGATTACCGCCGATGCGCTTCCTCTTTTGGGTGAACCGGCAGACGTGGTAGCAAAAGGTGTTTCCCAAGTTGCCGCAGACATTTGCAAATCTCGTGGTCAGGTCGTATCAGAGGAAAATATCAACAAATTGTCAGAGACTGTAGCAGGCGCTCTTGCGAAGATGCAGGAGATAGCCGAAAAAATACAGAGTAATACGAGCAAGATGATAGTAGATGGGGAATTCCTGAAACAAGAAGACGTAGCAGAAATGGTCATAAATTTATGTGATGACAATATAAGCAGGTTAATAAACGGCAGAGTGATTCCAAATGACCGCGTGTTCTATCCAGTCAAACCAATAGTTGGGACTGGAGTTGACGGGCTAGTTCAACCTGATGTCAGAGGAAAAGCTATAGTTATTACGACCAGCTCATCAGCTAAGAAGGACATAGACAGAGTGAAAGGCATTGCTAAACTCGCTCATGAAGCTGGGGCAAGGGATGTAATCGTGCTTGCACATAACCAGCAAGACATGACCGAATTTGACGACTTTCACAACCATACGATTGACATGCTTGATGAAAAAAGCGTTCATCGAATCTTTAATGCTGCAAATAATAGGTCGGGCAGAATAGATTCAATCATCCACTTCACAGGAGAACATGATTATAATGTACCTCTGAGCTCGCTTTCAAGAAGACAATGGGATGCATTGGTTGATAACTTCATTTACATTCCTGGACTGATAACAAAAGAAGGTGTGAATGCTATGGCCCCTGAGGGCGCAGTTGAACATCCTGCGAAATTCAAAGATTCCAAAGGTACAATTGTTTTAGTGGGTCCTGACGCACCCGTTGGTAAAAAGATATCTGGATTACTGAGAGCTAGGGCAGATGTATTCCGGGGAGCACTTCGACCATACACTGCAACTGTAAATCAAGAGCTGAGCGATGTACTTGGCTCCAGCATTAGGCTATATTTATTGCTTGCAGGAAACAGCGAAGGCTTAGAACCAGACAATAGTAAACTCTACAGCGCGGCATTGAATCTGGCTTCAGGCGTTGCCCTTAAGAGAAATGAGGCAATATTCTATATTGACGAAGCAAGGAAATAATCAAATCTTAAGTAACTGATAAACCTGGGGTAATTTTGCTCGAACCCTCGATGACTGCTATTAATAGCAATATGTCGAAGATCTCTGATCAATATCTCAAATTGAGACCATCGAGAATGAATATAATCGCTACCGTCATTAGTACAGCTGCCAACAATCGTTGCAATAGCACATCCTTGGTAATACGCGATAATCTTGCTCCTATCTGGGCACCAACGAATGCACCCAAGGATAATACGATTGCCTGTAGATAGTCAGGATGCCCCAAAGCCGAATGCGTAAAAACTCCGGCAATAGCTGTCATCATTAGCGTAAATTGTGATGTTGGAGCCGCTCTGTACATCGTCAATCCAAGTACAAGCAACATACTTGGTACAAATATGATTCCGCCTCCCACACCAAAGAGACTTGAGATTATTCCAGCTCCGAATGAAGCAGCAAACACTCCAGCTTGCAGAGCAAGCGAATGCCTTTTGACCTGACGATCTTTATAGACAGAGTTTCTGTATAGAATGTAAAGCCCTGTGAGTATTAACAAAATCCCAAAATACAATTTGAACGTATCCTGAAGCAGGTATTCCGATAGTATAGCACCAAGCACTCCACCGGGTATCGCGAAGGCTGCCATCTGTAGGCCAAGGCCATAGTTAATCCTCTTTTGTCTAGAGTACTCTATAGTAGATGAGATGCTTGTTGCCAAGACGGCAATAAGGCTTGTGCTTGCGGCTTGTGTTGGTGGCACATTCAAGAACGTAAGGGCGGGTACCATTATAATACCACCTCCAACTCCAAGCATTGAGCCTAGGGTTCCGGCACCAAGCCCGACAACGAGCAAAAATGTCAGCGTAGCAATATTGTCTAGCAAACCTAAAGTTTTCCTTTCTAATCTTAAGAAAAGCTGGCGAGGTAAAAACCGTTTGGAAGGATCTCCCGAACATGTCATAGATAATTCGGTACTTCTTAAGACTAACTCATTACCGTGGATTGAACGTACTACTTAACCAGTACCGGTAATTTCGGTTTGTTTATTTTCTTACTATCAGAATAGCAGTACGGTCCTGTCAGAACAGTTGAAGTACTTTCCATTTTTTAGATATGCTACTGTATCACCTTTAGTACTCAGGAACTAACAGTATTAAGAAGTAAAAACTTATAATTTTAGATTTCATATGCCCTTGCATGGACAATCTAGCATTGACTAGAATTTGACACATGATATTTAGATTTCATGAACTTGTATTTTTATTAAACCCTAACCATCTTAAGCAGCAGAGTATCTCTATTGCGTGTAATAATTGTGGGGTTCGGGGTAGTGGGACAGAGTTTCGCCAAGCTATTGCTGTCGCGATCAGCAGATTTGTATAGTCAGCACGGGATAAAGCCTCGTATTGTAGCGTGCGTTGACAACAGCGGATCGGCTATCGCACCTGGGGGTCTTGATGTCAAGAAGCTTCTTGAAGCAAAGAAAACTAAAGGAACAGTGGGTGCTTACGAGAAGGCTAGCACCAAATTTGATCCTCTTCAAGTTATTGAAAATGTGGATGCAGAGGTGATGCTTGAATGCACTCCCACAAATTTGAATGAGGCAGAGCCTGCAACCTCGCACATAACAACTGCAATGAGAAGCGACAAGAATGTGATCTGTGTTAATAAAGGACCACTAGCACTTGCCTTTCCCTCAATTATCGAGCTTGCTAATTATAATGGCGTTATGTTACGATTCAGTGGCACAGTAGGAGGCGGAACTCCCATTTTGGAGTTTGCTAAGCGCTGTCTAAAGGGAGACAGGATAATTTCATTTCAGGGCATTCTGAATGGTACAACAAATTATATTTTGAGCAAGATGGAGGAAGGACGGACATATGACGCAGCAATGGAGGATGCCAAAGGAAAAGGCTACGCAGAAGCCAACCCCACGCTCGATGTGGACGGGTTTGATGCGGCCGCAAAATTGGTTATTATGGCTAACTGGGTTATGGGAATGAAAGTAACCATGAAGGATGTCAATCGCACTGGAATAATGGATGTACGCTTGCCAGATGTCAAGAAAGCAGCGGAACGGGGTAACGCAATCAAATTACTAGCAGTATGTGACCACAGACGTCTTGACGTCGCTCCCACAGAAGTTGCAAAGACGGATCCAGTATGCGTTAACGGCACCTTGAATGCCGTTACATTTTCTTCCGAGCATTCTGGACAACAGACGATTATAGGCAGAGGGGCAGGCGGCATGGAGACCGCAAGCGCCATTTTAAGAGATCTTATAGAAATAAGAGATGCTACATTTAGCTAAAGACTTTTTCTATATTGAAAGAAGATCGGACATTAGGTCCAGACAAAATGTTAATAGACTGAAGTGTGTACAACTAACTTAATAAATCGTGGATACACTCGCTCTCTTTAGCTGCACACGAGGTTGATCCCTTCTTTTTACACAACATGAAGCGGGATCGTTTGTACTGTCCCCAAAATAACGTATAAATATTGCAAATGAGCTAGTAATTTCTATAACTATAGTATGCAGATTATCAACAAAACTGCCGAAAAATTAAAAGGAATTACAGAGTCCGAGTCCTTCCAATGTATGCAGTGTAAGCTCAGGCCCGCAGAAATATTCCAGATAAATGGCGAATATTGCTTAGAATGCTGGCAGGAAATAACACATACTAATCCGTAAGGCAGGTTCAACCGTAAAAAATTCTTCAAATAATGCTTATGGACATTTGATAGGTGGGAAGGGTTTTAGCCAATATATGTTGAATACGGGAATTATTTTGTGAACTAGGCTCTATGACGCTGATCTGAAGTTTTGAGCGATTGTGTAACAGATTAATTATCGTGTGTCTATCACAATAGTGATCTCCCTGAAGATATTCGTACTATCAAAGAGTGAAACAGCAAAACTTTTCGATCGATTGACTTCCGCATGGCCGCATGACCTTATTCCGAAGGTTAAGAATATCAAGGTATACGAGATTGAGCGAGATAAGTGGCTGTTGAGGGCTGACAAGATCATAGCGGCGCAAGTAGGCGGCTCAATAGTACCATTCCTTGGCGAGCAAGAAAACTTGCAGCGCTTTCCTTCTGTGACAATAGACGGAGGCGCTGTAAAATTTGTTTGCAACGGTGCCAAGGTGATGCGACCTGGTATAGTCGATTTTGACTCATTCAAGAAAGGAGAAATTGTAGCAGTGAGAGACCAGACCCATGGGAGAGCGCTTGCTGTAGGACTTGCTCTTGAAGACAGCGAAGCGGCAAAAGCAATGGTCAAAGGCTACATTATTGATACAGTTCACTATGTTACCGACAAAATCTGGGAAGCCTACAAGAAAATATAAGAGATTAGGAAGGTCTTATCGTTTCTTCCCTGTGCCCAGTTTTCGTTATATACAATATGTCAATCCCATCTCCACTTGAAGCATCACGCTGGGTCGCAGACCTGATAGCTCTGGAAGCCAATTCTTTTACTGCCTCTTCTGTCATATTTGGCTTAAATTCCGCATCCATGATGCCAAGTGCCCCTTCTGCTCCTGTGCCTACTGCAGCATAATCATCGGGAAGTACCGAGCCGAGTGGATCTAAGGTATATATTTCAGGCTTTTCGTTGATACCTCCCACAATGACCTGAGTCAACAGTGGAAAATATCTTCTCTCAAACATAATAACTGACATTAGCTTTGCGATCGAGTTTGGAGCAACCTCACGCCGCGTCTCCAATTTGCGGATTTTGGCCAATGCCTCCACCTGCCTTACAAGTACCTGCATGTCAGCGACCATGCCAGCGCATGCCGCTCCAACGTGATCCGTTACCGAGAATGTCTTTTTAATATTCTTGTTCACTACAAAGTTCCCAAACGAAACTCTTTTGTCTGCTGCCAATATAACGCCATCAGTATAGGATATCCCTACTACCGTCGCCCCCGGCATGAATTCTGCAAACGCCATATGTGATGTACATCGCTGTCCAAGTTAGATTTAGTCGTTTCTATTGGTTGAGCGAAAAAAATGCCAAAGCAATTAATGATTTTAATTCTCTAACGCTTTGTTACATTGGTGTCATGTATCCTGATGGCCTCAGCCACAAGCCTGTTCTGTAATTCAAGTGCCTCCTTCCCTTCTGGATGTTTAGCCTGCGCGACTGCTTCAGCAACAATGCTTATGACATGTCTCATGAGGAACTCGTCTCCTCTTGTCGCTTCTGCCCTGTAGGTCGGATTGGCCTTATTTACGAAAACAATATTCTCAGTGATAAAGCTGTAACGAGAGTCACTCTCATCTTCGTAGGGGATCACTTTGTATCCTATTCTTTTGAGAGCAAAGGTCTTCTTCACTATTGGTTTACGTACATTTTTTGTTTTAATCATTTCATCGGCGGTGCCCTGTGTATCGTCGATTACCTCCGCAACCCAGCTTTCCGATCCCGCATTAGACAGGCTGCTAGGTACATTTGATTCTGTGACCGTACGTAACGACGTAGTTCCTGTCTTAGAGATTGACGCACTGCCAGAAGCGGACTGTTCAACCTGTTCATATTCTGCGATGGTGTGTCTGTTACTAGGGTGAGCCGTCTGTCGATACTTCTCTTCTTCTTCGTCCTTCGCACTAATGGTACCCTTCACTCTTTCTTTTATTTGGACGAGCTCATACCCTTGCACTTCCTCTTCAAGTTCGAGATTCTCAATCATGGCTTGTCCGAGTATCTTGTCAATTTCACGATAGATCCGAGATTCCTCCCGAGTTATTAGTACATCTTCGTATTCTGTCAACCCGGGAATGACCCTATCAATGACAAATGTTTTCATCATCTGATTAAACTTCGAATATTCAATATCTTCAATTATTGCAGATTTGTCAGCAAACCTGGTCGTGAGGCTATCACATCTGACAAACCCAGTTACGCGATTCAGCTTTGTGTCAAAGCCAAAACTGCTGCGCACCACAACATGGTTTCCTACCATGACAGCTATTCCTCGCTCATCTTCTGATAGTGGTCTCCTCGCAATAATGATTTCTCCAGTTACTTTGCCATTTTCAAGGTTGACAGGTATCCTATGACCTTGTATCTCTGGGGCTACTACTATCTGAGCCCCATCAAACTGCCATTCTTTGAATCTCTCTGCTGTTTTGATATAGATCTCGAACAATGGTTGTCTTATAATTGCGAGCTTTCGAATCTCCTTGATTATCTTGAATGTGTCAAGCTGAGTTTTGGCCCCGGTCATGAGAAGTTCTGTTCCGTCTCGCTTAAGGGGAGGCTCCTTTAGATCATCAAGCTTAGCATTACCGGTATACAACCGTTCAAGCACATCCGCATTGATCGCGAGCGCTTTCGTGAAATCATGGCGACGAGTGCGTAGTCTCATGCTCTCAAATAATGTCAAAAATGATAGTCTTCCTGTTCCATATCTTCCTGTTCTAATTCTCTTTAATTTGGGCGAAATGGATTCACTTCTCTTGTGTGGTGAACCCAAGAGTAGGAATTTTTCCATTCCATTTTGATCCATTCCTGCGTCATCTTCAATAGCAATCGAGCCGTTGCTCAGCACTGTGATAAGTACCTTAGTTGCGTCCTCATCAAATGCATTCTCTACGAGTTCCTTTATAATCTCCGTCGGAGAGACCCAAGTTTTAGTAGCGAATTCTTTAAAAAATGATGGATGAACCTTCATTTGAGCAGGCATACTTCATCAGGACATACTTCTAGGCCTTTATTTAATACTTGTCTAGGTACCTAATTGTTATACTAAATTGCTTAATATCCCCAATTTGCGTGAACATAGTTGCGTGTGAGTTTAATTAATGACCCATCAATGGCAAGAATATCACAGAATTAGAGAATGACACAAATCAGAGTGTTGGATGCCAGATTAGTATGCGAGTAGGAGAACGCCTTCTTGATACTTTCTGCGTATACAAAATAACCTACGTAAACGTGCCATCCTTGGGGAGAGGGGATGATAGTTTAGCCCCATATTCATAAGTAATATTTTCAAAGCCCATTTTGTTACATTTGTTTCTTATGACAAGTAATAAATCTTAAAATCTATAGCATTAAACATACTCCTTGAGCTTCTGCAATAAACACATATCCGTCCCTAACGCAAAACAATCAATGCAAAAATGCAGTTGCGGTAGAGATTCCAGATCATTTGAAGCATGCACGCCTACAGGTTGCAACACGTTTGTGGTCTGCAGCGGTTGCTTCAAGGACATATCGGAATGTTCATGTGAGACTACATAGGTTTGTAGCGTAGAACAGCGCCCATTTTACCAAGGCTGGCAAGTTGCGCTCCTTCTTCTGTTTTGCCAGAAATGACCTCTAGCCTACATCCTGTCTTTATAGCAAGTTCATTAAGGTAGTCGACTATATCTTTGTCTACAAGTTCGAGGTCTGTACTAGAGCATACTGGACACTGCTTTGAAAGCCACTCTTGTCTTGTATTGATCAGTTGGGGTCTGTCTATCATTATCGTTTGAGTATTCCTACAGGCCTTGCATCGAATCTCCAGCTTGACATACGTGATATCATCAGTTGCCAAAACCAGATCCGCTATGCCGCTTTCCAACGCCTTTACTACATCATGAATACCGTAAATTCCTAGGCCGCGTCCAGAATGCACTTCGGCCATAAATCTTTTGATAAGCTGTTTTTCTTCCATTACACGAAACTCCTGTAAGATACCCTCTTTTTGCGCCTTTTCTATCAGCTCGCGCACACCTTCTTCGCCGGAATAAGAGGTATCAAGGGTCGCTAAAATGCTGTTTTGCAAGCGGTAGTCAAGGTACTCCTCTTTTAGAAAATTCTCTTTTGTTGGCCCCGGGCCTCCGACAATTGTGCCCTTTACATCATACTGATCTATAAAAACCTGCTTTACATGGTCTGCCACTCTGTGATAGTATTCATTCAACTCATTTTCTCTTAACCGTTCGAATCTTCTTGCTGACTGGCCCCCTTGACGGTGTTTGCCAGCTACGCCGGATGTAAGCGAGTCAATAACTTCCCACCGATCTCCAGTAAGTATACCAATCCCAGTTTCCTGGGTGTCTATAGATAAGATGCCAATTACCTTATCGTCTTTCATCATTTCCTTGAGGTGGTCGGTCCAAAAGTGATCGTCACACCTGTAGAGGCTGATTTGAACAGGCTTTGGTGGTAGTACAGGATATATCTCAATCTTTTCTTTGCCAATACCTTTTTCGTTTGGGATTGCACCACAGAAAATTATAAGCCCATTCTCAGGTGTTTCCTTGAACAATTTCAGTTGCTCTATGGTTCTGCTAAGAGCGTCTTGCACATGGGTTCTGGTAAGGTCTGACTTGATATTAGAAGCTGTGCCCGCTTCATTTCGAAGTTGAGAAATAACATCAAAGACTGGTCTACGCGGGGGGATGTATACTGTGACAAGTTCAGTCCCATGTCCTGAAATACTTGACAGTTCATTTATCATCTTTGTCAGTTTATATCGCTTTACTGAATCCCACTTGCTGTTACCATCATTCGCCATTGATTATTGTAACATGAAAAATTTGTCCGCACATAATATAAGGCTTCAATTTCTCAGGTAGCTTATAAGTGCGGAATTGAAAATTAGAGTCGGCAAACATGCTACCCAGGCTAGAATATATCAGGCAGGCTAGAATGCGACTTGGAATAACCCAAAGAAGAATAGCCTCCTTGACGGGAATCAGCACCTCAATGATAAACCAAATCGAATCAGGAAGATGCAAACCGAGTTATGAAACTGCTCGCAAGATCTTTGAAGTCTTGAGCTCTCTTGAAGGGCGTACCTCTATGAAGGCAGGAGATATTTGCAGCCATGGTCCAATTTCTGTACAAAAGGACGAAAAACTTCATAAAGCAATAGATGTTATGCGCGACAATTCGATAAGCCAGATCCCGGTATTTGACTCTTCCAAGGTTGTGGGTATATTGACAGAGGACGGGCTTGCCAAAGTTATGCTTGAAAAAGATGAAAAGGATGTTAGGAATATGCAGGTTTTCCAAGCCATGGAGCCGCCGCCTCCGATAGTCGACGTTTCGACTCCAGCCAAAGCACTTATTCCACTTGTAAGATTTGCCAAGTGTATTTTAGTCAGCCAGAAAGGCAATGTAATCGGAATTGTGACAACGACTGACACACTGAAAATGGTGGAGTAACAATCTATTCCTTCAACTTTTCTAGGCCCACACAGCAATCTGCACATTTGATACATTCATTGCAAATGCTGATCTCGCTCCCTATGGGAAGTGTGGTAGCGCATAGAGCGCATTGCTTAGTGGACTGCAACTTATCTTGCTAACCTGCTATGGATCGAAACGCTATTTGAATTGTTCTATTTCTATGGTGCAGCTATTGGAAGAACCATGCAAGCAATAGATTATCGCTTTGATAACAAAAAGTTTTATGCGCGTCTAGGTTGTTTATATATTATCTAAGAGCAGACCGGAATCTTTTGAACAAGGATCATACATGTACTATATGTGCTATATCTCGCAACACTCACCCTGTCGCTTGTCAAGTGATAAAGGGTTAGAAATTGATACCGAGCCAAAACAGGAAGAATTTATTTAAATTCCTCTTCTAGTATGGTGCGCCTCTTCGTCATCTGAAACAGATTATCGGCCTTTTTGAGCGCTTCATCTCTTGATCGTCTGAATACCATTGACTGAATCAGAAGGTAGTTCTCTGGTATCACCATGCCAGTCTGATCGTCTGAGTAGGCTATTTTGACTGTGTCATCCTGAACTCTCAGAATATCTTGGTGAATATGTACCATATTGGTATCGCCATGAGGAAATCCAAGTTCAAGTGCCTTTTTTCTAACATCACCTGTACCTTTGGCAGAGCTGATAGTTGCGACTCCAAACTCATTACGGAAGCATTCAAGTATCTGATCTTTAGTCGGTGCACCTCCTCCGTCACCAAAGCGGACAAACATATGATGCAGATGCATCATCCTTGAGGGAACCTTGAAAGCATCAACATATAGATTTGCACTAGGAATAAAATCCTTAACATCATCTTGATGGTGTGGATTTCTATCCCATTCTATTGAGTCTTTGACAGCCTTGGTATCTTCGAGGTCTGCCCAGCGTCTGACAAGTTCGATATCAAATCGTCTGATCCTATCGCCAAAATTTTGTATCAATGGTTGCATTACCCTCCCCATGCCCGACACATTGCAGCTACCTTGTATGACATATGTCTTCCCTGCGGCTTTGTCGTAGTTAACGCGCGAGTTATGGATCATATCTGCTACTCCCCGCTCGCCATTCCTGTCTTCTCCACCCTGAAATATTGCTGGCCTGTTCATAGGCTCATAAAAGTTCTTCTTATTATCGTATCCTACTCCTTCCTTTGCAGCATCAACCACCAAATCGCATTGCTCGACAGCGTCTGCAACTGAGCCTGATACTTTGTAGCCTTTTTCTTTGAAGTTGCCGAGTGCTTCCTTTGGCACGTAGACATCATAATGGTTCTCCAGTGCCTCCTTCACCTTGTCGTCTATGCTATATTTTGCAACACCGACCAAATGGATCTCTTTGTCGACTGCCAGTGAGCTTGCAAGCCGGCGGCCTATGTTTCCATATCCATTGATGAAGATCCTAACCAAAACGATCACTTGAGATTTGTTACGAAAATCAAATAGTTTGTATGTATTATATAGATTCCTAAATCCTTGACCTATCTTTTAATAATCACACTAAGCTTAAATACAGTAAGGCTCATCAGAACTCCGGAGACTATGCAAAGAGGCGATTGTTTTTGGCAGCTTTAGGTTTCTCTTGCTAGCAGGTCCTCTGCTCTCAAACAGGTGTTTTGAATGAAGATACTCGTTATCGATAATTATGACTCTTTTGTATACAACCTTGCTCAGATACTAGGAGAACTAAGGGTCAAACCAACGGTCCTAAGGAATGATACTATAACAGTAAGAGATGTTGTTAGGATGGATCCTGATGCAATAGTCATCTCTCCTGGTCCTGGCCATCCAGCAGACCGTAAATACTTTGGGGTATGTACAGATATAATAAGACAACTTGGAGATAGAATCCCTCTCTTAGGAGTCTGCCTCGGGCATCAAGGCATTGTTCATGCATTTGGTGGCAAGGTCATAAATGCCAAACAAATCAGACACGGGAAGACAAGCCCCATTCAATATACGCACGATAGGCTCTTTGAAAATATTGCAAACCCATTCAAGGCAACCCGTTATCATTCGCTTGTAGCCGACCAGAATACGCTGCCATCCTGTCTCGAAGTGACTGCAAGAGCGATGGATGATGGCGAGATAATGGGCATCAGGCATAGGCATTACCTTATGGAAGGAGTTCAGTTTCACCCTGAGTCCGTCCTTACAGGCGAAGGACGAAGGATGCTTTTGAACTTTATCTCCATGGTGAAAAGATGACCGCATCAACAGATTTGCAAGCTGAAATAAGAAAGTTGGTTTCAAAGACAGATTTATCCGCTGGAGAAATATTTGACGCTCTTGATGCTATCTTTGATGTGACTGTACCCGATACTGCAGTTGCAGCTTTTCTTATTGCGCTGGCAATGAAAGGAGAGACGCCAGAAGAGCTTCGATCAATTCTTTTTTCATTGAGAAAACATGCGACTAAGATTACGCCTAAAATCAACGGGTCTCTCATTGATACTTGTGGAACAGGTGGCGATTCAAAAAAATCATTTAACATCAGCACTGCAGCAGCATTAGTGGCGGCTGCAGCGTCTGCCAATGTCGCCAAGCACGGCAACAGATCAGCTTCCAGTCTCTGCGGCAGCGCAGACTTTCTTGAATATGTCGGACTTGATCTAAATACTCCACCAATAAAAGTTCAATCTTGTATCGAGAACATCGGCATAGGATTTCTCTTTGCTCCATTATTCCACCCATCCATGAAAAACGTAGCCAAAATAAGAAAAACGATTGGAATTAGGACGGTATTTAACAAAATTGGTCCACTAAGCAACCCCTGTACTAATCTCTCGGGTCAGGTCGTTGGAGTTTTCGAGCCGCAGCTTCTTAAAGTCTTCTCTGAAGTGTGCTTAGGATATGTTAGTGAAGCAATGATAGTTCATGCCCAAGATGGTTTTGATGAACTTTCAAACACTTGTCAAAATGATATCTATTGGGTTTCAAGCGAAAATCATGCAACAAGAAGGATAATCCTTCATCCTAACGCAGTAGGGATGGAAGTGGCTAAGCCTGAGCAATTGGTAGTTAGAACAAAAATAGATTCTATTAGGAATACACTGCAAGCAATTTATGGGAAGGCTAGCAAAGAAAAGGTAGATGTTGTCGTTCTCAATGCCGCTGCCGCGCTAGTCATCAGCAAAAATGCCTCTAACCTTAAAGAAGGTGTGGAATGCGCAAGGGATGCCATAAAAAGCGGTAAAGCCAGGGACAAGTTATCTCAGCTAATAAAATACTGTGGGGACTTGGAAAAATTAAAAGAAGTAGAGAAGACGTTCTCTCTAGATTAGCTAGTCGTCGTCTCTTTCTCTTGCCGTCCTTTTCTTTGGCACCTCTGATTCTATGTCATCAATGCCTTTTTCATTTACGGTAATTCTGACATCAGAATATGGATGATAGGGCGAATCAATTATCTTGGCTATTCTATCATTGCCGGCCTTGCGCAGATATATCCTGTATGTTGATGCATGTCCAATTACGTTACCGCCTGCAGGTTTAGTCGGATCCCCAAAGAAAGTGTCTGGCGTAGATTGAACTTGGTTTGTAACAATTATTGCCACATTGTAAATCTCAGCAATCTTTACCAGCTTGTGCATGATGCTATTAAGTCGCTGCTGCCTATCTGCTAGAGTGCCTCTACCTGCAAACTCTGCGCGGTGAAGCGAAATGATGCTATCAATTATTATCATTTTGGCCTTAAAGTCGTCGATGTACTTGCCCATCGACTTGACTATTAGCTCAAGGTGGCTGCTGTTATAAGCCTTGCATATTGCTACCTTCTTCAATATTTCACTTGGATCTAGACCTCTTGCTCTTGCTATTTGATCTACTCTTTCAGGCCTAAATGTTCCTTCAGTGTCAATCAATATAGCTCCGCCACTAAGTCCGCCTTGCTCTACTGGCTGTTGCGCGGTGACGCATAAGGTGTGACATATCTGTGATTTACCACTTCCAAATTCACCGTAAAACTCTGTAATTGCCTGAGTCTCAATACCTCCAAGTAACAATTCGTCAAGGGATTTTGCCCCAGTGCTGCAGCGCAACAGAGACTTTCTCTTTTCAAGCTCAACGTCTGCAGTAGTAAATTCATTGTCAAGTATACCGCTCTCCCTTAGCAGTTTTTGAGCTGCCATGATAAAAGTAGCAGCAGTTTCTTTTGAGCCGCCCAAATCTGTAGCGAGCTCCTCGGGTATTGCTGTCGCAAGCTCCATAACTGAACTTATTCCTGCTTCCTTCATCTTGCGGGCCGTAGTTGGCCCAATACCTTCGATATCCTCTATTTCTAATTCTGCTACATTTCTTGACGCTGTTGTCATTGCATCTTAATCTTGAGGGAGGTATATAATGAGTGGTGCACCAATGGGGGAGGGGGCGCATATCAAAGACTACTTTTCCATCATGTGGGTTCTATTATTCTGCCTCCGCCTCCCCCCGATAGGTCTATCAGTTAAATACTTCAATCAACGCGCATGTCATAATGGTCGAGAATCAAATAGATAAAATAGTGTTAGGACATCACAAAAAAAATTATGATAGGGCTTTGATAAGGCAGTTGATACGGAGAAAGCATTACATGAGTCAGGATTTCTTCAAATATCTCTGATGGTGCATATGCAACTGTCGACTATTTAGCACAAAGGGCTTGATTAAGGGAGAAATACCGTTAGGCGAAAAATTTCCTGTGGATATCCAACACATATCATGGTATTGACGCAGTAGAAAGAATACAACAAGATGTCGCAGAATTACATAAGTGGATTAAATCAAAGATTCTCAGGAAATTGAATGTACATAATTCTGGAGATCACAGCGAGGAAACAATTGCTGTTGACCTAAACTTTATCCAACCTCTTGGATTAGAAAAGGCTGAATTTAATCTAGTCACAGGAGATCTCAATTACATTGATAGAAAAGAATTGATTAAAATATAGACTGATGGGTTTACGATACCCCCTACCGTGTTCAGATTACTTCAAAAGATATACACGAACTAGGCAGTGCCTAGCAAGGTACAAAATCCTGGTATTTTGTAAGAGACAAGGCTTAGTGGATTGACTTAAGCAATGCGACGGTACCAGTAACTGTGTATATTTGAATTAGTTAGAACTATTAAGCAAAACTGAACCTTAATAATTCCTTTGGCTGATCTTTTACCTATCCTTACTACCCGCGAGCTTTCCACAGACCAGAACGAATTGATGCCAATCGCACTGTTTTAGACATTCCATATTATGCTCAGGTATCTCCTGAAAGGGTGACAACCTGCTATATTTTTATATTATCTTCTTTATGCCTTAATTCATTGTCGGAGAAAGATTTGGAGTCTCTCGGATGGAACGATCTTGTTGCACAAAAGCGGCAGCTTACTAGCGAACTCAAAGAGTTGTCGGACAAGATCATTGACATTGACAAGAATCAACTCCGCTCGATAGGTAACAACATTAGGGAGCAGAGAAGTCTTCTTGATTCTCACACTGAGAGGCTAAAGCAAATACGAACTGAAGTAGAGAGTCATAATTCTAAGCTTTTGTCAGTAAGTGAAAAACTTTCACAATCAAGAAATTTTCTTTCAATGATGGAGGCTCGAATCCCTTCAGAAAAGGAGGAGGATTTGCAGACAGTAATACGAAAGAACCAAGACAGAATCGATGCTAAGGACTATAGGAGCGAACGGGAAAAGGATGAGATTTTGTCCAGGATAAAGGATGCTACGATGAAATTAGAAGCGATAAAGGCTACGCGAACGATAAGGGAGCAGTTTTCACAACTGTCCCAGGAATCTGCTTCTATCAATAACATGATAAAGCAGCTAGATGAAGAGCGAAACTTGCTTCGGGACAAAATATCTAGGATAAATGCAGCATTGGATAGCTTGTATGATTCAAAAAGAAAACTAACTTCAGAGCATCAATCTTATCTCAGAAGGTACGACAGCATAGCAAAACAATTTGATGCAATCAATGAACGGCTCGATTCTATGTCTGAGATGAGAAGAAAGCAGAGAAAGGAGTACGGTTTTGTCCAGCAAAATGATGCACTTTTCAAAGTGAAAGAAGAGGCAAAGAAGAAGTTGCAAGCAGGATCAAAGCTTAGCTTTGAAGAGTTAAAACTTCTCTATGGCGACAAAGATTAATTTGATCTGCCTAGCACGCAAACAACTAAAAAGATCATAAATGGGGATAAATGATTTTGCTTTTGCTTGTTCTGTTGACGGATCGATAGTGGGATATTTTACATACCATGACCAGACAATGTTAATTGTGCTATCGGAGCAGGAGGCAAAGGCAGGTATCAATAACTTTGTTAGAATCGCAGAGCCTTTCATGGAGCAGCTCATCTCTCATGAATCAATTCATGTAATAATAAAAAGACTAGAGGGAACTGAAGCATCGGATTCGCTTGACGAGATCGAAGTGATTGTAGAGCGCGGTGGCATAAAGCTGCAGGTGCCTCTGAATTTTATCCATTATTCTCGAGACAATTCCGGCATCGTGCTTCCATTTTAAGAAAAAAATAAGTGTGCTCCTGGTCACTTCTTATTTGATATCGTCCGTCAGTTCGCGCTGGCTCATCGCCATCTCATCAACTCTGATTGTTACCTTGTACCATTTCTCATTGTGTTTGAAAATATGTGCAGAAGCTTTTTTGTTGCCTGCAGAGCCGTATCCTCCGACACGCTCGCTTAGCCTTGAGCGCAGCTTATCCACCTGATACTGCGCTATCATAAGGTTTCCTATTATGTTCTCTAATTCTATGTCCCGTTCTTCGTCAATGTCGGGAATTTGGGGGTTGTTCTTTCTAGTCTGCATTCTCAATGTACATCCTGTTTCCTACACTGTAATGGATCTCATCAATGTAGTACGCAGTGTCGACTACTGGTGACGACAGGTTTGCACCGCACACCGGTACGCCCTCTATTAGTTCTTCTTCTTCAATTAGAAGACTCATTTGAGTATTAGTCAAACACATCGAATAATAACGGATAGTATGAATGTACTCTAAGACCTAAGTAAAGACTACTTCTAGTTAAATAGAACTATTTTAAAAGTTACTGACTAAAAATAGTCTGTCATCTTTGCGTTTGCCGTTTCTTTTATCAGCTTTGACAGCTTTTTCTTCTCTTGTTGGAGTGGAGGTTTTATATCTCCTATCATTTGTAGAAATTCTAATTCTCTTTCAGTCAATCCTAGATTTTCAAAATAAATCTGATTGAATAAGATTTTTTGTAAAATATGTTCTAGTGCTACAAGGCGGCTATAGGCTTTGTTGCTGATCTCCGTGCCCTCAAGCGCTTTAGCCAAGACAGTCTTCCTTATATTGAGTACACCACTTGAAATAATTCGATCAAAGGTAGAAACTACTTCAAAGTAGTCATCGATGCCGGTGTAGCATATTAGAGTCGCTGGCAAAAATTTTCCAAGACTACGGGCCCGTTTTGAGTGGTTCTTGTCAAGAACCAATATGGACAAGCCAAATGCCAATATTGCGTCCATTATCTGCTTTGGCAAACGCTCGTCTAATATATCATCATCAGACTTAATTTCGACAGGATAGAATCGGATGCAATCTATTCTGCATCTTTCGTGGAGGGCAAATTGTTTAAGCATTTGAGTCCTCACAAGGATGTTGTCGTAGTGCTCGTAATCATGTCTGTCAGGTACCTTCGTCACCGCCGCAATCAGAAGGTCAAAACTGCGGCATTGCGCCTCTTCAACTACCCTTATCTCAGAAGTTGGTATAAGAGCATTATTCTTGAGATGATTCGACCTTAGCGAGCTGCAAAATAATGACTTGAGCTCTCTCTCATTCATTGCATATCTTTTTAGCAGCTTGTGTTAATGTGTTTTGTGATACTTGATTTTGCAGGCCCGCTTCATAGTCCTTGCAAAATTCTCCAGATCTATGAGCATCCTTGTAACCGAGCCGCCATCAGATATCTTGTTAATAATTGCACTGCCTACAATAATTGCTTCGGCGCCTGCAGCTATCATAATTTTAGCATGTACAGGTCTGCTTATTCCAAAGCCTACAGCCACTGGAACTTTCGCCCCTGCGATCCGCTTTACTGCTCTAATGGTGTTAAGCGTATATTTCTGAAAAGAATTGCGGGCACCGGTTATGCCATAAACCGATACAACATATAAGAATCCTGTAGTGTTGGCAGCTATCTTGTGCAGCCTTATGTCCCGTGTATTTGGCGATACAAGGAACACGGTAGCAAGGTTAAGCTTTGAAGCCACCGATGTATATGTGCCTGCCTCGTCGACTGGCAAATCTGGCAAAATAAATCCGTCAAGTCCGCATTGCTTGGAATCATACATGAATTTTTCCATTCCTGGCCGGACAAGAATATTAGAATAGGTCATCGCAAGCATAGGAAGATTTGGGTACTTCTTTCTTACTGCTCTTACTAAATTTAGAGCCTTTTCAGGCGTCATACCATTCTTTAGCGCAATGTTTGAAGCTGCTTGTATAGTTGGTCCGTCAGCTATAGGATCCGAAAAAGGGATGCCCACCTCGATGATGTCTGCGCCTCCGTCTACCAGCGCATCGATAACCTGCTTTGAAGTAGCAATGTCTGGGTACCCTGCAACTACATAGCAGATAAGAGCCCCTTCGCCCTTTTGTTCAAGCTCACGGAATTTTTTAGTGATTCTATTAATCATGCTTTGTCTTTTTCTTTTTTCTACTTTTTTTCTGGCTCAGATAATCTTGAACAATTTCGACGTCCTTGTCTCCTCTCCCTGAAAGAGTAACCACTATAATGTCATCCTTTTTCATCTTCTTAGCCAGCCTCATTGCATATGAAAGTGCATGTGAAGGCTCAAGAGCCGGAATTATTCCTTCAAGTCTAGACAACGCAGTAAATCCTTCTATGGCCTCCTGGTCTGTAGATGAGGCGTATCTAACTCGTTTGACCTCTTTCAGCATTGCATGCTCTGGCCCTACGCCCGGATAATCAAGTCCTGCGGATATACTATGGGTTTCAATGACCTGTCCACACTCATCCTGCAATAAGCGCGTGTACATACCATGCAAGATTCCCTCCGAGCCAGCGGCGAGGCTTGCTGAATGTTTGCCTGAATTGATGCCTTTACCTCCTGCTTCTATGCCATAGAGCCCCACGTCTTTGTCGTCAAGAAATGCATAGTATGAGCCCATAGCATTGCTTCCTCCACCAACACATGCAACAATAGCATCAGGCAGTGTACCTTTTGCCTCTGAAATTTGCTGTTTTATTTCTCTACCGATCACACTTTGAAAATCTCTTACCATCATAGGATAAGGGTGAGGACCGACAACTGAGCCAATAAGGTAATAGGTTGTTTTTACGTTCGCGATCCAATCTCGTATTGCTTCATTTATTGCATCCTTTAGAGTCTTACTCCCAGCCTCTACGGGATGAACGCTCGCTCCCAGAAGTTTCATCCTAAAAACGTTCAGCTTTTGTCGATCGTAATCCTTAGACCCCATGAATATTTCCGCGGAAAGCCCAAGCACTGCACATGCTATGGCTGTACCGACGCCATGCTGGCCAGCACCTGTTTCAGCAATAATCCTTTTCTTGCCCATCTTTTTTGCCAAAAGTGCCTGCCCAATGGTGTTGTTGATTTTGTGTGCCCCGCCATGTAGAAGATCCTCTCGCTTTAAATATATCTTCGCGCCACCCGATTTTCTTGTTAGGTTCTTTGCAAAGTAAAGCGGCGTAGGCCTACCAGCGTATTGAGTGAGATAATAAGAAAGTTCATTCTGAAAGTCTGGGTCATTCTTGTATTTCTCGTAGGCGGATTCCAGTTCCTCGACCACAGGAGCTAACGTTTCGGTTATGTATTTACCGCCATACTTTCCAAATTTGCCTCGTATGGGATAGCTTCTTAACAAAGATGAATCACCTAATCTTCGAGGGGATATTTTAAGAAATGTCTAATTTTATAGTGCATAGTAAAGTTTGGAGATCTTTTCACCGATATTGGGCGTTTGCATTATTGTTGTCCCCACCAAAAAGGCATCTGCTCCTGCCCGCTTCAAGTATTGTATGTCTTCAGGACTGCTGATGCCGCTTTCGCTTATGATCAGGGCCTTGCCCTTGTCATAGATTTTCAGCAGCTTTTCGGTGTTTGTAATGTCTATCTCAAGGTTGTCAAGGTTTCGATTATTGATGCCGATTAAGTCGTGTTTTGCTTTGAGTATGTCTTCAAACTCTTCTTTGGTATGCACTTCAATAAGCACTTCAAGGTCTCTTTTTTTTCCATATTCAAGAAGGCTCTCCAGGCCATCTTCAGCTAGATGATTGTCAAATATGGACTTGATAAGCAAGACACAATCAGCACCGACTTTCTTACCTGCATCTATCTGTACCGTGCTAACAATGATGTCTTTCATCAGTAAGGACATCTTGGGGAGCGCTTTTCTGATCATCGCCAAATATTCAAGTGAGCCATCGAACAAAGAAGGCTGCGTCAGCACCGATATGCCAGTTGCCCCATACTCTGCCATCGTCTTTGCAATCATCGCTGGTTCTTCCTTAGTCCTTATCTTTCCCTGAGAAGGTGAAGAGAATTTCACTTCAGTTATCAAAGGGGCATGTGGGCATAAACTAATGGCTTTTCTGAGGCTTATTGTATCATGGCTATATGGTTCATCTATTTCATAGGCACCCTGGTCTATTGCCCTATAGGAGTTGTCGGCTAGCCGTTTTATGCTAAAGCTGTCCTCGGCGGATTCAGGCATGCGGTTACTTCCGTTGCAAGGCTCATATCAATTCTACAGATATTGGATACTAATGCGCATGCGGTGGAGGTGCACCACTTTTAGACAAGGCTTCATTGAATGTGCCAGCGGACTTTTCATGATATTCTAGGTTTGACTGGTCCACTTTGATTGCCTGTGG
>Ga0075430_100000255_pt1 | contig 37131 bp, 34 predicted proteins | sample RhiMetdeltSRZDD4_FD_75294 | JGI IMG/M metagenome (GOLD analysis project Ga0075430, IMG submission 75294) | Populus rhizosphere microbial communities from Tennessee, USA - Rhizosphere MetaG P. deltoides SRZDD4 | ecosystem: Host-associated > Plants > Roots > Rhizosphere > Soil | place: USA... | reverse complement strand
GTGTTCATCCGCGCGGTCGAGGCGTTCGAGGTGCCGGCGCTGGTCGGCCTGCCCGGCCGCATCTCGGTGCTGACCACCGACATCTACACCAACATGGTGGCGCGCGCGCCGCCCGACATCGGCGGCGCCAGCGCGCTGTCGGTGCTGATGCTGCTCCTGGTGTTCGTGCTGCTTTATGTCTACGGCCGGCTGTCGCGGCATGCGGAGCGCTTCGCCACCATCACCGGAAAGGGCTTCCGCCCGCGCCCGTTCGACCTCGGGCGGCTGCGCTATGTTGCGGCCGGGATTCTGGTCTTCAATTTCATCCTGCTGCTGCTGGTTCCCATGCTGATGCTGGTGTGGGTGTCGCTGTTGCCGTTCTTCCAGCCGGTCAGCGCCGCCGCGTTCAAGCTGGTCAGCCTCGACAATTACCGTACCGTGCTCGACTCCGGCCAGATCGAGCTGATGCTCAACACCATGATGGTGGCGGTCGCGACCGCGACCATCGCCGTCGGTCTTACCTTCGTCGCCGGCTGGTTGGCGGTGCGGCGCGCGCCCGGCGGCTGGATCGTCGACCGGCTCGCGACCATTCCGCTGGTGTTTCCCGGCCTCATCCTCGGCATCGCGGTGATGCAGCTGTTCCTCGCGGTGCCGATCCCGCTCTACGGCACGCTCGGCATCCTGGTGTGGGCGTTCGTGATCAACTATCTGCCCTACGGCATGCGCTACAGCGCGTCCGGCATGCTGCAGATTCATCGTGAGCTGGAGGAGGCGGCGGCGGTCTGCGGCGCGACGCCGTTGACGCGGCTACGGCGGATCGTGGCGCCGCTTTTGGCGCCCGCGTTGCTTGCCGGCTGGCTGTTCATCTTCCTGATGTCGGCACGCGCGCTGTCGCTGCCGATCCTGCTGTCGGGCCCGCGCTCGCAGTTGATGGCGGTCGCGATGTTCGATCTCTGGGGTAACGGGCAGGGCACCGAGCTCGCCGCGCTCGGTCTGATGTGGTCGATGCTGATGACCACGATCGCCTTGGTGTTTTACGTCGTCGCCCGCCGCTCGGCCGGCGGCGCGCTCGGCCGTGCGTGAGGATCTGGATGTTCGAGAAGTCGATACGAGTGCGGCAAGTTCGGTGGGCTCCCTCTCCCCAAGGGGGAGAGGGAGCCGGTCAGTGCTCGTGGCAAGGCGTTGCTCCACGTCGCAATGAACTGGAGCATTAGCCATGCTTCGGGTCGAGCGGCTCACGAAAATCTTCGACAACTCTACCGACCAGATCGCGGGCGGTATCCGCGACGCGAATTTCGCGCTGGAACCCGGCACGTTCTTCACGATGCTCGGTCCGTCCGGCTGCGGCAAGACCACGACCTTGCGCTGCATTGCCGGCCTCGAAACGCCGGACGCCGGCACGATCTCGGTCGACGGCCGCGTCTTGTTCGACGGCGAGACCAAGATGAATGTTCCCGTGGAACAACGCGCGGTCGGCATGGTGTTCCAGTCCTACGCGATCTGGCCGCACATGACGGTCGCGGAAAATGTCGCGTTCCCGCTCACGGTGATGAAGCACCGCAAATATACCCGCGCGGAGATCGAAGCGGCGGTGGCGAAGGCGCTGGCGGTCGTCGATCTCGCCGGCTTCCAGGACCGTCCGGCGCCGCGGCTTTCCGGCGGGCAGCAGCAGCGCGTCGCGCTCGCCCGCGCGATCGTGCACGAGCCGCGGCTGCTGTTGCTCGATGAACCTCTCTCCAATCTGGACGCGCAGCTGCGCGACGAGATGCGCAGCGAGCTCAAGCGCCTGCAAAGCAAGATCGGCATCACCACCGTCTATGTGACGCACGACCAGTCGGAGGCGCTCGCGCTTTCCGATCAGATCGCGGTTATCGACAAGGGCCGTGTCCGCCAGGTCGGCTCGCCGCAGGACATCTATTTCCGTCCGGCCAATCCGTTCGTCGCGCGATTTGTCGGCGCCACAAATCTGCTGGCAGGGCGGCTGGTCGGCAGCGCTAATGGCCGCGGCGACGTCGAGGTGCTGGGCAATCGCACCATCAAGTGCCTGGTTCCCGGCGTCATTACCAATCCGGCGTCGGTGTCGGTGTCGATCCGGCCGGAAAGTATCCGGCTGGTGCCGCGCGCCGGCATGCCGGCGCATGCCGGCGACAATTGCATTCCAGGCCGGGTCGCAGGCGTCACCTTCCTCGGCGCCACGCGTCGCGTCGATGTGACGAGTGACGGCGTCACGCTTCAGGTCACGGCCGCCGCCGATCTGGCGCTGCCGGCGGACGGCGAGGTCGATCTCTTGTTCGCGCCGGAGCGCGCGGTCGCCTTGCCCGGGAAGGTGTCCTAGAAAAACCGGCAACAAGATCAAACAAGAGAGCAAGCCAAGAACTCAAGCAACCAAGGAGAAGGGTATGTCCAAGAAATACGAAACCGTCCTGATCGAGAAGAGCGAGGGCATCACCTGGCTGATCATGAACCGGCCGGACAAGCGCAACGCCATGAGCCCGCAGCTCCATCTCGACATGGACGACGCGCTCGAAGATCTGGCGACCGACGAGGAAACCGAAATCCTGGTGCTCACCGGCGCCGGTGACGAGGCATTCTGCGCCGGCCAGGACATCCGGCTCTATTTCCGCGGCACCCAGCAGGACCCGAAGACCCGCGCCAAGGCGCGCCGCGCCTCGAACCAGTGGCGCTGGCAGCGGCTTTCGACGTTCCCGAAGCCGACCATTGCGATGGTCAACGGCTTCTGCTTTGGCGGCGGCTTCACCCAGGTGTCAGCCTGCGACTTCGCGATCGCCGCGGATGAAGCGCAGTTCGGCCTCTCCGAGGTGAACTGGGGCATCCTGCCGGGCGGCATCGTGTCGTGGAACGTCGTGCAGATGATGAATTTCCGCGACGCCATGTTCTACGCCATGACCGGCGACACCTTCGACGGCAAGAAGGCGAAGGAGATCGGCTTCGTGAACCTGCATTTCCCGAAGGCGAAGCTGAAGGCGGAGACCATCAAGTTCGCCAAGAAGCTGCAGGAAAAAAGCCCGGCGGCGCTGCAGTACACCAAGGAGGCGATCCGCGCGGTGCGCTTCATGAACGAGCCGCAGGCGGCTGATTACCTCAACGCGAAAAGCGACGCGCTCAAGCACAACGATAAGGAAGACGGCCGCAACCAGGGCATGAAGCAGTTCCTGGACGACAAGAGCTATCGTCCCGGGCTCGGCCACTTCAAGCGCCAGAAGGCGGCGGCGAAGTAGCGCGCATTGTTTGTGTACTCGGCGCGTGCGCATCATCGCGGTCGATGCCTCATCCGACCTGATGCCGGCGGTCTACGCCGTGCGGCATCAGGTGTTCGTGGTGGAGCAGGCGGTGCCGCCCGCGCTCGAGCGGGACGAATTCGACGCGGTGGCGATCCATCTCGTGGCGCTCCACGATGACGACGTGATCGGCACGCTGCGGATCGTCGCCAGCGGTCGCGATGCCAAGCTCGGCCGCATGGCGGTGCTGGCGGCGGAACGCCGGCGCGGGATCGGCGCGGGCCTGATGGCCCATGCGCATGAGGTCGCGCAGGGCATGGGCGTGAAAGAGATCACGCTGCACGCGCAGCTCACCGCCAAGGCGTTCTACGCGCGGCTGGGCTATCGCGAGGAGGGCGGGGAGTTCGAAGAGGCTGGTATCGCGCATGTCAGCATGCGCAAGACGCTTGAATGAACGAACTCTCTCCTCCGCTCATTCCCGCGCAAGCGGGAATCCAGTACTTTTTGAGTTTGCTGGGTCCCCGCTTTCGCGGGGACGAGCGGTACAGCTAGCCGCCGACTTGTGGGCGCCAGCGCTCGAAGCGCCGCTCGATCATGCGCAGCAGTTCGGTCAGGGCGACGCCGGTTCCGGCGATGATGATGATGCCGACCATCACCGCGTCGGTCTGGAACCGCGCGCCGGCGACGGAGATCATGTGGCCGATCCCGGCGCTCGCGCCGTACATCTCGCCCACCACGATGCCGATCAGCGCGTGGCCGAGCCCAAGCCGCAGTCCGCTCAGCAGCAGCGGCACCGATGACGGCAGTGCGACCGTCATGAACAGCTGCCGGTCGCTGGCGCCGAACGAGCGCGCGACCTTGACGAAATCGGCGCTGATGGTGCGCATGCCGGTGATGGTATTGACCAGGATCGGGAACACCGCGCCGAGGAACACGATCGCGATCTTGGATTCGAGCCCGATGCCGAACCAGATCATGATCAGCGGCAGCAACGCGATGCGCGGCGTCGCGTAGAGCGCGGACACGAACGGATCGAGGATCGCGTTGAGCCGCCCGTACCAGCCCATCAGAATGCCGAGCGGCACGCCGATGACGATCGCCATGCCGAAACCAACGATGAACTCGTAGCCGCTGACGCGCAGATGCGGCCAGATGCTGCCGTCGGCGAACATGTCGTAACCGGTGGTGGCGATCCGGCTCGGCGCCGATGTGAACAGCGGATTGACCCACTCGTAGACGACCGACAGCTCCCAGAACAGCAGGAACGCCGTCATCGCGAACGCGCCAAGCAAGGCGTGCTCGTTGCGGGTCCAGAACGATTTCGGCGGCGCGAGCCGTGGCTCGCCGGCGTTTTGGGTTGTCGCCTTTGTCGTCGTGACGTCCATTCGCTTCAAGCCACCGTCAACATGCCGGTCTTCCGGGCTTCTTCCTCGATCAACTGCCAGATGCGCTGCTCCATCTTCAGGAACTCGGGCTGATGCTTCATCGCCAGCGTGCGCATCGGCGGCAGGTCGACGTCGATGATCTCCTTGATCTGCGCCGGCCGCGCCGACAGCACCACGACTCGGGTCGAGAGGAACACCGCTTCGCCGATCTGGTGCGTCACGAACAACGCGGTGGTGCGCGTGCGCGCGAAGATCTTGAGTAGTTCGACCTGCATGAACTCGCGGGTCTGGGCGTCGAGTGCGGCGAACGGCTCGTCGAGCAGCAGAAGCTTCGGCTCCATCACCAGCGCGCGCGCGATGTTGACGCGCTGGCGCATGCCGCCGGACAGCTCATGCGGATAGTGGTCGGCGAAGCCGCTGAGCCCGACCAGCTGGATCAGCGCCAGCGCGCGCTCGCGGATCTGCTGACGCGGTAGCTTGCCTTGAAGCTCGAGGCCGTACATCACGTTCTGTACGATCGTGCGCCACGGAAACAGGCTGTCGGCCTGGAACACCATGGCGCGATCCGGCCCGGGGCCGTCGATGGCGCGGTTGTCGACCAGGATCTTGCCGCCCGCGAGCGGCATCAGCCCGTCGACCGCATTGAGCAACGTGGTCTTGCCGCAGCCGCTCGGGCCGACCAGGCAGACAAGCTCACCCTCGTAGATCTTGAGGTCGACGTCCTGCATCACCGGCAGGATCTGCCGCGTGCGCTCGTTCGTATGTTCGAGCGTTACGCCGCGCAGTTCGAGCTTGGCCTGGCGTGGCGCCTCCACGGCGACCTTACTTTCCGAGCTTCGTGAAGAAGCCCTCTTTCTGCAACGCGTCGAGCGCCGAGGTGTCGACGAGCTGCGCCGGGTTCATCGACTTTGCCTTCGGCACCTTCAGCGCAATCTCGTCCAGCACGAGCTGCATGCCGGCGAGCGACGGCCGCAAGTCGTCGGGATAGATCTTCACATAGGCGTCGTAGGCGGCCTTGGTGTCGGCCGTCTCCTTGACCTTGAGGAACGTCTGGGTGAGCGGGATCGCGACATCCGGATTGGTCTTGTAGGCGTGGACCGCGGTCGCCATCGCCATCATGAACCGCTTCACGACGTCGGCGTTGTTCTTCAGATAGGTCCGGTTGGTGACATACGAGGTGTTGGGATAGTCGCCGGCGATATGGGTGACGTCGACCAGCACGTGGAAGCCCTGGCGTGTCAGGCCCGCGGTGTCGGGATATTGCTCCATCGTGCCGCCAACCTGGCCGCTCATGGCGGCGGCGACGCGGGTCGCCGGACCGCCGAGTTGCAGGATCTTCACGTCGGCGCGGTCGAGCTTGAGATGCTTGAGCGCGAAGTCGGCGGCCTGGTCGGTCGACGAGCCGTAGCGGCTGATCGCGATCGCCTGTCCCTTGAGCTGCACCGCGCCCTTGATCGCATCCTTGGTCACGAGCTGGAACGGCAGCTTGTTGGAGATGCCGCCGATGATCACGATGTTGGCGCCGGCGACGCCCGCGGCCATCGAAGACGTGTAGCCGTTCTGCGCGATATCGACCGAGCCGCCGATCACGGCGCTGGTCAATGTCGAGCCCGCCTCGACGAATACCGGCGCGATGTCGAGACCGAAGCTTTTGAAGATGCCCTGCTTCTCGGCGTAGATCAGGGGGCCGGAGGTCATCGAGAAGCCGTCATAGGCGACGCGGACCTTGGTAAGCTGCTGCGCCTGCGCCATCGTTCCGAACAGGGCCAATGTGGCGATGGTGGCAAGCAGGCGTTTCATGCTGACGCTCCGGGTATTTCGATTTCTGTATGCGTCATCATTACCAGTGCCGATGCGGCGGCGCGAGAGCGACCAATTGGCGCCGTCGGCGCCATAGATCAAGCGTCGGCGGGGCGCAATAGACCGGCCAATGGCGCTGCGCCCACGTGCCTCATCGTCCGTCCTTTTGGCTGGATATAGGCCCGGCTAAGATGCAACAAGGGGTTGCTACACATCCCGGTGCTTTAAGGCCGGTGGCTCCTGGGAGGGAACCAATGAAACTCGTCCGTCGTCAGTTCCTGTCGCTTGCCGGCGCCGCGCTCGCTGCGCCCGCGGTCGTGCGTCCTGCGTGGTCGCAAGCCTATCCGTCGCGGCCGATCCGCGTCGTCGTGATGCTGGCGGCTGGCGGCGGCACCGACTTCCTGGCGCGGCTGACCGGCGAAAACGTGTCGCGCGCGATCGGCCAGCAGATTGTCATCGAGAACCGGACCGGCGCCGGCGGCACGATCGGGATCGAGTCGATCGCGAAGAGCCCGGCGGACGGCTACAACGTCCTGTTCTCCAACGACAACATCGCCAGCGCGCCGCAGATCCTGAAGGTGAACGGCGACTACCAGAAGGACCTGATGCCGGTGATCTTCGTCGCGCGCCAGCCGCTGGTGTGGGCGGTCCATGCCTCGCTGAAGATCAACACGCTCCAGGAATTCATCGACGAGCTGAAGAAAAATCGCGGCAAGGGCTACGCGACCTCGGGCGTCGGATCGAACCAGCACTTCCTGGGCGAATGGTTCCTCAAGGAAGCAGGCATCAAGCTCGATCACGTGCCGTATCGCGGCGCGGGGCAGGCGGTGAACGACCTGATCGCGGCGCACGTTCCGATCGCCTGCCTCGGGCCGACGGCGATGATGCCGCACTACGAGAACAAGACCGTGCGCTTCCTGGCGCAGTCGTCGGAGACGCGTTCGGCGACCTTGCCGGATGTCCCGACGTTCCAGGAAGCCGGCTTCAAGGGCCTGGTGCTCGACCAGTGGTTCGGCGTGTTCGTGCCGGCCGGCACGCCGCCGGACATCATCGCGCGGCTCAACGCTGAGTACGCGAAGTCGCTGACCGACCCGAAGGTGCGCGAGAGCATGATCAAGGCGGCCAACGATCCGGTCGGCGGCACGCCCGAGCAGTTCGCGACCTTCGTGCGCAACGACGCGGCGAAGTATGCGCGGCTCGCGAAGGAGCTTGGCATCAAGGGCGAGTGAGATGCGCGCTCCGTCTTAGATGGAACGAGGCTGTCATGGACGACGAGCAGGGGTGCGAATGGCTCAGGCTCTACCGACGAATCAAGACCCTGCTGAAGCAACACGGAAAGCCGGACTACGAGGGCGGCCTTGAGATCGCGGATTTCTTGCTGGTTCAAGATAACTGGGGCGGGCCGTTACACCAGGTCGAGATTCACAGCCTCCATTTGCTGCAGCCTCCAATCGTCAAGTCGCTGCAGAGTTTGCTCGGCGATTTTCCTGAATGGGAAATTGTTGTCCGTGTCGACGTCCCGGCTAAGGAAGAGACTTGGCCCGGAATGGGCCTGACGATCTACGCCGATTCGATCTGCGACGCGCTGCAGCGCGAATACTTGCCCGCGGAGTATCAGAGCCTCGCCTACGAAGGCGCTGTCCCGTTCGAGACAGATAACAAATCGTAGTTGCGCGGTGGGCGGGCCCCGCAACGACGCGCGTTACGATTCCACCGATCGCCGTGCTCGCGGATACAATCCAAACCAACCGCGCGTTTCTGCCGGCCACCCCGATGGTGGGCAGTGGATCGACGATGACGACGACTTTGATGATGACGATTAGGCTGTCGACCTCGCAGGTCCTGGTCACCACTGGTTTGCCAAGCACTTCTACCGGCGATACCAATTTTCGCGAGAAACGCGGCGAGTCTTTCGCAACGGCACATCGGGGCATTTGGCCGCCCGACTATGGAGTCGGCGACGTGGCGAGTGGCTTTCTCATGGCCGCGGGTGGGACCGGGCTCATCGTGAATATGATCGCGCTGTCGAAGAACTTGTGGAAAAATATATGAGAGACCGGAGAATTAAAGCTCCACAGATGACGCCGGCGCAGGCTCACGAGGTGCTGGATCTTATCCAGAAATCGGAAGACCCGCGAATTCGTCCGTACGTCAAAATGATCCATACGTTGCGGCGATTCTTCCGATTGTATGGCGGTCGCGAGTAGAAGGTCGCGGCGCGGCCAATCGTATAGAAAGCACAAAAGGATATTTCAGGCATGGTCAGCAAAGCGGACGAACATCGAAAGAAACAGTGGAAGGACATCTACCAGCGTACAGCGCACGCGCTCCGGCCATTCGGCAAAGATGATGAGGCCGGCGGCGATTACTTCGTGATCGACCTGTTCCCTAACGAAAAGGTGCAAATGGTCGAGCTTCACCGCCTGAATATGTTGCGACCTGAGGTCATGAAGTCGCTTCAGCAGGTGCTTGCAGACTTTCCCGATTGGACAATCGAGATTTGCGCGATTTGTCCCGAAGAAAGGACGATCATCGACGTCGAATCGGGCCTGGTGCTTCACCACGACAAAATTTTCGATGCCTTGGATCGAGAATCGCTCCCGCCAAAATACCGTTTCGCTTATGAAGGCAGTCGTCGACCGCCAGGCGGTTCTAATCCGTAGCGGAGCGCAGATCCACAATTCGTTGTCCGCGGCGGATTACGCGCTTCGCGCCAATCCGCCCTAAGCGTTGCGACAACAGTTAACCTTCAGCCGTTCTTGGGTTTATTCCCGTTGATCACGTCGTAGACGTTGCAGGCGATGCCGGTCGCCTCATAGCCGTCCTGACCCGTCGCCTGCGCAATTGCAAACATCTGCTGGGCGAGGCCGACAAACGGCATCGGCACTTCCATGTCGCGCGCCATATCGAGTCCGAAGTTAACGTCCTTTGGCATCCAGGACTTGCGCGGCTTGTATTTGCGGCTCACCAGAATTTCCATGATGCGCCGGGTCGACACCGAATCGTGTTGGGAGTTCTTCATGATGGTCTGGAAGGTGGCCTCGTCGAGGCCCCCCTTCTTGAGCCAGCAGGCGATCTCGACAAAGCTCATGTGTTGAACGGCGGCCAACATCGCCATGCCATTCTTGACCAGTTTGGCAGTACCCAACTCGCCGACGTGCAGAATCGACTTGCCCATTGCCTTGAAGATCGGCTGATGCTCGTCGAACAACGCCTTGGAGCCCGAAAGCCAAAGCGCCAGTTCGCCTGCCGCCGCGACTTCCTCGACGCCGCCGGCCGACGCGTCGACGACCTCCCAGCCCTTCTTGTTGAGCTCGCTAGCAACGCTGACGATGGTTGCTTTGTCGATGCTGCTGAAATCGATCCACACCTTCGCGCCGGTGGTCGCCTCGATGAGGCCACCCTTGCCGAGGCCGACGGTCCTGACCGCATCGTTGTGCGGCAGCATCGACAGCACAAGCTCGCACGATTCGGCCACGGCCTTGGGCGAGTCCTTGAACTGTGCGCCCTTGTCTTCCAGGCCCTTGGCCTGCGCGCGGTTGAGATCGGTCACGACCAGGCGATAGCCGGCCTTGATCAGGTTGGCCGCCATGCCAACGCCCATGCCGCCGGTGCCGATGAAACCCAAAGTCTTCATGTTCCAAACCTTCTCAATCGTTGCCTACAAAGCCCGATGCCATGCCGCGCGGGATGACTGTCCGAGCGCGCGCACGGAACATTTTCTATTTTGCGTAGCCGCTTAAGTCACCTTGGCGCGTCTGGCCTGCGTTGCCGCGGCATCGACCGCGAAATCGTCGCCATTGCGCTTGAGCACCACGCCGTAGTCGCGTTCCGCTGCATCGGGTGACACCGCGCCCTCGCGCACATCGTCGAGCACACGCGCCGGCTCCCGCAGGTGCGCATCGCCGTGGCCGCCGCCGCCTGGCGCATCGAGCCGGAAGACGTCGCCTTTGTTCAGCGGGTAGTCGGCGTAGCGCGTCGGTAGGCGCTTCGCGTTCTTGGTGTCGGGATTGATCCAGATGTCGCCGGGCCGTCCTGTCATGCCGCCGGCGCAGCCGTTCGGCGGGATCACATGTTTCATCGAGCGGATCGAGAAGCGGGCGTCTTCAAGATTGAGATATTCGCGGCGGGTGCCGAGACCACCGCGATAGTGCCCGGCGCCGCCGGAATCCTGGATCAGCTCGAACCGCAGCAGCCGCGTCGGGAATTCGCTCTCGATGATTTCGATCGGCGCGATCATCGCGTTGCTCTGATTGACGGTGATGCCGGACGCGCCGTCCTTGGTGGCGCGTGCGCCGGCGCCGCCGGCGATGATCTCATACTGCACATAACCCTTGCCGGTATGGGTCGAGCGGCCGCCGAGGATGATCGAGCGGCTGCCGGCGCCGTCGGCGCGGACCTTGTCCGGTACGATGTTGCTCAGCGCGTCGTACACCGCGTCGACCAGCGCGTGCACGGTCGGATTGTAGGTGTTGACCGGTGCCGGGAAGCGCGGATTGAGCACCGAGCCGTCGCGCGCCGTGATGGTGAAGGCGCGCAACAGCCCCTGGCTCACGAAGGTGTGCGGGTCGGTCAGCGAGATCAGGCAGTAGGCGCAGGCGGCTTGCACCAGCGGCGGCCGCACGTTCGCTGGCCCCTTAGTCTGGTCGGCCGAGCCCGAGAAGTCGAAATGGATGCTGTCGCCCTTCTTCTCGATTACGACATGGATGCGCACCGGCTTTTCCAGGTCGATGCCGTCGTCGTCGACGAAGCGCTCGGCTTCGAAGCGGCCGTCCTTCCACTCGGTGAAGGTCTGGCGCAGCCGCGACTCCGATATCTCGAACAAGCGGTCGAAGCAGGCGAGGATTTTCGCCTTGCCGTATTTGGCGGCGAGCTCGTTCAGCCGCTTTTCGCCGAGCCGGTCGGAGCCGAGCTGGCCGCGGATATCGCCGAGCACCAGTTCGGGCGTGCGGCTGTTGGCGCCGATGATGCGCTCGATGTCGGTGCGCGTCTCATAGCGGCGCTGATAGCGCACCGGTGGCAGGTGCAGGCCCTCGTTGAACACCTCGCGCGCCTGGCCGGAGCAGCTTCCCGGCACCGGCCCGCCGATGTCGCTCTTGTGCGCGATCGATCCGCAGAAGCCGAACAGCGCGCCGTCGACGAAAACCGGGCTCAGCACGCACATGTCGGGGGCGTGCGGGCTGCCGCCGTAGTACGGATGGTTGATCAGGAAGGCGTCGCCCTCGGCGATGTCGCCGCCGAATTGCGCGATCACAGCGCCGCAGCAGGCCGGGAACGCGCCGATGTGCAGCGGCAGCACCACATGCTGCGCGACCACTTCACCCTTGGCGTTCATCAGCGCGCAGGAGGCATCCTGCGATTCACGTACGATGGTGGAGAAGCCGGTACGGAACAGCGAGTTCTGCATCTCTCGCACGATGCCGGAGAGGCTCGCCTTCACCACTTCAAGATCGACGGCGTCGATGTGCATCACGGCGCCTTCTTGTTGGAATTCGAGTGGCGAAAGATTGCCGCATCCGTGCCACGAAGGCAGCGCGCCCCCTCCCCCCGCGAAGCGGCGGGGAGGGTAGGGGTGGGGGGTAGAGCGTGTGGCACGCCTATCGCCAAACGCACCACCCCCCACCCCCGATCCCTCCCCGCCATTCGCTGCGCGAACGGGGGGAGGGGAGCGGAGAGATCGCGTGCTTCAATAGAGACGAGGCTCATCTGGTGCTCACGTCACAATCAAATTCTTGTAGTCGTCCACCCGCGCGGTCTGGCCGGCATAGATCACGGTCGTGCAGTCGAACTGATCGAGAATGGCCGGTCCCGTCAAGCTGAGCCCGACATCGAGCTTCTCGCGCTGATAAACCGGACAGTCGATGTCCTTGCCGTCCATGCGCACGCGGCGGGTTTCACGCAGCGCGTCTTTCAGCGTCGCGCCGGTCGGCTTGAATTTCGGCATCTCCACAGGCGGCACCAGGCCGACGCCGCGCACGCGATAGGACACGATCTCGACCGGCTGCTCCGGCGCGCTATGGCCGAACATCGCCTTGTGCTGCGCGTCGAACTGGCGGCGCAGTACATCGAGGCCGCCGTCGCGCAAGGCTTCGTCGCCGCAGGGCATGGTGATCTCGTAGCCCTGGCCGGCATAGCGCATGTCGAGCGCGCGCTGGATGCTGATCTGCTTTTGGTCGAAGCCGTCGGCGTGCAGCTCTTCAGCCGCCGCGGCTTCGAGCCGCGCGAACATGCCGTTCACGTCCTGTGGGGTCAGCTCGCTGAGCGGCGTCATGCGCGACTGGATGTAGTCGTGCTTGACGTCGGACATGATCAGGCCGATCGCCGAATAGACGCCGGGATAAAGCGGCACGATCATTCCGGCCATCCCCAGGTCGCGGGCGATGCGCCCGGCATGCACCGGACCGGCGCCGCCGAAGGGAAGCAGCATGAAGTCGCGCAGGTCGTGCCCGCGCATGGTGGAGATCGCCTTGATGGCTTCTTCCATCTTCACGTCGATGATGCGCACGATGCCTTCGGCGGCCTCGGCGACGTTCATGCCCAACGGCTTCGCCACTTTGGTTTCGACCGCCTCGCGTGCCGCGGCGGAGTCGAGCCGCATCTTGCCGCCGAGGAAATTGTCCTCGCTCAGATGACCGAGCACGAGATTACAGTCGGTGATGGTCGGCATCACGCCGCCACGGGAATAACAAGCCGGGCCCGGCATCGCGCCGGCGCTTTCCGGCCCGACCTTGAGCACGCCGAAGCGGTCGACGCTGGCGATGGTGCCGCCGCCCGCGCTCACGGTGTTGATGTCCATCATCGGCACCGCCAGGTCGCGGCCTTCGATCTTGCCGCGGCTTGCGATCGAGGGCTCGCCGTCCTTGATCAGCGCGACGTCGCAGGACGTGCCGCCCATGTCGAACGTGACGATGTTCTGGAAACCGGTCATCCGGCAGGCATAGGCGCCGGCGGTGACGCCGCCGGCCGGGCCGGACAGCACGGTGGTCACCGCCTTGCGCGCGGTGGCGGCGAAGGTCGCCATGCCGCCGTTCGACTGCATGATGTATTTCTGCCGCGTGGTCAGGCCGGCCTCGTTGAGGCGGCGCTCGAGTTGCGCGATGTAGCGCGCCAGGATCGGCTGCAGATATGCGTTGATGACGGTCGTGCTCAGCCGATAGTACTCGCGGATCTGCGGCACGATGTCGGACGACAGCGAGATGCTGCACCCCGGCATCTCCTCGGCGACGATGTCGCGCACGCGCGCCTCGTGCGCCGGATGCAGGAACGAAAACAACAGGCAGACCGCCAGCGACTCGACTTTCTGCGCGGCGAGATTGCGCGCGGTCTCGCGCAGCGCCGCTTCGTCGAGCGGCAGGAGCACGTCGCCGCGGAAATCGACGCGCTCGCGCACCTCGCCGGTAAGGCTCTGGGGCACAAGAAGCGGCGGCTTGTCGTACATCACGTCGAAGATCGGCGCGCCATAGGGCCGCGCCTGCTCGCCGACCGGGTAGACGGCGCGGAAGCCTTCGGTGATCAAGAGGCCGGTGCGGACGCCCTTACCTTCGAGCAGGGCATTGGTGCCGACGGTGGTGCCATGACAAAAGAAGGAGATGTCGTCAGGCGCGACCCCCTGTGCGATCAGCGTCTCGACGCCCTGCAGGATGGCGCGCGAGGGATCGTCCGGCGTCGACGGCACCTTGGAGATCGAAACCTCGCTGGTGTCTTCGTTGAGATAAACGAAGTCCGAGAACGTTCCTCCGGTGTCGACCGTGACGCGGTATCGGCTCATCGAACGTTTCCAGCGTCCTTATTGTGTCCCGGATGCAATGCAGCGCGCAGCGATGCGTTGCTGTTCCGGGACCCCGGTTGTTTGTTAGCTACAGAAGGAACCGGGGTCCCGGGTCTGCAGCGCACCATTCGCTGCGCTCATGCTGCGCAGCGCCCGGGACACGAAAAACTTCTACCCAGCGGCCGCTGCCGTCTCGCTGACGACGCGCGGCGCGGCTTGCCAGTCCTTACCCGTGGCGGCGGAGGTCGGGAAGATCAGCGATTTGATCACGACCGGGACCGCGCCAGACGCCGGCAGCATGGTGCCGATGTCGATGTAGTCGAAATCCTTGAGCTCGAGGCCGTCGATCGAGACGATGCCGCTCTCGATTTTCATTTCCTCGCGCAGGTGAATGCCAAGCAGGCCGCCGACGTCGCCGTCGCCGGCGAGCACGACCGGGTGCCCCTTCGCGAGCACGTCGGCGAGGCCGTCAACCGCGCCCTTGCAGAACGCGTCGAGCCGCTGGAACGTCGCCGAGCCGCGCCAGGGCACGAACACCGCCACCGAGCTGTCGCCGCCGCCGAGATCGAGTCGCCGCAGTACGCCCTTGATCGCGTCGGCCACGGCGGCGCTGTCGATGACTTCGTCGTCGAGCGCCAGCGACGGCGCGATGACAGGCACGTTGCGCAGCGGTAGCACCTCCATCGGCGACACATAAATCGTGCTGCCCGAAACCTGCGTGGTGTATTGCGACGCACCGATCACGGTGGCGCGGATGCCTTCGTTGCCGGGCTCGATCGTCGGTCCCCAGCCGTCGAGCCGGGCGCGGATCTCTTCCGCCAGATGCATGCCGAGATCGCCGTAGGATTGCGCCTCGCGGCCGTAGATGTATTCCGACACGCCACCGGAGAACGTCACCTCGGTGATGGTGCGGCCGGGCTTGAGCGGGTCGATCCGGCACAGGCCGGAGCCGTCGATCGACGGCACGCCGCCCTTCATCGCGTCGAACAGCCGGTCGGCCATGCGCGACGCGACCGCGCGCGCCTGCTCCTGCGAGAACGGCGCGCCGATCTCGAGCTTGATGCCGAGCTCGCCGGCAAAACGGCGGCCGGCTTCCTCGATGCGCACGATCTTGCCGTTGTCGTCGACGCAGACCAGCCGGGCGCCGACGTCGACCGCGGTGAGGTCGACGACCTTGCCCTCGGCGCAGATCGCGATCTTCGAGGTGCCGCCACCGATGTCGACGTTCATCACGGTGACTTTATCGCGGATCGAGCGTGCCGCCGCGCCCGAACCATAAGCGGCCATGACCGTTTCGAGGCTGTCGCCGGCCGAGACCGCGACCATCTTGCCGGCCTGGCGTGCGAACAATTCGCCGATCGCGCGCGCATTGCTGCGCCGGACCGCGACGCCGGTGAGGATCAGCGCGCCGGTGTCGATCTCGTCCGGATCGATCTTGGCGTCCGTGTACTGCCGCTCGATGAAGGCGCCGAGCGCGTCGGAGTCGATGGTCTCGCCGGACGAATAGGGCGTGAGCAGGATATCGGATTCGTGGAAGGTCTCGCGCTTGGTGACGACGTAGCGGCTGTCGAGCCGCTCCAGCACGATGCGCGAGAACACCAGGTGCGAGGTCGAGGAGCCAATGTCGACGCCGACGCTGAGGACGACGATCTCGTCCTCGCCTTCAAGCGACCGTCCGGTGCTGGAGAAGAAAACGCGGCCGCCCTGAGCTTCGTCAGACATCACTCGCATCCATCAACATGCATCATGCCCGGCACGAGGCCGGGCATGACGAATACAGAGTTATAACCGATCGATCACGCGCCGACGAACTTCGGCACCACGGTGCCCTTCTTGTAGAAGTCGGGCTCCATCCGGTTCTCGGCGCCTTCCGCCTTGAGCTTGGCGGCGAACTCCTCGCGCAGATACGGATCCTCCATGTAGTAGGGGATCGCGGAGCCGCCCTCGGGGATGTCCATGGCGGTGTAGTCGGTGTGCTTCTCGCCGGGCGGGCCGGGCTCGCGGCCGGGATTGTGCGGGCCGAACCAGGCGGTCAGCCGGAAGCCTTCCTTGGAGGCGTTGAAGTGCTGGTGGAACCAGCGCGCGCCGCCGGGGGCCGCCGACACCATGCCGAACTGGGAATAGTCCACCCGCTTGACCTCGTCGCCCTTGCCGTCCTTCCACGGCGTGACGCCGTTCCGCTCCGGCCAGGTATAGGTGTAGCCGTTGCCCTTGAGGCAGATCAGCACCGCCGCCGAGGTGTGGGCGTGCGCCTTGGAGTAGCGGCCGACCTCGTGCTGGCCGATCCACAGGTAGAAGGTGTTGCCGGTCATGAACGGCTCGACCCGGCGCCAGCCGACCGACCGGCGGTTGTCGAGCGGCAGGTCGCAGTTGATCACGTCGGGCACGAAGTTGGTGCGGCGCATGGCCAGACCACGCACCGGATCCGGCTCGATATCGTCCTTGTACTTGTAGAAGTCGTCGGCGCCCGAGAACCGGTCCTTGAACTGGTAGGGCGCGTTGAAGATGAAGTCGGTGTTGTTGATGAGGTTCATCAGGTTCGGCGCCGTCGTGCCGGCAATCAGCACCGCCGGCGACGAGCTGGCGTTGACCAGGCGGTGCATGGCGTTGACCGGGATCGAGAACAGCGAGCCCTTCTGCCACTCGAACACGTGCTTCTTGGTTTCGCCTTCGAGCCACACTTCAGTCGTGCCGCGGCCCTCGGCGACCAGATAGATTTCCTCGTAGACGTGTTTTTCGGGATTGAGCGCGCCGGCGCCCGGAATCTCGACGACGTAACAGCCCCATTTGCCTTCGGTGCCGTGGAGCTGGACGTAGGTGCCGTTGCCGCCGAGGCGCTTCCAGGGCTTCATCGGCAGATCGAACACGCTCCCGAATCCGACGCCGCGGAAACACGGGACCCCCTCGGCCTCCATGAATGCGTCATACGGCGTGGTGGGCCGTCCGAATTTGCCGAAGCCGGCCCGGTCCAGGCCGGTCGGCTCGTGCCAGTGCATCCTGTCACCAACTTCATGCATTGCGGTCGTCCTGTTCCGAGGGTTCAGGCCATTCAAGATGGCCGACGTTGCAAGTCTTGTGGGCCTTGTAGGTCTGTGTCCGGCGCGAGCCGAGTATAAGGAGGCGTGGCGCGCAATTCCGGGGCCGGCGCGGCTTTTTGACGCCAATGGAGACGCCAGCGTCGGTCCCGAAAAATCGTGACGCCCGAACTTAGGGCCGGCGTATTCATGTTGTCCAATACTGATTTATCAGAGATATATATCACAGGCGCATGATTGGAGACCCGCCGATGGACCGAACGGACTGGCACCTGCTTGAATGCTTCCGGGTTGCCGGACAGTTGCAGCACGTCACCCGCGCCGCCGAGCAGCTCGGTACCAGCCAGCCGGCGTTGAGCCGGTCGCTGGCGCGGCTGCAGTCGGATCTGGGGGTGCAATTGTTCCGGCGCGCCGGCCGTTCAATCCGGCTGACCAAGCCGGGCGAGCTGTTCCTGGCGCGGGTTGAGCGCGCGCTCGGCGAGATCGACAACGGCCGCCGCGAGCTCGCGGATTTCAAGGCGGCCGACCGGGGGGCGGTATCGCTCGGGTTCCTGCGCACGCTCGGCGCCCGGTACATTCCAGAGCTGGTCCGCCGCTTCAATCTGGTGCAGCCGGCGGTGCGTTTTGCTTTCGTCCAGAACAACAGCGCCACCGTCGAGGCGCAGCTCGAACGCGGCGAATTAGACCTCATTTTCGTAGCGGTGCCGCCGGGCCATGCCGGCTTTGGCTGGACCCATGTCGGCGACCAGCAGCTGACCCTCATCGTTCCGCGCGGCCATCGGCTGGCCCGCCGCCGGCAGGTGAAATTGAGCGACGTGGCCAACGAGCGCTTCGTGTCGTTCAAGCAAGGGCATGCGATCCGCCGCATGACCGACGATCTCTGCAAGGCCGCGGGCTTCTTGCCGGAGATCAGCTTCGAGGCCGACGATTCAAGCAGCGTTCCAGGATTCGTCGCGGCGGGGTTCGGGGTCGGCATCGTACCGCCCGAGGCCCGCGGCTATGCCGATGTGGCGAGCCTCAAGATTGTCGAGCCGGTGGCGCGGCGTCCCATCGGGCTGGCCTGGATGGAAGGTCGCTACCTGTCGGCCAGTGCGCAGCTGTTTCGTGACTTCGTGACCACGGCCAAGTCGCCTTCCCGGCTCCTGCTTCAACAAAAGTAGCGGCTGTCGGGACGCTGCCGGGCCTTTTTGGTTCGCGGGCGATCCACTAAGATCGCCGCCAGTAGGGTGCTTCCAGGGGAGACGTATTGTGAGAAAACTGCTTCTTGCGACTGCCGCGCTGATCGTGGTTGCGGCGATGCCGGCGCCTGCCCAGCAGAAGAGCGTGAAGATCGGCTTCGTCTCCACGTTCAGCGGCCCGACCGCCGTGATCGGCAACGACATGCGCAATTCCTTCGAATTGGCGCTCGACCATCTCGGCCGCAAGATCGGCGGCCTGCCGGTCGAGGTCATCTACGAGAACGACGAGCAGCGTCCGGACGTCGGCCGGCAGAAGACCGAAAAGCTGATCCAGTCGGATCGCGTCAATTTCGTCGCCGGCTATATCTGGTCGAACGTGCTGCTGGCGTCGCTGAAGCCGGTGGTGGATTCGCAGACCTTCCTAGTCAGCGCCAATGCCGGCCCCTCGCAGATCGCGGGCGAGCTGTGTTCGCCGTTCTACTTCTCGACCTCCTGGCAGAACGACCAGACGCCGCAGGCGATGGGCGAGTATATGAACCAGAAGGGCGTGAAGTCGGTCTACCTGATCGGCCCCAACTATGCCGCCGGCAAGGACATGCTCACCGGCGTGCGCTCGACCTACAACGGCAAGGTGGTCGGCGAGGACCTGACCCAGTGGCCGGGCCAGCTCGACTTCTCGACCGAGCTCTCGAAGGTGCGCGCCGCCAAGCCCGACGCGGTGTTCGTGTTCTATCCGGGCGCGGCCGGCGTCCAGTTCCTCAACCAGTACGCGCAGTCGGGCCTGCGCGGCCAGATCCCGCTCTACACCGCGTTCACCATCGACTCGCTGTCGCTGCCGCTGCAGAAGGACCTCGCGATCGGCGTGCCCGGCACCCAGCAGTGGGTCAACGACCTGCCGAACGACGCCAACAAGAAGTTCGTCGCCGACTTCCGCAAGCGGCATAACGCCTATCCGTCGTTCTACGGCGCGCAGGCGTATGACGCCGCCTTCCTGATCAACAGCGCCGTGACCGCGGTGAAGGGCGACCTCAACAACAAGGACGGCATGCGCAATGAGATGCGCAAGGCCAACTACGCGTCGGTGCGCGGGCCGTATCGCTACGGCAACAACCACTTCCCGATCCAGAATTTCTACCTTCAGGACGTGGTGAAGGACGACGAGGGCAACCTCACGCTCAAGACCGTCGAAACGATCGTTAAGGACAGTCAGGACCAGTTCCACACGCGCTGTCCGATGAAGTGGTGATCGATCTCTATCCGCCCTCATCCTGAGGAGCGGCCGAAGGCCGCGTCTCGAAGGATGGGGCGGCCCCAGTGGTTCGAGACGCGGGCCATAGCGCGTCGAAGACGCGCGTAAACGCGCTGATGGCCCGCTCCTCACCATGAGGCCGGTTGAGTGCAGCGAACGCGGCCAAGTTAGGCAACATGCTTCTCGTCCTCGAACAGTGCCTGAACGGTCTGCAATTCGGGCTGCTGCTGTTCCTGTTGGCTGCCGGCCTCACGCTGATCTTCGGCATCATGGACTTCGTGAACCTCGCGCATGGTTCGCTGTACATGATCGGCGCCTATTTCGCGGCGACCTTCGTGGCGTGGACTGGGAGCTTCGTCGGCGGCGCCGTGCTCGCGCTCGGCGCGACGTTGCTGATCGGCATGCTGCTGGAGGTGGTCGCGATCCGGCCGCTCTACGGCCGCGACCATCTCGACCACGTGCTCGGCACCTTCGGCCTGGTGCTGTTCTTCAATGAGCTGGTACGGATGGTGTGGGGACCCGCCGGATTGCGCGTGCCGCTGCCGGACTGGCTCAACACCTCGGTGCCGCTGCTGCCGGGGCTGTTCTACCCGACCTATCGCATCGCCATTATCGTCACCGCGCTTGCTGTCGCGCTGCTGCTCTACGTGCTGGTGATGCGCACGCGGCTCGGCATGCTGATCCGCGCCGGCGCCTCCAACCGCGAGATGGCGGGCGCGCTCGGCGTCAACATCAAGCTGCTCTATACGCTGGTGTTCGGGCTGGGCGCGGCGCTGGCCGGGCTCGCCGGCCTGATGCAGGCGCCGATCTCCACCGTGCAGATCGGCATGGGCGAGAACGTCCTGATCCTGGCATTCGTCGTCATCATCATCGGCGGCATCGGATCGATCCGCGGCGCATTCATCGCCGCCATTCTCGTCGGCCTGCTCGACACCATTGGCCGCGCGTTCCTGCCCGACATCCTGCGCATGATGATGACCTCGCGCGGCGCGGCGACCGTGGCGCCGGCGCTCTCCTCGATGATGATCTATCTCGTCATGGCGATCGTGCTGGTGGTGCGCCCGCAGGGCCTGTTCCCGGTGGCGGGCAAATGAGCGCTGGTTGCAAATGAACACCTGGTTCACGCCGCGCAATGTGGTGGTCGCGATATTGCTCGTGTTCCTGGCGCTGGTGCCGGTCTATTCCGCGTTCACCGGCAACACCTTCCTGATGACGCTGTTCACGCGCATCGTGATCCTGGCGATGGCGGCGACCAGCCTCAACCTCATCCTCGGTTACGGCGGCATGGTGAGCTTCGGCCACGCCGTCTATCTCGGCATCGGCGGCTACGCCATCGGCATCATGGCGCAGGAGGGCATCGGCTCCGGCTTCATCCAGTGGCCGGTCGCGATCGCCGCCTCGGCGCTGTTCGCGCTCGCCGTCGGCGCGCTGAGCCTGCGCACCCGCGGGCTCTATTTCATCATGATCACGCTCGCGTTCGCGCAGCTCGTCTACTATTTCGGCGTCGGTCTCGACCGTTACGGCGCCGACGACGGCCTCAACATCTACCGGCGCAGCCAGTTCTTCGAGCCGATCAACCTCTCGAACCGCACGCAGTTCTACTACTGCTGCTTCGTCTTGCTGATCGCGAGCATTTATCTCACCTGGCGGATCGTGAATTCGCGCTTCGGCATGGTGATCCAGGGCGCGCGCTCGAACGACCGCCGCATGCAGGCGATCGGCTTCCCGACTTACCGCTACCGCCTGACCTGCTTCGTCATCGCCGGCACGATCTGCGGCTTGGCCGGCGTGCTGCTTGCCAACCACACCGAATTCGTCAGCCCCGCGATGATGCACTGGACGCGCTCCGGCGATCTTATCGTGATGGTGGTGCTCGGCGGCATGGCGTCGACCTTCGGCCCGCTGATCGGCGCGATCACGCTGCTGGTGCTGGAGGAGACGCTGCCAGTGCTGATCAAGTTTGTCGCAACGCCGTTCGTCGGCGCGGCGGCGTCGCGCGCCGCGGAGTACTGGCAGATCGTGCTGGGGCCGCTGTTTCTGCTGGTGGTGCTGTTCGCGCGCGGTGGTATCAACGGGCTGTTGGAGAGCTTGCGCCGTGACTGATGCCCTGCTCACGATCGACGGCCTGGCCAAACGCTTCGGTGGCGTGACCGCGTCCGACGGTATCGATCTTGCCGTGTCGGCAGGCGAGTTGCACGCCATCATCGGCCCGAACGGCGCCGGCAAGACCACGCTGATCGGCCAGCTCACCGGCGAGATCGTCCCCGACGCCGGCCGAATTCAGTTCGACGGGCAGGACATCACCGCGCTGCCGGCGCACCAGCGCAGCCAGCGCGGGTTGGCGCGCTCGTTCCAGATCACGTCGCTGTTCAACGATTTCACCGCGCTCGATAATGTCGCGCTCGCGGTCCAGGCGCACAGCGGTCACTCGTTCCATTTCTGGCGCGATGCGCGCAGCGACGCGGCGTTGCGGACGCCGGCGCGGGAAACCCTGGCGCGGGTCGGGCTGGCCGGGCGTGAGAATGTGATCGTGTCGAGCATGAGCCACGGCGAGCACCGCCAGCTCGAGATCGCGATGGCGTTGGCGACGCGCCCACGCATGCTGCTGCTCGACGAGCCGATGGCCGGCATGGGGCCGGAGGAATCCGTGCGCATGATCGCGCTGTTGCGCGAGCTCAAGCGTGACCTGACCATCCTCTTGATCGAGCACGACATGGACGCGGTGTTCGCGCTGGCGGACCGCATCAGCGTGCTGGTCTACGGTCGCGTCATCGCCTCGGGCGAGCCGGCGGCGATCCGCGCCAACGCGGAGGTGCGCAAAGCCTATCTCGGTGAGCAGGAGAGCAGTGGAGGTCACCATGGCTGACGCGCTGCTCACGGTCGACGCCATCGAGACCTGCTACGGGCGCAGCCAGGTGCTGTTCGGGATTTCGCTCGAGATCGCGGCCGGCGAGATGGTCACGCTGATGGGCCGCAACGGCATGGGCAAGACCACGACCGTGCGCTCGATCATGGGCCTGACACCGTCGATGGCGGGAACGATCCGCTTCGCCGGAGAGCGGATCTGCGCCTTGCCGTCCTATCGTATCGGCAAGCTCGGCATCGGCCTGGTGCCGGAGGGCCGGCAGGTGTTTCCGAACCTGACCGTGCGCGAGAACCTCGTCGCCACCGCTGCCAACCGCAGCGGTGCGTCCGATCCCTGGACGCTCGACAAGATATGCGCGCTGTTCCCGCGTCTCGCCGAACGGCTCGACAACATGGGTCACCAACTCTCCGGCGGCGAGCAGCAGATGCTGGCGATCGGCCGCGCGCTGATGACCAATCCGCGGCTGCTGGTGCTCGACGAGGCGACCGAGGGCCTGGCGCCGCTGATGCGCGCGGAGATCTGGCAATGCCTCAGCCGGCTCAAGGCGCAGGGGCAGTCGATCCTGGTGATCGACAAGAATGTCGAGGCGCTGACCCGCATCGCCGACCGGCACTACCTGATCGAGCGGGGCAGGGTGGTGTGGAGCGGCACCTCGGCGGCGCTCGCCGCCGCGCCTGAGGTGCAGCATCGCTATCTCGGGGTTTGAGGTTCGCCGCAGCCTTCAGCCCGCAACGCCGGTGTATCTGCCAAGCCACATGCCGACGGCAATCGGTTACCCAAGACCCGTCGCGGCTATCGGGCTCCGTTCCCGCCACCTACGGTGAGAATCGAATTCTCCGGAGAAGTTTCGGGACCCTCATGTTTTTCAAGCAAACCTTACTATCGGTTTCTGCGCTGGCGGCGCTGACAATGACGGCGGGCGCCGCCGACATGCCGGCGAAGGCGCCGCGGGTGGCGGAGCAGCCGCAGCAGGTCAGCGGTTACGTCGAACTCTACGGCGGCTGGGTGCGATCGAAACGCGATGAGACCCGGTGCGATCCGGGTGACTGCGAGACTTTCCGCCCCGCGCAGGCGAACGGCTGGGCCCTCGGCGGCGCCGGCCGTGCCACCTGGTGGTGGGCGCCGAATTACAGTCTTCAGCTCGACGCTCAAGGCGAAGGAACGAGCTACAAGCGGACCGGCAACAACAACGGCTTCTTCCAACGCGAATCGTCTCACGCCTACCTGATCGGCGGCCATGCGAATTGGCGCGATCCGGGCCGCGGCCTGATCGGCGTCTTCGGTGGTGCCGGCGATGCGACGCATTTCTGGGGCAGCGGAAGCGTCCGTCACGGACTGGTCGGCGGTGAAGCCCAGCTCTACTGGGGACCCGTCACGCTTTATGGCCAGGGCGGCTACAACACGACGCTTGGGGACATCTCCAGCGACAACTTCCAGAACATGCAGGCGTGGTTCGCGCGGGGCACGGCGCGGGTCTACATCAATCCGAATTTCCGGCTTGAGGGCACGGTCCTGTATGCCGACGGCGATATGGGTTTCGCCGACCCGGCCGTTTCGTTCGACTTCCAGACCTGGCTGTGGCGCGCGAAGGCGGAGTACAAGTTCGCGACGTCGCCGTTCGCGATTTTCGCGGTCTATGAAGGGTCGCGGACGAAACTGCACGCAGTAGCGCCGCCCTTCACCTCGGACCTCAAGATGTCCGACAACCGGGTCATGGCCGGCCTCAGGCTGTATCTCAACGAGAATACGCTGCAGTTCAACGATCGCAGCGGCACCACGCTCGACATCATCGCGCCGTTCAATGTGCCGAGCTTCATCATGACCCCACGCTCGACTCCGTAAAGGACGAGGCGCGCCGAAAGCGGGCTGCGGTGTGGAGCGGCACCTCGGCGGCGCTGGCGGCTGCGCCTGAGGTGCAGCATCGCTATCTCGGGGTTTGAGGTTCGCGGCAGCCTGAAAGCAGGCATGTGGAAGAGTTCGGCCCCGTTCCAGCCAAGCATCTGACGTTACGTCGGATTTACGCGATAGGCCAGTGTCACTGCCAAGCCACAGGTTGACGGCAATCGGTGACCCAAGCGTCGTCGTGGCTATCAGGTTCCATTCCCGCAACTTAGGATGTGAATCGGATTCTTGTACGAGGAAGTTGGCAATGATCTTCAAGCAAACCCTATTGTCCGTTTCCGCTTTGGCGATGCTGACCACGGCGGCGGCTGCCGCCGACATGCCGGTCAAGGCGCCGCGGGTCGTGGAACAGCCGCAGCAGGTCAGCGGCTATGTCGAACTCTATGGCGGCTGGGCGCGGACAAAATTATCTGAGACCGAATGCATTGGTGTGACCTGCAACAGTTTCAGCACCTCGCCCAACGGCTGGGCGCTGGGCGGCGCCGGCCGCGCCACCTGGTGGTGGGCGCCCAACTACAGCATCCAGCTCGATGCCCAGGGCGAAGGAACGAGCTACAAGTTTACCGGCGGCAACAACTTCCAGCGGGTCTCGGCGCACAGCTACCTGATCGGCGGCCATGCGAACTGGCGCGACCCGTCGCGCGGTCTCATCGGCGTCTTCGGCGGCGCTGGCGATGCGACGAACGTCATGAACCTCTCCAGCGTTCGGAATGGCCTGATCGGCGGCGAAGCCCAGGTCTATTGGGGTCCGGTCACGCTCTATGGCCAGGCCGGCTACAGCTCCACGCTCGGCTCGATCTCCAGCTTCGGTGTGGACAGCATCCAGGCCTGGTTTGCCCGTGGTACCGCGCGCTTCTACGTGAACCCGAATTTCCGCCTTGAGGGCACGGTGCTCTATGCCGACGGCGATGTCGACTTCACCGTCAATCCGTTCAACGCCACGACCGATTTCCAAACCTGGCTGTGGCGTGCCAAAGCCGAGCACAAGTTTGCAAGCGCCCCGTTCTCGGCTTTTCTGACCTACGAAGGCTCGCAGAGCAAAATCCACGCGACGGCCGTTTTCGGCTTCGCGGACCAAAAGATCACCGACCATCGGGTCCTCGCGGGCATCAGGCTCTACCTCAACGAAAATACGCTGCAGTGGAACGACCGCAACGGCACGACGCTCGACATCATCTCGCCGTTTAGCGTGCCGAGCTTCCTGATTCCGGCGGGCGGCGCGGGCTGAGGATCGCCTGACATTTCAAAAACGGACCGGGCCGGCTGATCGCCGGCCCGGTTCGTTTTTCGGCGTCGGCAGTGGGGCGGGCGCTTTCAGTGACGGCGTATCAGATTGATGTATCGCCCCCGGGCGCAGTGTCGCCGCAAAGCCACAGCTTCACAGCATTCGAGCGCGTCCGAACGTTCATTGCTTGAGGGCGTTTTAACGCGCCCCTACTGTGGCTTGCGCGATTCATTGGCGGGGGGGCGACCGTGATTTTGAAGCAAGCATTCCTCTCGATTTCAACTTTGGCAGCGATGACGATGACGGCGGGCGCCGCCGATATGCCGGTGAAGGCGCCGCGGGTCGTCGAGCAGCCGCAGCAGGTGAGCGGCTACGTCGAACTCTACGGCGGCTGGGCGCGGACCAAGGAGTCCTTTACGGACTGCGACCCGCTCTGCGACAGCTTCAGCAGCACGGCCAGTGGTTGGGCGCTGGGCGGCGCGGGTCGCGCCACGTGGTGGTGGGCGACCAACTACAGCCTCCAGCTCGATGCCCAGGGCGAGGGGACGAGTCACAAGCACACGTTCGGCGGTGGCGGCTTTGCCCGAACTTCATCGCACAGCTACCTGATTGGCGGCCACGCCAACTGGCGCGATCCGGGCCGCGGCCTGATCGGCATCTTCGGCGGCGCCGGCGATGCGACGAACTTCATGAACTTTTCCAGCGTTCGTCATGGATTGATCGGCGCCGAAGGCCAGCTCTACTGGGGTCCGATCACGCTCTATGGTCAGGGCGGCTACCAGTCGACCCTCGGCGGCATCTCCAGCTTCAATTTTGACAGCATCCAGGCCTGGTTCGTGCGCGGCACCGCGCGCTTCTACGCCACGCCTAACCTCCGCTTCGAGGGCACGGTGCTCTATGCCGACGGCGATTATGATGTCGTCGCCGCGCAGGCCCCCTACACGCTCGATTTCCAGACCTGGCTGTGGCGCGCGAAGGTGGAATACAAGTTCGGCACCGCGCCATTCTCGATATTTGCGGCTTATGAAGGCTCGCGAACGAAATTCGACGAGGTCTTCGGGCCCGCCGACACCAGGAGCACGCGCGTCACCGACAATCGGATTCTTGGCGGCATCAGGCTCTATCTGAACGAGAACACGCTGCAGTGGAACGATCGTAACGGCACCACGCTCGACATCATTGCGCCGTTCAATGCGCCGAGCTTCATCTTTACGCAGGCGCCATCCTGAGCCTCGCGAGACATGTCGAATTCGGGTCGGCTCAAACCGGCCCATAGCCGAAACTAAAGTACTGAAGAGGCCGCCGTGATTTTGAAGCAAGCCGTACTCTCGGTTTCCGCACTGGCAGCGCTCACGATGACGGCGGGCGCCGCCGACATGCCGGTGAAGTCGCCGCGGGTCGTGGAACAGCCGCAGCAGGTGAGCGGCTATGTCGAGCTTTACGGCGGCTGGGCGCGGACCAAGGACGCCACAACATTCTGCGCCCCGTGCACTACCGATACCGACACGGTAAACGGCTGGGCGTTGGGTGGAGCCGGGCGCGCCACCTGGTGGTGGGCGACCAACTACAGCATCCAGCTCGATGCGCAGGGTGAAGGCACAAGCTACAAGTTCAACACCGGTGCCAACGCGTTCTTCCGCTCCTCATCGCACAGCTACCTGATCGGCGGTCATGCCAATTGGCGCGATCCGTCGCGCGGCCTGATCGGCATCTTCGGTGGCGCCGGCGATGCGACCAACTTCTTCACCTCCAGCGTTCGTCATGGGCTGATCGGCGCCGAAGGTCAGCTCTACTGGGGGCCGGTCACGCTCTACGGCCAGGGCGGTTATCAATCGACGCTCGGCAGCCTCTCCAGCTTCAATTTTGACAGCATCCAGGCCTGGTTTGTGCGCGGCACCGCGCGCGTCTACGCCACGCCGAATTTCCGGCTGGAAGGCACCGTGCTCTACGCCGACGGCGATTACGGTTTCTCCGCCGGCAGCCCAAACACGACGCTCGATTTCCAAACCTGGCTGTGGCGGGCGAAGGCGGAATACAAGTTCGGCACCGCGCCGTTCTCGATGTTCGCGACCTATGAAGGCTCGCGAACGACGTTCGATCTGACTTTTCCCAACAGCCAAACCCGGCAAAGCCGGCTCACCGACAATCGGATCCTGGGCGGAATCAGGCTCTACCTGAACGAAAATACGCTGCAGTGGAACGACCGCAACGGCACCACGCTCGACATCATCACGCCGTTCACCGCGCCGAGCTTCATGCTTGGGGTCGGCGGCGCGGGCTGAGGATCGCTCGACATTTGAAAAACGGCCCGGGCCGGCCGAGCGCTGGCCCGGTTCGTTTTCGGGCTTCGGCAGTGGGGCGGGCGCCTCCAGGAGCTGACGGTGCATCAGATTGATGGGTGCGCCCGGGGCGCTGTGTCGCCGCCCAGCAACACGTTCACAGCAATCGAACGGATCGGGACCCTTGCCGCTTGAGGGCGGTTTTGCGCGGCTCTACTGTGGTTTGTGCAATTTCATTGGCGGGGGGCAACCGTGATTTTGAAACAAACACTCTTCTCGATTTCCGCCTTGGCAGCGATGACGATGACAGCGGCCGCCGCCGACATGCCGGTGAAGGCGCAGCGGGTCGTCGAGCAGCCGCAGCAGGTGAGCGGTTACGTCGAGCTCTATGGCGGCTGGGCGCGGACCAAGGAGACCATTTGCGGGACCATCACCTGCTTTACTGACGACCCCGCCAACGGCTGGGCTTTGGGCGGTGCAGGTCGCGCCACCTGGTGGTGGGCGCCCAACTACAGCCTCCAGCTCGACGCCCAGGGCGAAGGCACCAGCTACAAGTTCAACAACGGCCCTAATAATTTCATCCGTGCTTCGGCGCACAGCTACCTGATCGGCGGTCATGCAAATTGGCGCGATCCGAGCCGCGGCCTCATCGGTATCTTCGGTGGTGCCGGCGATGCGACGAACTACCTCAACTTTTCAAGCGTCCGGCATGGGCTGATCGGCGCTGAGGGCCAGCTCTACTGGGGGCCGGTCACGCTCTATGGTCAGGGCGGTTACCAATCCACGCTTGGCAGCCTCTCCAGCTTTAACTTGGACAGCATCCAGGCCTGGTTCGTGCGTGGCACCGCCCGCGTCTACGCCACGCCGAATTTCCGGATCGAGGGTACCGTGCTCTACGCCGATGGCGACGTTGATTTCGCCGGCCCGGCTGCGCCCGTTAATTCAGTCGACTTTGAAACCTGGCTGTGGCGCGCCAAGGCGGAATACAAATTCACGACGTCGCCGTTTTCGATCTTTGCAGTCTACGAGGGTTCACGGACGACGGCCGACCGCGTCTTTGCGACCGGCACCACGCGGGTCACCGACAATCGGATCCTCGGCGGCATCAGGCTCTACCTGAACGAAAATACGCTGCAGTGGAACGATCGCAACGGCACGACGCTCGACATCATCGCGCCGTTCAGCGCGCCGAGCTTCATCTTCCCGAGCACGCAGATCAACTAAGCGGCGTGACGACCGGCCAGAGCAGACAAGTGTGACGATGATGCTGAAGCAATGTCTTCTGGCCGTGTCTGCGTTGGCAGCACTGACTGTGGCGGCGGGCGCGGCGGACATGCCGGTGAAAGCGCCGCGGGTCGCCGACCCCGTTCCGCAGCTCAGCGGCTACGTTGAATTGTACGGCGGCGGTGGCCGTACCAAGTACGACGCCACGTTGTGCGACCCGGGCTGCGACAGCGACTCGCTTAGCCTCAATAATTGGTCGCTGGGCGGCGCCGGCCGCGTCACCTACTGGTGGGCGCCGAATTACAGCCTCCAGCTTGATGCCCAGGGCGAGGGGACCAGTCACAAGTTTACGGGTGGCAATAACTTCCAACGCGTGTCGTCGCACAGCTATCTGATCGGCGGTCACGTGAATTGGCGCGATCCGTCGCGCGGCCTGATCGGTGTGTTCGGCGGCGCCGGCGATACCTCGTCGCAGTTCGCTTTCGGTGCCATGCGCCATGGACTGGTGGGGCTCGAGGCTCAGGCTTATTGGGGCCCGGTCACGCTCTACGGTCAGGTCGGCTACAACACCACGCTCTTCGAGGTGGCGAGTTTCCTGGACAGCGTTCGCGCCTGGTTTGCCCGTGGCACCGCCCGCGTCTACGTCAATCCGAATTTCCGGCTTGAGGGTACGGTATTGTACGCGGACGGCGAGCTTGAAACCGGCCCCACAGCGATTCCCGGTGCTACCGCAGATTTCCAGACTTGGCTGTGGCGCGCCAAAGCCGAATACAAATTTGCGAGCACACCGTTCTCGGTCTTTGCCCTCTATGAGGGGTCGCGCACCAACGCCCACGCTTCGAACCCAACCGGCACGCTCGATACGAAGACCACCGACAGCCGTGTGATGGGCGGCATCAGGTTCTACATCAACGAGAATACGCTGCAGTGGAACGACCGTAACGGCACCACGCTCGACATCATCGCGCCGTTCAGTGTGCCGAGCGCCATGCCAACCATTGGCCAGCGCTGAACGAACGCAACTCTCCATTTCAGGGCGTGGGGCCGGTTCACAGCCGGCCCCGTTGCGTTTTTGGTGTGACCTTGTCAGCAGAGCGACAGCGGGGCGGCCTGGCTTTGTTAACCCGTTGGCAAGGTTATCGCGAGGCTTGCGCCCACAAACGAGGAATGCCGGCGCCATAAGTCTGGATGATTCAAATTTTAAAGGTTTTGGTAACCGCGGTGGTTTCCAATTCGTCAACGACGAATGAGGGAACCCGCCATGAGTGACATTAAGGACACGGGCGCCGCCGCCATGCCGGCAGCGCCTGCCGCCGACGCCGCTTCTTCCGAACAGCAGATCAGCCTCTCGCTGCCGGCGTCGGCCGCGATCGAGACGCCCATCACCGCGGCGTCCGTGAGCGAGAAACCGATCGAGACGGCGAAGGTCATCGAAATGCCGAAGCCGGTCGAAGCCGTGATGAAGGCGGCCGAAGCGATGAAGTCGGAAGAAGCCGCGAAGGTGCCGGTTGCTCCGCTGGAGGAACTGGCGGCCGTTGCGCCGCCCGCCCGGCCGATCGCCGACGAGCCGCGCGCCAACCGCTTCGCCATGCTCGCCGCGTCGGTGGCGTTCGCCGGCGCGCTCGGCGCCATGGCCGGCGCACTCGGCACCTCGGTGTTCGCGCGTCCGCAGCCGGCGGCCGAGACGCCGATGGCGGCGGTCGATCTCGGTTCAGTGCGCGACAGCATCGCGAGCCTGCGCACCGAGCTCGGCGCCATCAAGTCGAGCGTCGACAGCAGCAACCGCAACGCCAACGCGCAGTTCGCCAAGTTCACCGAGCGGCTCGAGCGCATCGACCGTGCCCAGGCGGCGCCGGCGGCGCAGCTCAAGCAGGCGATGGAGGCGATCGATCGCCTTGAGAAGCGCGCGCAGGCGCAAGGCAGCGAGTCGACCGGATCGGTGCGGCCGCAGCAAGCCGCGGCTATCGCGCCCGCCGCACCGGCGGCCGCAAGCGCCGAAACGTCGCGTCAGCGCGTCATCGACGGCTGGGTTGTCCGCCGCGTCAACCGCGGCGTCGCCGTGATCCAAGGCCGCATCGGCGCGATCGAGGTCGAGGCCGGCGACGTGGTGCCGGGCGTCGGCCGCATCGAGTCGATCCGCCGTCAGGAAGGGCGCTGGGTCGTGCTGACGTCGAACGGCATGATCACCTCGCCGACGGTGCGCTGAGCGACGCAAGCACTCTTCGCGAATATGCGATGCCCGGGCCAACGCCCGGGCATTTTGCTTTTGGGTGCATGCATATCGTTCGGCTTGCATTGCATCACCGAGCAAATACGCTCCACTGTGATGCGGAAAATTGCGTGGATGATCAGCACTCTCGCCGGCGCGGCGCGCCGCCGGCTGCGGCGCGTTGCGCGACCGTCGGTTCCGGTTTCGGTCAGAAATCCGCCCAGCACCGCTGGGGCCATGGCGCTGGCGCATCTGGCGCGCGCCGCCGCGCTCAAGTCGCAGGGCGACAACCAGGCCGCCGAGGCCGCGTATCGTACGGCATTTGACCTGGATCTTCATCTTGTCGAGGCGCACGACGGGCTGGCCAGGCTGCGTTGGCCAGGACCGGACTATCTCGCCTGGCTGGCGCATTTCCATTCCACCCGCCGGCCGCGTGTCTATCTCGAAATAGGTGTGGCGACCGGGCGCACGCTCGCGCTCACGCAGCCGCCGACCCGCGCGATCGGGGTCGATCCCGCGCCGGTGATCGATTTCGAGTTCACGGCGGAGACACGCCTCTACCGCGAGACCAGCGATCGCTTTTTCCGCAAGAACCGGCTCGCACGATTGCTGGGCGGCGATGCGGTCGGGCTCGGCTTCATCGATGGCCTGCATACGTTCGAGCAGGCGCTCAAAGACTTCATCCACCTCGAGGCGCACGTCGCGCGGGATTCAGTCGTCCTGGTGCACGACACCATCCCGCTGGACGAGAGAACCCAGAATCGGGTCGCGACGACGCGGTTCTACACCGGCGACGTCTGGAAGATTGTGCCGTGCCTGAAACGCTATCGGCCGGATTTGCGCGTCGCGACGATCGGCACCGCGCCAACTGGATTGACGGTGATCACCGGACTCGATCCGAGATCGCGCGTGCTTGCGGATCGTTACGACGCGGCCGTCGCCGATTTTATCGGGATGCCATACGCCGAGATGGCTGAAAATCTCCACGCGACGCTCAACATCGTGCCGAACGAATGGAAACAAGCGCCACCGCCGTGAATGAAGGTCGGGTCAGGTACGGCCGGCTTTGAGACAAGCTAGTCGCGATTGTCGACCGGCAAACAGTTTCGTGCCACACTTGCGTGTTGAAGGGGACCGCACGTGGGAAGTTTGGCTCGCACATTGATCGTGTTGCCTGCGATTGTAGCGGTCGCGACGCTGACCATTGCCACGCACGCCGCCGCCCAACTCACCCAGCCACCGGCTGCAACCAAACCCGAGATGAACGAGAGCTGCCCCGGCCTGATCGCCTCGCGTCAGCCGCGGGCGACGCCGGCATCGCTGCGGCTGGCGCTCAATCCCGACCAGATCCGCGTGAGTTATGTGGGCCATTCGACCTTCCTGATCGAGAGCCCGCAGGGCGTGCGTATCGCCACCGACTACAACGACTATGTCCGGCCGATGGTGTTGCCCGACATCGCCACCATGAACCACGCGCACACCACGCACTACACCGACCGGCCCGACCCGCGTATCCCGCACGTGCTACGCGGCTGGGGCATGACCGAGGACAAGCCGGCGCGTTATGACGTGTCGGTCAGGGACGTGCGGGTGCGCAACGTGCCGACCAACATCCGCAACTACTACGATGGCGGCACCGAGTTTCACGGCAATTCCATCTTCATCTTCGAGGTGGCGCAGCTCTGCATCGGCCATCTCGGCCATCTGCATCATACCCTCAACCAGCAGCAGCTCGACGAGATCGGCCGCCTCGACGTGGTGCTCGCGCCGGTCGACGGGTCGATGACGCTTGATGCCGAGGGCATGATGGAAGTGCTGCAGTCGCTGAAGGCGCCGCTCATCATCCCCATGCACTTCTTCAGCCGCTACACGCTCGACCGGTTTATGGGCCGCGCGCGTGAGCTCAAATGGGATGCGGAGATGGCGCCGGTGCCGACGACCGTGATTTCGAAATCCACGCTGCCGGCGACGCCGAAGGTGATGGCGCTGCCGGGGCGCTGAGACCCGGTGCTGCCGAAGAACCTGAACTAGATCATCGCGTAGAGGACGAGCAGCAGCGTTAGGCCCACCACCAGCGCGCCCAGCTTGGCCTGACCGTGCCGGGCATTAACCGGGGTTTCGAGGGCTGGCCCGTGGACCTTTTGCATAAGCCGGTTCCTGGGGTTGTCTCACAGGCAGCACGGGATTCGCTGCGCCATGACCAAAGGCGACGCAGGCATTCCAGCCGTACTACGACGTGCCGAAGAATCCGAAATAGATGAAGCCGTAGAGCACCAGCAGCAGTGCCACGCTGGCCACCAGCACGGCGAGCACTGGCCGGTCCAGAAATCCTTGCCGCGCCTCGACCGCTGATTCGACCGTTCGTCCTTGTTCTTTGTGCATAAGGCCGTCTCCCTGGCTGGCACACGCTCTCGCGTCGACAACGCGTGCGGCGTCGCATGGGTTCCTTGGGCGGTGGAACCCGCCCGCTGACGGTCGTATGATGGTTGCCGTTCACAGCGGACGCCGCCGATGCTCAGCCAGGAACAGAACGACCTCATCACCCGTATCGGTCCCGGCACGCCCGCGGGCGCGCTGATGCGACGCTACTGGCAACCGGCGGCGCTGGTCGACGAGCTCGCCGGCAACCGGCCGATCAAGCCGGTGCGGCTGCTCGGCGAGGACCTGGTGATCTTCAAGGACGGCGAGGGGCGCTACGGCCTGATCGGCCGTTCGTGCCCGCATCGCGGCACCGATCTCGCCTTCGGCCGGCTGGAGAACGGCGGCCTGCGCTGCGCCTTCCACGGCTGGCTGTTCGACGTGGGCGGCCGTTGCCTGGAAACGCCGGCGGAGCCGGAAGGCAGCCGGATGTGCGACAACATCCGCCAGAAGGCCTATCCGGTGGTGGAGAAGAACGGCATCCTGTTCGCCTATATGGGGCCGGGCGAGCCGCCGCCGTTCCCGCATTTCGATTGCTTCGTCGCGCCGGCGAGCCACACCTTCGCGTTCAAGGGCTTCATCGATTGCAACTGGTTGCAGTCGCTTGAAGTGGGCATCGATCCCGCGCACACCTCGTTCCTGCATCGCTTCTTCAACGACGACACGTCCGGCGACACCTATGGCCGGCTGTTCCGCGACAAGTCTGCCGATTCCGACATGCCGATCACGCAGATCGTGCGCGAGCACACCCGCCCGCAGATCGACGTCGAGCCGACGGATTTCGGCATGCGCATTCTCACCACGCGGCGGCTCAGCGACGCCTCGACGCATATCCGCGTCACCAACCTGGTGTTCCCGCATGCGTTCCACATCCCGCTCAGCCGCGAGATGACGATCACCCAGTGGCACGTGCCGACCGACGATAAGACGCACTACTGGTACGCGATCTTCACCAGCTTCGGCGGCCCCGTCGACAAGGATGAGATGCGGCGTCAGCGCCTCGAGCTCTACGAGCTGCCGGACTACGTGCCGCGCAAAAACAAGACCAACAATTACGGCTTCGATCCGCACGAGCAGGAGCACGAGACCTACACGGGCATGGGCGCCGACATCAACGTGCACGACCAGTGGGCCTGCGAATCCATGGGCGCGATCCAGGATCGCGCCAACGAGCATCTCGGCCAGTCCGACAAGGCGATCAGTGCGTATCGGCGCATCCTGCGCCGCGCGATCGACGAGGCCGCGAACGGTGGCACGCCGATGATGGTGCTCGACGCCGGCACTGCGCCGGCGCTGACCGGTCCTGCCGCGATCGACGGCATCGGCCCGACCGACGACTGGCAGGGATACTGGCGGCGGACCGACGAAGCCCGCCGCAAGGCCTCAAGCTGGACGAACGGAGAGTGACGCCGGAACGGCGGCGGCCATCAGCCGGGCGCATCAAACCGATTTGATGCCTTATGCAGATCAACAATCTGGGTACGTGAGTCATGCATCTTGGTCGACAGTATAAGATCACCCAGTTTCTTGGCTGGACGCGATGGGAAGCCGCCTACCTCATTGGCTGGTCGCTGGTCGTCACCGCGTTCCTGCAATTCTCGCACTGGAATTTTCTGACCATACCAGCGCCGATCCTGGCGCTGATCGGATCGGCGCTCGCGATCATCCTCGCGTTCAAGAATTCGCAATGCTACGCGCGCTTCAACGAGGCGCTGACGTTCTCGGGGCAGCTCACCACCAACAGCCTGATCCTGGCCAACAAGCTGGCATCCACGGTCGGCTGTCTGGATGCTCCGGATTCACGGCCGCGAATGAGAGAAATATTTTATCGGCATTTCGCGTGGCTGACGGCAATGCGGTTTTTCCTGCGCGACCGAAAGACCTGGGAAAATGTTTTTGATCCGGGAAACGCCCGATTTCTTGCGAAGCTTCCGGCGCCGGAAAACCAGTCCACGCTCAAGGAGGAGCTGAAGACCTATTTGTCGGAGGCCGAGTTGCAGAAAGTGTTTGCGCATCCCGGCGACAAGGAGGCTTTGATCCTTCACTGGCAACATGAAGCCATCTGCGATCTGTCCAACAAAAAGCTCATCAGCGAATTGATGTTTGTGGTGTTGACGGGCCTGCTCGACGATCTGGCCCGATTGCAGGGCGGCTTGAAGCGGATCAAGAACTATCCGTATGCGCGCAACTACTATTCGATCGCCGTCATTTTGGTGAAGATCTTTGTCGTGATGGTGCCGTTCAGTCTTTTCCCCTATGCCCAGGAACTGGGAAAATCCGCCGGGATCGAGCACTGGACGGTCTGGTTGAATATCCCGTTCAGCGCCGTCGTCGGCTGGATTTTCGTGTCGCTGGAGAAAGTCGGCGAGAACTCCTCGAATCCGTTCGAGGGCGGCTCCAACGACGTTCCGATCTCGTCGATCGCGCGGCGCATCGAAATCGAGATGCGGATCATGCTCGGCGAACAGACCGACCTCAAGCCGATCGAAGCGAAATCCGAGATTCTGTTTTAGGGGGCCAGTTGGCTTCAACTTGCCGAGTCGGGTTTGGCCGACGCGGCGAACTCGGTGTGCCCCTCTCCCCAGAAAGGGCGTTCACGCCCGTCTTCGACGGGCTATGGGGGAGAGGGAGCCGACCGAGTCCGCCGCGCTATCTGCTCTTGTGGATCGCTATTCGCTGTACCTAAGCAATCGCCGGCGCCGCCAGATAATCCCGCGTGATCTCCTTGACGTTCTTGGTGCCGGCAAGCCGCATGACGATCGTCAGGTTGTTACGCACGTGCTCGAGCACGCTCTGCACGCCCTGCGCGCCGCCGAGCGCGAGGCCGTACATCACCGGCCGGCCCATGCCGACGACCGTCGCGCCGAGCGCCAGCGCCTTGAACACGTGGTCGGCGCGCCGCACGCCGGAGTCGAACACGATCGGCACCCGGCCGTCCACGGCTTGAGCGATGCGCGGCAGCATGGTGATGGTCGCCTGCACGCCGTCGAAGGCGCGGCCGCCGTGGTTGGAGACCCAGACCGCGTCGAGGCCGACCTTGATGGCCATCTGCGCCACCTTCGGAGACATCACGCCTTTCGGCATCACGGCCAGGCCGGACTCCTGCTTGATCCACTCCAGGTCTTTCCAGTCGAGGTCGCGCTTGCGGGCCGTGAGCATCTTCACGCCGGTATCGAAGTCGACCCCGCGTGGGGTGTTGCCGAGCCCGAGCGTTCTTGGCGTCACATACCCGCTGCGGATGTTCTCCTCACGCGGATAAGCCCAGACATTGTCCACGGTCGGTGCGATCGCAGTATAGCCGGCGGCCTTGACGCGCTGGATCAGCTCGCGGGTCAATCCGCGGTCGGTCGGGACATAGAACTGGAACCATTTCGG
>Ga0075430_100000254_pt1 | contig 37136 bp, 40 predicted proteins | sample RhiMetdeltSRZDD4_FD_75294 | JGI IMG/M metagenome (GOLD analysis project Ga0075430, IMG submission 75294) | Populus rhizosphere microbial communities from Tennessee, USA - Rhizosphere MetaG P. deltoides SRZDD4 | ecosystem: Host-associated > Plants > Roots > Rhizosphere > Soil | place: USA... | reverse complement strand
GTGAAGGTCTCGGTCGGGGAGATGTCGAGCGTCTCGGCGCCGGAGTACCACATCACCGTGGAGTTCTCGGCGTATTCCAGCTCCTGGACGATAGTCCGTCCAGTTGCCACACGTTTGTTGCCCTTGCGGTCGATCTGCCGCAACAGCGCGTTGTGGTTCGAGATATTGTCCGCGATCGTGCCGGAATAACCCTGCAGCGTCGTGGTCACAATATCGGTGAAGGATGAGTTGGGCGATGCCATCTCATGATGCTCCGATGAAAGGAGCGTCGCTCATTCGGGAGCGCGAACAGACTTTTGTGTCCCGGGCGCACTGCAGCACGCAGTGATGCAGTGCAGACCCGGGACCGTTACGAACTCTGAATGTGGAACGGTCCCGGATCAGCGGTGCACCGCTTACGCGCTGCACCGCGTCCGGGACACAAGGCCCTCACGCAATCTTTGCGTTGATGTTGTCCCAAAGCAGAGCATCCAGGTCCTTGGCCTTGGCGGAACCGTTCGGCGACGAGCCGGACGATTTCACCGGGGCCACTTTCCTGGCTTTCTCGACAGCTTCCTGGCGCCGGCGCTCCGCCGTTTCCCGGTGGACGCGCAGCTCCTCGGCGATCGTCTGTTGCAAAGGCTCGATCGCCTTCTGGTAAGCCGCTTCGAGCGTCAAAGCCGGATCATCGCCGAGCAATTGGGTCATGACGCCTCTGACCCGCTGGAAGTGCGGGTGACGGGGGCGTCCGGACGCATCTCTGGCATTGATAAATGCTTCGAGCTCTTGAGCGGTCTGCCGCTGTCGCTCTGCCTCGATCATCTGCTCGGTGTGCGCGAGGCGCTGTTCGAGCGTCCCGAATGATTGACGCAGTTGTTGATAGTGAGGATCCGCCAGCGCGTCCACGCGCGTCTGCGACGCGCCATGTTCTGCCGGCAATTCCCCACGGTTGAGTACAGCAAGATCGATCCCGTAGGACGCAGCGATGTCGCGGAGGGCCTGCACCTTCTGGTGCGGATCGCCGGTCCGAAGCTGGTATTCGGCGCCGATCAGGCCCGCAATCATCGTGTCTGGCGTTTGACCGATGAGCGGAGCGAGGTCGTTCAAATACGCTTCAAACGGCTTGATCGCATTCAGAATAGGCTCGGCAGTTCTCCGCAGCTCCGCTGCGTCCTGGGTCTTGCGCGTGTAGTCGGCCTCGAGCTCGCTGTTCCGCGCGACGACAGCTTCCTGTACGTCGCGCGGCCAGGTCGCGAATGAGGCCTTCTTGTCCGGCGTCCAGCGCGCCGGCGGCTCGACAGGCTGCATGTGCCATGCAGGATCGGCCACCGGCGATGGATCGCCGGAGGGTGCAGCGCGGGCAGAATCCGATGCGGATGCACCGGAGGCCGTTGCTGCGGTGAAGCTCTCGGCGCCCGCCGACACTGCGGCGTCGCCATCACCGCGCTCTGCGAGCGCGGACGTAATGATGGAATCGAGATTGGATGCGCGCGGCTCCTCGCCGGCGCTGATGGCAGCGTCTGTCATGATGGTCTCGGTATTTGGACGCGCTTAGGCAAAAACTAAGCAAGTCGATTAGGCTGCTGCCTGCGGCGCTCTTTCAGCATCCGATAGAACGCTCTTCCATGGTAACCTTCGCAGACAAGGCCGAAACTTCTGCGATGAATTCGAGGCCTCTCTGCGACCCATTTCGCGCCTGCTTCCTTGAGCTGTTGAGCAATCCGCAAGGTTGGATCGAAGTACCGCTCGATAGCGGGCACGTGTACCAATGTGTGTTCGGAGCTAACAGAAGTGAATTTTTTGGGCCGGCCTGCCACGCTGTCGGGATAGATCGAGACGACTTCAGCTTCAATGTCATTCCACGTGAACAGGTGGACCAACACGTATGCGAGCTCACGCGGATTTCCGCCCCCGGCCTTGGTGATGCTCTGAATAGAACGAGGACTGCCTTGAGAATCCGGCATCTCGATGAAAGAGAAACGCTTCACGAAAGCGTCAAAAAGCACGCTCGCATCCGGCGATCGATCAATACCAAGGTCTGCAACCTCACGCCGGGCTTGGAGTAGATGTTCGCTCCAGGCGCGGCTTGGGGTTATCCTGATCGCGAAGTCGCTTCGCATACGCTCCTCAGGCAAAGATCAAGGACTCTTAGCTACGTTATACGCGGAAAGGTGGCGGAATTCTCTATACCATCTGAATGGTCTGACAGACGAACGCATTGCGAGTCGCCTTGCTGCGGCCGCTCCTGCATTTCACACTACTTTGCTAGGGGCCCCGTTCTCCTTCATCGACAATTTGCGGAAGCGCGCTGGCGGCTGGCAGACCAAACGCGCTGTTGAACTGAACTATTTTCGAGATGACGGGGTGCGTGTTGAAGAACTCACGGATCGCCGCCGCCGTCCGTGGAGCCACTCTCTTAATGTAGTTCGCATTGGTCTTGTAGGCCCGGATCGCTTCGACAGCATACTCGCGGAATATCTCATCACCCTCGTAGCCACGGCTCTCCGGTGTAAACATCGGGCCCGGCGCGGCGCGAAAACCGTTTGGAGTTCGCGCGGGATTGTTCAAGGCGTTGTAGACAAGCTTGAGTTCGTCCAGCAATCCCTTCGTCGGCAATTGTCCTGCGAAATCGTCGATGGCATGAGCCAGTTCATGGGCATAGACTCGGGGCCAATCCAACGGATTCATACCCTTCTGAAGCCAGATTTCGCGGGGCCGACCAGTATTTCGATCTCTCCACGTCAGTCCCAATGGGTCACCCGCATCCTTCACGCCCTCTTCCTCCAGTGCGTTGCGCATGTCCCGCACTGACTTGGGTACTGCTTTCTTCCCCATCAATGCTGTTGCGAGAAAGTCATGATCGCCGGGTTGCAGGCTGTATTCCGGACCGTCTTTCGTAGTCCGACCAAATACGCGCTGCGCACGGATTGGCTGCCCCTCGATCGTGTGGGTGATTTGCCCTGCGGCGTTCACCGGCACACCACGCGGATAGTCCAACTCTATTGGGCGTTGCGGCAGGTCCGTAGGCGGATCCCATAGCTCCTGTGGTCTGTTGGCCCGCACATACGGAGCATTCTGCCTACCCCGCGTCGCGGGCGACAGCGCATCAAGCCCATCGGCGAATCTATTTGCCACAACACGACCAGCCCGCGTAACACGCTCGACGACGGCCGGCGCGGCGGCGCCGACGCCGGCGCCAATGACAGTACCTGCACCCGCTCCAACCACCCCCTGGATAGCACGATCGGTCAGCGTCTCGCCGCTCCCCACGCCGGAAAGCCCGCCGAACAGACCGCCGGCAACCGCGCCTTGCCGCATCCGCGCCGGGAGCGTGGCGACCTGCGCCGCGCGACCAATCGGAACGGCGGCACCGGCACCAATATTCCCGGTGTAATACGTGATGGGATACTGCTCCTCGGCCCGCCTGGTGTCGGCGCGCATCTGGTCGCGCGCACGCTCGTAGGCTTCCGTGGCAGGTCCGCGCTCGCCCCTGAAAGTCTCATAGCCAAGTCGCGCCAGCCCGAGCGTTGACTGCATAAGACCTGCATAGGGCCCGGGCAGATCAATGCCCGCCAACCGGCCGGCGCGATACACGCCGGCTACCTCGTCGGCGAAATTCGCCATCAGTCCCTGTCTGATGCCAACCTCGAGAGCGCGTCCCATGCCAATGTCGGGCTGGGATCGTGGCGCATTCTGTGACTGCTTGGCGACTGGTGGCCCACCGTCTTGGTCGAGCGGCGCGCGTTCGCCGGTCGAGACACCGGCGCCCGCTTGCACCGATGGCCACTGACCTTGCGCTTCTGTCACATATTCCGGCCTGCGATACAGCATTGCGGATGCCAGCCAGTTCGGCGACAGGCGCTTTTGCTCCGACGATGGATCCATCAGCATCGCCGCCAGGAAGTCGTTCGTGATTTTGTTTTCCATGACGGCCTCAAGAATTCGGGCAGCCGTTGCCAGCCGCCCGTGGTCAATATGGAATGATGACGAGACGTTAGGACGTGCGACCGGTGACCGAAGGCGCGAGGCACCACTCGTCGACTGAACTAGGTAGCCGATATCGCCGGTCCGCTACTTAGGAATTGACGTTTCAGTCTTGGCCGGCACGGAGTCAGCCCCAGTTACCGGTAACCGAATGGTCTTGACGCTCACCGCGTTAGGAACGCGGAATTCACCGCCCCTGTAGTTCCTGCCGGCAGCCGTCATACATGTGTCAGGGCAACGACCGACTGCCTTGCCCTTGTGTTGCAAGGCAGCGGAGAAATACATGCGAGCCCGACCCGAGAGCCATGCGCGGTCGGTGCTGCTGTGTTGCCTGTCAAAGGGTAAGGCCGGGTCGAAATATTGTTTGAGCGCAGGAACGTATACCAATGCACGTTCAATATAGCGATCGCCGTGCTCAGAATCCCGCGTCGTCGACACGAAGACCAATTCAGTATCGATGCCGTTCCATCGAAATAGATTGAGAAGCGCAAACGCTAACGCGAAACGGTTGCCGCGCCCGGATTCGGCCAACCTTCGGATGTCGTGCGGGACACGCCGAAATTCTTCCGGCGATTCGATGGAAAATCGACCTGCAAACGCTTCGAAAAGCATCCACGGGTCCTCGGACGGCGCAATCCCAAGCACTTCGACTGTCGGCAGTTGCTGCTCGTTGAGGAAGTAAACGTCTGCGCGTTCGAGTTCGGACCAAGCCGGTCTGATTCCGACAAGGCAGGCGACCAAGCCGAGACTGAGTCCCACAGTGAGAAGCTTCACGGCCACTACCCCATCAACTGGAAAATGCTAGTGCCAAGCCGCGTATGCAACTCAACGTTGTCAGAAAAATGTCATCGCTCCTGCGGTCGAAAGCGACGATCGAAAAGCTCACGGCGTGGAAAGCGCGATGGATCACCTAACACCTCAGGCTGAGAGGAAAATGGCGCCGGATTTAGCATCTCCGTGCCCAATTCCTTCTCCACCAACATGCCTTGATCCCGCAGCGGTGCCCCATTCAGGAGCTTGTACCAATAGTACAGAGCTTGCGAGTCGTCCCAAGAAGGGGTGGGCGCCAGTTCCGTTGGCCTCTCTTGTACGTTTACGTTGGCGAGTTGCGTCGTCGGCCGGCGACTTTGATCGGGCTGCGCCATCAGCATCTGTGCAAGCAGCGAATTTGTAACATTAGTCATCAGTTCTCCTGGATTCCCTCTGTCGTAGTCGTTAGCTGGACCATCACGTCGTTCGGAGACCCCTACTTTCCCCGCGCCTTCTCCCGCGCCAGATGTCGATCCCAGAACGCAGGCCGTTCCGAGCCGGTCCAATCGTTGCCGACCTGTCGCACGCCGTTGGCACGTTCGTAGTCGCGCAGCGCCGCGCGTGAAGTAATCGGCGTTCCGTCCTGGGTCTGGAACGGTGCGATGTCGGAGATGACATGCGCCGATCGGCCGACGGCGAGCGGTGGCGCCAAGTGTTTTTCGACCAGCGCGCCGTTGCGCAGTACGTAGGTTGTCATCGGACGATCACCGTCACTGCCGCGTCGGGATCGGGCCTGCAGCATGCATCGCATCCGCGCCAAGCATGTCCATCTGCTGCCGTGCGGCCTGTTGCTGCGCCGCCTGCAACTTCATCTGCAGGTCGTGCTGCTTGAGCTCGAGCTCCCGGACCTTCAGCGCGAACTCCTGCTGGCGCACCTGCATCTCCTGCGCGCCGAGCGTCATGTCGGCCTGCGCCTTGGCGTGGATGGTGGCCGCCCTCGCCTGCTCCGCCAACGCCTTCGGATCGGGCGGCGGCGCTTGCGGCTGCTGCTGTTGCTGCTGCGCTTGTTGCTGGGCTTGCGTGACCTTCTGCAATACCGCCTGCTTGGCCTGCTCGATCACGTCCTCGAGCGCACGGCCGCCCTTGAGCTGCCGCACGCCCATCTCCAGCATCTCGAACGCGAGCGGCGACAGTTCCGGCACCGCCTGGACCACGTCATAGAACACAGCGCAGCTCCTTATACATTATACGTACATTTGGCTCGTTTGACGGACTCAAGTTGAGCAACAGGCTGCTGGGAATGCGCGAGTACAATCTAGAATTTGGCGGATTGCAGGCCAACGGCCCGCCTCACCGCCTGATGTTTCTCCTGCAAGAACAATGGCGCTCACCAGAGGCCAAGGCTCTGCGAATTCGGGCACATATAGATCGTATAGCCTGACGGGAATCTGTAGTGAATTCGTGACCTGCCACGGAGCAGCTTCCATCCGGAGTCCTTGTGTTGCCCGGCAGCAGGCAATGTGGGATCGAAAATCCGATCGAGATCGGGGACCCATGCCAGCGTCCGCGTTACCTTAGTGCGGTCCTCCGCCTTCGCCGCCTCTGGATTGCTGTAAACGTCAACGTGTTCGGAATAAATCCCATTCCGCTCGAAGAGTGCAAGCAACGCAAAAATGAGCTCGTCGCGGCTTCCCCCACCCGTCTTTGCGATGCTCCGGATATGCCACCGGCGGCCTTGTCCGTCGGATGCCTCGATCAAGGAAAGCCGATTCGCAAACCCATCAAAAAGGACCCGCGCATCCGATGACGGATCGATGCCAAGGATGTCGACTTCAACCAACTCCTTCTGATAGTCATCCCACGCGTCAGGGCCAGGGTGAGTGAAAACAATGATAAGATTGCACTGCTGCCGGGCCACCTCAAAGCCAACCAAACCGACGATCATCAAAAGGGCGCCAACGCCCAACAACGCCTTCCTATAACTCGTTGCGAAATTCGCCATCGAATTCAAATAAGCATTAAAATATATCGACCAGCAACTGGATGCATAATTTCGGCAGTTTAAAGGCGCACATCGAATGGCTGGCCTTTCTATCCGCTCTGCTGTTGATCGAACGACTGATCGACGCCTGCATATGTCGGAAATCTCAGGCTGTTGAATTGAATCACACGTCTTAGCCGCGGATGGGAATTCACCGCCCGCCGAAACGCCGACGCCATATTCGGCGCGACCGTCTTCACGAAATTAGGATTCATCATATAAGCACGGAACGCCTCGGCGTAGTATTCCTCTTCGACTTTATTTATCCCGTTACGCCCAGTCTTCGGCGAGTAGCCGTATAGCTCCGGTGTAACGTCCCAGCCGGGTAGCGCATCACGATCATCTGGTGTCCGGTTGGGGTTGTTCATCGTATTATAGAGGGCACGCATCTCTTTCTGGGCATCATCATTCAGAAATGGTCGCGCCAAGAGCTTCAGGACATGACCAAGCTCATGACTCGCCACAAGGTGTCGTGAGCGCGGATCGAGACTCTCATCAATGCTGACCTGTCCCGGCTGGACTCCAGAGAACAACGATCTGGGCCACGGGTAACTTGTAGCGCGGGTCGTACCAAAATCCGGCTGATTGTTGCCAACTCGGGGCATCTGACTTTCCGGCAAGAATTCCGGCGCATGACCCAGCTCGCTCAAAACATCCAGCACTTCTGTAGGCCCCAACGCAACGTCCGGCCCTTCAATGTTTCGCCGGCCCACCACGTATTTGGCTTCGAGCTTGCGGCGCTCGGTGTCGTAAAGGAGACGCCCCTGGGTGTCCGTTGGTGCCCGCCTAAGATAGCGCCACGAAAGCGGGTTGAAATAAGATGGCGGATAGTCGTCGGAAAATGCACGTTGAGGCCGGAGCGGCGGGGGTCGGAGACGTGGCACTCTCTGACCCAGGGAGGCTTGATTCATTTGCGCGCTCCACGTCATTGTCGATGAGCCGGACTCCGGCTCGACCCCTCCTCCATATCGCTCACTTGGGAGCGGGTTCCGCAGCGCTTCGATCAGTCGAACTCTGGACGCAAGTTGAGTGGTCGCCGGCGGTGTCAGGCGTCGCGTTCCAAGGATCGACGCCAGCAGTCGGATCAAAACCGCCACTCCCGCTGTGGCCACAAGTATCTCCTCAATTTGATTTCCGAAGTCGCTTTCCAGCTTGGCAGGTCGTTCCGGATTAAATCCGTTCTCGATGAGGCGTTGCGCGCTATCGCGGCCTCGTTCTTTCCCGCGCCAGATGTCGATCCCAGAACGCAGGCCGTTCCGAGCCGGTCCAATCGTTGCCGACCTGGCGCACGCCGTTGGCGCGTTCGTAATCGCGCAGTGCCGTGCGCGAGGTGATCGGCGCTCCTTCCTGGCTCTGGAACGGCGCGATGTCGGAAATGACATGCAGCGACCGGCCGGCGGCGCGCGGGAACGCCAAGTGCCTTTCGATCAGCGCGCCGTTGCGCAGCACGTAAGTTGTCATCAGACGATCACCGTCACTGCCGCGTCGGCATCGGACCGGCCGCGTGCATCGCGTCCGCACCAAGCATGTCCATCTGCTGCCGCGCGGCCTGTTGCTGCGCCGCCTGCAACTTCATCTGCAGGTCGTGCTGCTTGAGCTCCAGCTCTCGGACCTTCAGCGCCAGCTCCTGCTGTTTGACCTGCATCTCCTGCGCGCCGAGCGTCATGTCGGCTTGCGCCTTGGCCTGGATGGTCGCCGCCCTCGCCTGCTCCGCCAGCGCCTTCGGATCGGGCGGCGGCGGCGCTTGTGGCTGCCGCTGTTGCTGCTGTGCTTGTTGTTGCGCTTGCGTGACCTTCTGCAACACCGCCTGCTTGGCCTGCTCGATCACGTCCTCGAGCGCGCGGCCGCGCTTCAATTGCCGCACGCCCATCTCGAGCATCTCGAACGCCAGCGGGGACAGCTCCGGCACCGCCTGCACAACCGGCAACGCCTCGCGCATGAAGGTGCCGACCGCGGTCATCACCTCGACCGTCTGCTCCTTCAGCGCCGCCTCGTCCTCGAACACCGTCGAGTCGGTCTCGATGTCGATGCGATAGCCGCGCAGCTTGTCGGAGCGCAGCACCTCGATGATCTCGGGCGAGACCGCGATGCCGGTGATCTCCGAGAGCTTCTGCGGCTCAAAATGTTCGGCGATGATCTCGGCCTTGAGCTTGTAGAGATCGCGAATCCATTTCTGGACCGCGCGCTGGCGTCGCCGGATGCGGGTCGAGCCGAACTGCGCCTTGAGGCGCTGGGCGCCGAAGGTCTCGGCCGGGTCGGAGGCGCCGCGCATGATGTCGGACATGCCGGTGAGCTCATAGATGCCCTGCACCAGCATGTCGCGTTGCGCATAGAGCTCGCGTAGCACCGCGGCGATACCGGAGATATCCTCGGTCTGGAACGCCGCCTGCAAGCCGCCCTTCGAGGCCAGCGCCTGCCAGTTCTCGACCGGGATGAACTGGTTGTCGCCGGCGGTGGCAAGCCGCTTCAATTCCTTCACGGCCTGGTCATAGACGCCGCGCCGCTTCAGCGCACGCGTGAGCCGCGAGATGCGCCCGACGATCTCGTCAAGGTCTTCGGCCTGATCGCGGTATTCGAAATATTCCGGCCGCGGCACCAGCGTCTGGGTATCCGCCACTGCGACCAGCGGCTCCGGCAGCGGAAAGAATGCTTCCAGGCCATAGGGATCGTCGTCGATGCGCAGCGGCTTGTCGTGACCCTTGACGACCCAGATGCGCTTGCGCCGCGACTTATCCCAGATCTCCCAGACCTCGGCCTTCTTGAGATCGTCCGGCGCCGGGCGCTTGTCGCCGGTGTCCGGCGTCCAGTTGAGCGGAATGGCGGCGGCGCGCTCGAACTTGTTGTCGCGCAGATCCTGCCGGCTCATCACATGCCGGAACGCCACCCACCACACGTCGTCGAAGGTACGCGCCGGATTCTGCCGGTAGTCTTCCCAATAGACATAGCGCTCGCGCACGATCTGGTCGGCGACGACCTCGACCGGCGCCCCGGTGAGCGGATCGGAAATCTCCTTGATCACCGGCTCATATTCCACCCGCACCACGCCGCGGCCGGGCAGCAGGTAGTCGTGCAGCGCCGGCTCGATGCAGCGGTCGACGTCGTAGGCCTCGGCGCAAAAGATCAGCGCGCGCTCGAGAACCGCGGCGGCCTCGCGGGCCGCCGGGTCCCGATCGGCGAACCGCCTGCGTACATCCGGCTTGGCGGCCCGCCCATACAGCGCGGACTTCAGGGTCTCGGTGTTCGAAAACAGGATGTTGAAGGAGCGCGTGTCGCGCCGCGCGGCGCCCTTGCGCTCGGCGCGGTAGCGCTCGACCACGAGGCGGCCGTCCTTCTCCCAATCCTGCTGGTCGCGGTCGGCGAGCCCGAGCTGCACCTGCCAGAAGTTGGCGTTGTCCTTGGGATTGGTGTCGGTCCGCTCGGATTGTGGTTCTGCGGTGTCAGTCATCGATATAGATCCTTGTAAGCCGAGCGCGCCGAAGCGCCACTCAATCGCGGGGTGTTGCGCGTGGGCCACTCATCCCGCCGCTGTTGAACGAATCCCCGGAATATCCTCGAGATGACCGCCCGTCCGCCGTCCCCGGAGTTCGTGGGTCGCAGGCGGCTTCAGCTCAACGGCCGAACTTCTCATCGTGTCAGCGGAAAAAACTACGACACTCGTGAATGCTAAGCGTGACCCTAGCGTCGTGAACCCTTGGCATTCTCCCAATAACTGCTCGTCCGGACCCTTGATGTTGCTCAATGGCAGGCAATGTCGGATCGAAAATACGATCTTGGACGGGCGCGTATACGACCACGCGCTTTATGTCGTCGATATTTCTCTTTCGCACGGCTTCCGAACTGCCGTAAATGCCGACGCTCTCGGCGTCGATACCGTTCGACGCGAAGAGAGTTAGCAAAGCAAATATCAGTTCGTCCCGATCCCCACCCTGCGATATAATGATTTTTCGAAGATCATAAGTCCTTTCTCGTTCGCCTGTTGCCTCGATCAGAGAAAAGCGCTTCGCGAACTCTTCAAACAGACTCCGTGCGTCTGGTGATGGCGTGATCCCAGCGATCGCAATGTCGTGCAACGCCTGCCTCTCGGACTCGATCGTGTCCAGTCTCTGATGCACAATCGTAGATTGACCCAAGCGGCACTCAACCTCTTGAACGGCAACAAAACCAATGATGCCGGCTCCCAGTAAGAGGCCGCTTCCCAGCATGAGTTTTCTCAAATGACTTGGTGGCATGATCATTCGATAAGCGATCTAGGAATTTGAGTCCTCCATAGGCCACGCATGGTCAACTATGGAGCAGCCAACGTACCCTGGATTACTCAACGCCCATGGCGGCGGCCCTATTCCCACACATGTGCCGGGTATTTCTTGTAAGACGCGTGCGACCAAAATTAAGAGAATGCCAAAAATTATGAAAAGTCCGCGCACAACTCCCGTTGCTAGAGCTTCGACGTCGCGGTGCTCGCTTGCTGACAGTTCGATCTGACGGGATGAACAACAAATCGGCTGCAACGCAGTCTCCAACGCGGCCACCACGCCCAGTAGTGCCTCGAATTTGGGCGAATTGGCGGCCGAGACCGTTCGTTGCGGAGCAAGGACAGGGAGTGCGTCGCCTAGCCGAGATCAGTTCCGGCCTGGTCGGAAGACGCTTCGAGCCCTGCATGCCTGGGAAATTCAAGACTATTGAACTGAATCGTGCGGTTCAATCGAGGATTCGTGTTCACCGCCCGCCGGATCGCCGCCGCAACATTCGGAGCTGCCGTTTTGACGAAATTCGGATCTGTCATGTAGGCCCGGATTGCTTCGGCAATGTATTCGTGTCGAGCGTAGTAGGGGTCCCGATAACCAAATGTCTCCGGCGTCACGGCCGGACTCCCTGACGCTGCATCGCTACCATCTGGAGTCCGTCTCCGATTGTTGATTGTGTTGTAGAGGCTACGGAGTTCGTCTTCGATATCATTCGTGACAAAATCCCTTGTTAGCCCGATGACGTGTCCCAACTCGTGGCCCGCCGTTATATGGCGAGCGCTCGGATCGAGACGAGCATCAAGATTGACTGAACTCGGCCATCCTGGAAAATTGCGCAAAGTTTCGCCAACGGGCGGGTTGGCCGTTCTGGGCCACCTTTCCCGCAATTGATCCTCCGACAAGAATCTCGGTGACGCTCCAAGCAACTTGGTCGTCACGTCGATCACTTCGTGAGGCTGCAAGCCGACATCTCGCCCGTCCCTGTGCCGCCGACCGACCACGTATTCGGCTCTAAGCCTGCGACCTTCCATATCCCTAAGCAGTCTCCCTTCGGCGTCCGTTGCTGTCCTCCTCTCATGGTCCCACTCCGACGGACGATAGTCCTCGGAGAACGTTCGTGGAGAACGAGAAGGAATGGGCAAGGCATATCCCCGCCTCTGCTCCAGAGCGTCCGCATCTGGCTGTGGCCCGGTCATCATCGGCGAGATCTCGTTGCCGTACTTCACATCCCTTCCGGGCAAATCGGGCCCGCGGGGATTCAGTAAGGCATCGATCAATGCCAACCTGGTCGCGTTGTTCTCGAACATCGTCGTTAGCGTCCCTTCGCGTTCTCGTTTATCAAATGCTGATACCAGAGCAGCGAGTGCTTCAAGCCTGACAGACGCTGCCCACGGTACGCACCTAGCCTCGCGGCAAGCATCAGTCGTCGTCTTGCGTATCCAACTCCTCCATCAGGTCGTCGAACGTCCTGGGCTTGAGCATCTCGGCAATCGGGTTGGCCTCCGGCTCGCCCATGGTCATGGCGCGATAGCCGACGGCGGTGGACTTGAACCCGTCGGCGGAATGCGACGCCCAGTCGTGGCGCGGACGATCGCGGAACGTCCGCGTCCGTTCGTCGAAATCGGCGCGGTACTGCCGCAGCGCCTCGATTCCGTCGGCGCATTTCACGCGGTCGAACCAGGCGCGCGGCAGGATCAGCCGCGCCGCGTTGATGCCGTCCTCGATCTTGGTCTGTGGCAGCACCCGCACCGCGCGCCCTGAGATCGCCAGGTGCTCGACGCGCGAGCGCCCGGAGATCAGCTCCCTCGCCTTGGCGTCGTGCGGCAGGAAGTCGGTGCCATAGCGATAGGGCTTAGACGCAAGCACGCCGAGATAGTGATCGAGCTTCTGCCCGTGCGCCTCGTAGTGGTCGATGTAGTGCACCTCGCCGCCGGCGACCTGGAAGAACCAGATCGCGGTGGCATCGCCGATGCCGAGATCCCAGCCGGTGTGGACCGGGGTCGCCGCGTCATACGGCACATCGGTGATGCGGCCCTGCCGCTCCGCCTCCGCGAGATCGCGGCCGAAATAGGCGCCGACGATCGCCGCGTCGAACGAGCACTCGAACTCCTGCGCATACTGCTCCGGCGTCATGTCGCGCTGCGCCTGCACCAGCTCCGCTTGCGGCAAGAGCTTCGTCCCGGACGCCTTGAGCATCACCGAGAACCAGGCCGGATCATCCTGCGCGCGCTGCCAAAGCTGAAAGAATTCGTTACGCCCTTTCGGCGTGCCGATGAACGTCGCCCAGCCCTGCCGGTCGGCTAGCATCGGGCGGATCACTTCGCCCCATACCGAAGGCCGCATGTCGGCGTATTCGTCGAGCACGACGCCGTCGAGATAGGGACCGCGCAGCCGGTTCGGGTTGTCGGCGCCGTGGATGCGGATGCGCGCGCCGTTGATCAGTTCGACCCAGAGCTCGCTCTCGCTCTTGGTGCGGATCGACGGCCCGGCGTAGCGCTTCAGGTATTCCCAGGCCACCTCCTTGGCCTGCGCCAGGAACGGCGCGACGTAGGCATATTGACCATGCGGCTGCGTCAGGCGCAGCGCGCGGCCGATCTCGTCATTGATGCACGCGACAGTCTTGCCGGCGCGGCGGTGCGCTACTAGCACGGCCCATCGCTCGCGGCGTTCGTGATACGGGACAAAGAGACGCCGCGGCCCATAGGCCAGCTGAACTACTTTTGCGGCGGCTGCCATGTGAATGTGATCGTCCCGCCTTCGTTGTCGGAGACCTGGTCGGATAACTGGCCGTCGACAGTCGACAACCGCGCATGCATGTAAGGCAGCGCCGCCTTCGCCATGGCGTCGCGGCGTTCGTCGTCTTCATTCGGATCGCGCATCACCCGCAGCATGTAGTCGAGCGGGGATTCGTTGGTAGAAACCGCCTCACCACGTTTAGGCGCCGGCTCAATCGCAGGACTATCGTCCGCAGCCAGGCGGGGGGAAGCCGCTGCTGCGTGCTTCCTTCGTGTCGTGGTCTTCGCCGTGGCTGCCTCCATGAGGTCCGCGCATGAAAAAGCTGGGCCGCCCGGACGTCTCTCGGTGAGGGTCTGGGAGGTTGGTCGCCCAAGCGGCCCGTTCCGGCACCCGATGCGAGGGGTTCGTTCGCCGGAAGACGTATTTGCGAAAGTGAAACGCGCAAACAAAAGCCCCGCGCGGATGTCTCCGGGCGGGGCGGAATTGTTCACCGTATCTATCGTGCACACTACGCCGATTTGCTGCGCGCATCAAGAAAATAGTCCTCTATCAACAGAATGCCGGTTCATATCCTGTCGACAGTGATGACCAACGTCGCTACGCGCTCGATAAAACGGGCGCGCGTCGCACATTCTCCTATCCACAGCATCTGGCCGTTACGCGACGCATGGCGTACCGCTGGAATCCGTTTGCGCATGTCGCATTGAGCAAACATCGCCGCGATACCAAAGCTTCTCTCGCCTCATACCCTCCTGATCCATTCGGATGATGTGCGCATCCACCCGTTTGTGGTCTTCCATCCGCGCCGCCCACCAACGACAGGCGCCGCCATGGATCACCTCGCGCTCGCGACCGCCGTCTTCCTGGGCGGCCTCGTGTCCGGCTTCTCCGGCTTCGCCTTTTCGGCGGCCGCCGGCGCGATCCTGCTGCACTTCCTGCCGCCGATGCAGGCGATCCCCTTGATGATGATCTGCAGCGTCGTCACGCAGGCGACATCGATGCTGATGGTGCGCAAGTTCGTGGTTTGGAGCGACTTGCTGCCACTGCTGATCGGGGGCGCCATCGGGCTGCCGATCGCGCTGTTCCTGCTGACGCTCATGGAGCCGACGGTATTCCGCATTGCTTTCGGCATCTTCCTGGTGGGCTACGCGCTTTTCATGCTGTGCCGACCGGCGCTCGCCGCAGCCTGCAGCATCGGCGGTCCCACGGTGAACTCCATCGTCGGTTTCGGGGGCGGCTTCGTCGGCGGGCTCACCGCCATGCCAGGCGCCCTGCCCGTCATCTGGTGTGAGCTGCGCGGCATTCCGAAAGAGCGCCAGCGCGCGATGGTGCAGCCCTTTATCCTCCTCATGCAGATCTTCGCGATCCTGATGTTGTCGCTGAGCCCCGGCGCGATCAATCGGGAGCTCGTCAGCAACATCGCCTTGGCGATCCCGGCGCTGATGACGGGAACGCTGTTCGGCATGGCGTTGTTCGGGCGTGTCGACGATCGCAAATTTCGTATCGCCGTTCTCGTCCTGCTTTTGGTCTCAGGCTGCCTGATGATCCGGTGAGACATCCCCGTGTGTCCCGGATCACGGAGCAGCGTGGGCGGTCCCGGGCTGTGGCGCATCACAATCGCGCGTTAGAGACGGCGTGAACGCGCGATGGCTGTTACACCACACCCGGGACATGCCGCCAGGACGCAGGGTGACGTTCTGCGCTGAAATTTGCGCACGATATGCGCGTTGATTCCGGCAGGGAGTCGACTCGCGAAGCCGATTTGTGCTGTTTGTGCGTCGCTGGGCAACATCAGGCTAAGTAATGAACTTCGGCCGGACCTGGAAAATCATATTCGCGTCGACGATCGGCGTGCTCGCGATCGCGTCTGGAGGCGCGGCGCTCCTCATCAACGAAACCAGGGTGAGCCCGGAAGCCATCCAGTCGTCGGTCATGCGCGCAGACGACGCGATCGAACGCGCCTGGAATATGCCGGTTGCCTCGTCGTTCCAGCGCAAAATCGACTGGCAATCCAACGCTTCACTGTGCGGCCCCGCGAGCCTCGCAAACATATTTCGTTCGCTGGGCGATCCTGCAACGACCGAGCAAGAGGTCCTGACCGGCACCGGGCTGTGCCGGACAGGCTTTTGCATTCTCGGCCTGACGCTGGACGAGCTCGCGGCTTTGGCCCTCAGCAAGACACAGCGAACCGTGACCGTCATACGCGACATCAGCGCCGACGAATTCCGGGAGCATCTCAAGCTTTCGAACAGCCCGGACCGCCGCTATCTCATCAACTTCACCAGGAAAGCCGTTTTCGGGGCAGGCGCAGGTCATCACTCCCCGATCGGGGGCTACCTCGATACCGAGGATCTCGTTTTCGTTCTGGACGTGAATCGTGCCTACCAACCGTGGCTGATAGAGCGCGCGCGCCTTTTCGAGGCGATGAACACGCGGGACGGCGACAAGAGTCGCGGCTTGCTGCTGATACAGTAGTCGCGATCCCTTACCGCTGCGCCAGCGCCGCGAGCCCATTACGCAAGGCAATCAGCTCCGCCATCCCGCACGGTCCTTCATTGTGCTCGCACAGGCGGCGCACGCCCGCCTCCGCCATCTTGCCGGCAGAGAGCAGCACGTGATGCGCCTCGAAAAACCGCTCCATCGCGTCCGCTTCGCGCCGCGCGCGCTTCTGTCCTTCGACCGTGTCCGGATCCGCCGGCGGCGATGCCCGATGTTCTTCGGGCAAGATCGTGCGCACCGGGAAGTGGCCGAGCGTGCTGACATAGCGCGCGGCCTTCTCGCGCCAGTCCTTGCCCGCCGCGTACATCGAGGCCGTGATCGTGCCCTCGAGATAGAGCCGGCCGAGCTCGGTGCCCCATTCCGGGTCGCGCAGGCCCGCCATCGCCGCATCGCGCAGCCGCCTTATCTGCGTCGGCGGAAACTCGCGTTCGCGTCCGGCGCGCGAAAGCTGGCCGCTCGGCGTTCTGGCTTTCAGGTTTTTTCGTTTCGCCATCGTCAGCTCCCGGCATGCGGTACACGCATCAAACCGCGCCGCTCGATCAGATCGGCAAGTTGCGCTTCAAGCTTCGCGAGATCGCGATCGAGCCCGGCATCGGTCTCGCGGCGCGAGGCGACCCTTCGTGCGCCATGAAGAACCGTGGTGTGATCGCGATCGAAAACCCTCCCGATCTCCGGGAGCGAACAGGTGGTGTGCGTGCGGCAAAGATAGAACGCGATCTGCCGGATGCGTGCCATGCGAACGGCGCGCGTCCTGCGAACGATGTCCTCATCGGCCACATCGAAGAAGAGCGCGACCGCGCGTCGGACCTCGACCGGGAGCAAACAGGGTGACGCCTTCTGCTTCCTGCTTGGCCCGTTGAGCATGTGGATCAGGGTGTCGAGCTTCTTGTCGAGGGCGCAGACGCGCGCATCGATGCTGCTCATCTCCGAGACGGCCATGACGGCAGGCATCTCTGATTTACCGGATTGCGTGCGGCCGGGCAGCGGCTTTGCCAATTGCGCGCGCAGGATCGATTGCCGAAGTGCATCCATATTTGTCTACGCCCTCCGATCAACCATGCGTGACCGGTTGGACGGTCGCGTCTTCGACCATTCGGCCGGTGGCCGACTTGAATGCGTAGTGGTCACAGATTTGCCGCACGCGCTCGCGCGTCACCCCGATCGCACGGCCGATGTCTTCGAGCGCCGCTCCGAGCGCGCGCGCTTCGAACACGGCCGCGTCGCGTTCGCGGCCGCCGGCGATCTGCTCAAGCATCAGATCAATGCGTTCTTGCCGACGCCGCGCCTTGGCTTCCAGCGCCGCGGCGCGCGCTTGAGCTTTCGCCGCCGTCACGATTTCCTTGATCTTGAGCGCAGCCTCGTCGGGCGAACTGCCGTGATCGAGCATCGACGAGCCATAGCGGCGCAACACGCGCCAGCTTCTCGGCGTACGGCCCTGCTTGAGCAGATCCTTCATGTAGTGAAAGATTCGCTGCCGCACCGCGCCCCAACTCCGGCCGAGCTTCGCAGCGGTGACCGCAACGTCGACATGCGCGAGATAGTCGGCGCGGATGATCTGGTCTTCCTCCGGAGTGAACCGCCGCCGTGGCGCGGCGGTGTGGACGCCGAGCGCAATCGCCTTGTTGCGGACCGCGGCGAACGACACGCCGAAGTCCTTGGCGATCGTCTCAAAGCTCGCCCCGCCTTGGCGCGCTGCTCTGATCCGCTCGGCGGTGTCGTCCGGCCACGTCGCGCCCGAGAATTGCTCTGTCATCGCTTCCGCCTCCGCCGTGTTAGTTTTCTGAATGTATTCCTATTGTACACATGGCGCACAGAACAGGTCAAGAACTTTGTACACCCACCCACTGTACGGCGGGGGGCTGTTAGTGCATCCTGTGTACATGTCAAAGAAGGTCACCACGCGCTTCAAGGGCCAGCCGATCTATCGGCTCACCTTCATTCGGCAATGGCGCGAGTCGAAGTCGATGACGCTAGAAGCGCTGGCGGAACGCGTCGGCGAGAAGATCGGCGGCATGACCCACGCGAGCCTCAGCCGGATCGAGCGCGGTCTTCAGCCTTATTCACAGCCAATTCTTGAAGCAATCGCTGATGAACTGACCGGCGGCGACGTCGCCTCGCTGTTGATGCGCGATCCGAGCACACCGAATGCGATGTGGTCGATCTGGGAGCGCGCCAAGCCGGGCCAGCGACAGATGATCGTCGATATCGCGAACACGATCATGAAGACCGGCACCTGATCCGGTGCCGACGATGCACAGCCCTGTACACAGGGAGCACATGCGGCTTGATGCGCGTGTACGCTATATGTACACTACGCCACATGACCGATCATGCTGTTAGAGCGCCCGCCGATTCCAGATACGCCGACATCCAGCATCGATGGCGCGAGCTGTCCGCCTGCGCGTCAGGAATCATACCGGCCCGGATTCCGCTCGAGCCGGCTCCGGGCGAAATCGAGATGGTGGCTGACGATCTGCGCGTACTGGCGCGCAGGGTCGATGCACTGGTTGAAGCCTACGGCGACTATGTCGATGCCAACGCACCGGGCACCGACCTCACGTTGTTCAAAGACGTGCTGTTCAGCGCGCTCGACGGCAACGCGCTCTACGAGATCGAGCAAACGTCGCGACAATTGCGCGATGATCTCGGGGAGCGCGCGTACTACGCAAACCACAATCCGCTCGCCGCGGAATGACATCAATCAAAGACCAAACAACCGACGCCTCGATCGACTTCTCGGCGATCGAGGCGCCACCCGCGCCCCTCGGGGGGCTGGATCTTTGATGGGCACGGACGAAGGTAAAAAGCTACGCCCGCGCGTTGGTTCCGCTTACCGTTTCGTCATTCATCGGCTTCGGCGACCCGTTTCGCTCACGCCGATCGAATTCCCGATACTCGGTAGTCTCCTCCTCTGCGCGTCGTATCGCGGAAGCCGCGACCAACGTAAGGATGAGAATTGCTACAGCCATGAAGTACAGTTCCATGTGATTTCCCCTTTTTGCGCCGCCTACGCAACAAGCGATATACGCCACCGTTCCAGGAACTCCTTGGATCGTTGGGCTGCTGGTTATCGCGCTGTTGAAGAATTGCAAAAGCTGCGGTGGCGCAACCGGTCACGAAAAAGCCGCGACAACGCCGCGGCTTTCTTCTTCCCGTCTCAGCTTCATCGCTAGCCGGCGAGCTTCAGTCGGTCGGTCTTCGGCTCGAAGCGTGAGCGGAAAATCGCGGCATCAAGTGGGTCCGCGAAACAGTAACGGACGAACGCCGCATATTCGTCCTCAACGTACATGTCGAACTTGCCGACATAGTTCATCAGGAAATTCATGATCGCACTGTCGTCCGCGAGCTGCCTGCGCGGAAGCACCACCTGATACGGGCATTCCTCATCGAGCTTGCGCAGCCACGCGTTCCTTTGGTCTGGGTCCATTATCCCTTCTCCCTTGACTCAGACGGCGCATTGTTCTCCTTTTGTTCTAATTTGTCAATCCCCTGCCCAGCCAGTTCGAACCTGTCCCGAATAACCGGAACAATTGTCCGAACCTTGAGTTGTATTAAGCCGATTGAGTCAGGATTCCGGGAAATGCAGGCCGGAGGCGACAACGACAGCACCGTAAGGGCCGCGCGCCTGCGGAATCGCGCGGAAGAGATCCGCAGCGCCGCGGAAGGAATGCACAGCCCTCCTGCGCGGACGACCATGCTTCATATCGCGGACACCTATGAGCGGCTGGCCGATCACCTCGACGAACATCCCAAGCCTGCAAAGGACGCCGGCTAGCCACCGCTGCCGTTGCGGAGCTTAAGCACGGCCGTTCTTTGAGGGGTCGACTAATCGCGGAAGTCGACTGATCGCGGAAGGAAGTGGTGGGCGCACTAGGGCTCGAACCTAGGACCCGCTGATTAAGAGTCAGCTGCTCTACCAACTGAGCTATGCGCCCTAACCGGATCGAATTGAAGGTTAGGCACTTCCACCATACCAAGAGCCGGAAGCGGCCCCAGGACAAGAATGCCGCCAATCAGGCGGCAATCTGCGGGTGGATATAGCGGCCAGAAGGGACAGCGGCAAGGACTACTACGCCGCCTTCCCCACCCAAGAGGCCACCAATCTAGGCGGCATCGTCGAGCTTTTCGACCTCCAGGTGCAGACGGTCCCGCTATGGCAGCGATAGCCTTGGCCGGCGGCAAGCAGCGCCATTGCCTCGTCCACGGGTTTCCGCCTTGAGGGCGCCCTCGTCGAGAGATGAACAAACCAGAAACGAACGGCCTGCCCTGGGAACGTCGAACCGCCCGTTGGCCACTCTAATCCTGCGAATATGAAGTTATCCGTGGTCCCGCGCGCGGACTGCAAAGGCCATTTTCTTTTTCTCCAATAAAGTCGGATGTCTTGGATCAATCGCAGCATCGCTGCTGATCACGGCCCTATTGCTGATGGCGTCAGGAGTTTCCGATGAAGGGAAAGCGCGTTCAATTCGACGACCAGACGTGGCAGGCGCTTGACCTCCTGAGCCGGGACCAGATGAAGGATTTCCAGGAGCTCGCCGACGAGGCGTTCCGCGACCTGCTGCGGAAGCACGGGCGGCCGGCAGACCTGAAGGAAGCATTGCGCAGGAGCGCCGGCGTGTCGGCGACCGTGCATGAACTCAAGCCGGGCAAGCCGAAGAAGAAGCGGTAGCTCTTGTTGCCGAGGACCGCCGAGGACCGCATCGAGAACAGTGCTACGACCTGCGCCGGCTCGCCAAGACTTCAGTACTGGATGATCGGCTCCACGCTCCGGATTATCGTCGCGACGTCACGACCTCCAAGGAAGTGACCCATCCAGAGGAGCCTGCCGCCGTCCAACACCGCGGCAGGCTCTTTTTTCGTGGGGATAGCTGGACCGGACGGCGCCTTAGGACACCAATCACGCACCCGGCGCAATGCGATCGGGGAATTCGACGACAGTCGAAGTGTACTCAACGGTCGTGTCACCCGCATCGGCGCAAAACTCGTTGCAGTAGAGGCGGCCGTCACTGGCCTTCCATTGATACCAGGGCGCCAGCGGGTTTTTGCAGAACGGGCAGAAATTTCGCATGTGTCTCGCCTCCATTGCGCATCGAGAACGTGCGGCGCAGCAATCGGTTCCCGCATGTTCGCAATGCCTAAGGCCCGACGTGGAACCAACACGTTCCGCCCCGATTGGTGCTGACGAGTTTGCTGGAAAAGATGTGCCCTGATGCCTCAGCCGCTGGTCGTATCCATTCCACATCGCCTCGGCAGGGAGGAGGCTGCACGCCGGATCAAGGCCGGCCTCGGCAATGCCCGGACGAACTACGCGCAGTGGCTCACAATCGACGAGGAGACCTGGAGCGGCGATTCGCTGCAATTTCGGGTGCGCGCCGTTGGCCAGGCCGCAGGCGGGAAGATCGAGGTCTTTGACGACCACGTCCAGTTGGAGGTGACCCTCCCGTGGCTCCTCGGCAAGTTTGCCGAGAAGCTCGTCCCCGCCATCCGCAAGGAAGGCGTGTTGATGCTGGAGAAAAAATGATTGCCGGCGGCGGCGATTCAAACATCCGCCTGGTGCGAACGGCCCCTCCAAAAAAGAAAGCCGCCGGGCGGTTAGGCCCGGCGGCTCCCATGCGTCGGCAGTCGTGTCGGGGGGCTGGGAGTACGACCGCCGCGCTAGCGAAATTCGTCAGATGCTCGTCACCACCTTGCGGCCGAACGCCGGCGGCTCACCGATCGTGATCTTGCGACCAAAAGTGCCACCCTCGGTGGTCGTCAGCTTGCGGCCGAACGTCCCCGGCTCGAGCGCCGTGAGCTTGCCGCTGAACGCGACCGATTCCAGCGCTTTGTTGTTGACGAACGACTTGGAACCATCAATCGACTTGTCCGACAGCAACGCCACTTCGCCGATCATGAGGTCGCCATCGACGGTCTTGGCGCCGAACACGCGGCCGACGATGACCCCGTCGACGGTCTTGTTCACAAACGCCTGGGCGAACACCTCGCCGTCCACCGTCTTGCGCGAGAAAGTCTGCGTCGCGTCGTTCGGTGCATCGGTGCGGCGATGCCCGCGCGGCATTCCGTGTTCGCCACCATCGCGGCCGCGCCGCTGCATACCACGCGGATTGTCCGTGCGGGTGAGGATGGCGAAGCGCCGCTTCTGCGCCTCGTCGAGGCTGCGATAGAGCGGATCGGTCGCCTGCGCGAGCCGGTTGAGGATAGCGCCGCTTTCGGAGAGCCGCGTGGCGCGGTCGCGCATGCGCTCGGCCGGATCAATCGCCGGACGGCGACCATCGCGACGCGCTTCGCGGATCGCGGTGACACGCTTGAGCCGCAGCTGCTGGAGTTCGCGCATCGCCTGCTCGAACGCCGGCCAGTGCTTCTCCTGCTCGGATGTCAGCGTCAAACCAGCCCGCAGTGCAGCAAGCCGCGCGGCCTGAAAGGCGCTCATGTCTTCGGTGGTGGGTTGCCAGCGGCGGGCGCCGTCGGCGCCCTCATCACGCTGAGCATAGGCCATGCTGGAACTGGCAATGGTGACGGCAGCGGTCGCAGCAACGACGACTTTCAACATTGGACACTCCCAGACAGTCCCGCGTTGTTCTCGGAGATGGATAGTAATTTGGTGGCCGCAAGAGGCAAATTAATGTTTGGCAACCATTACCGCCAAGTAATGTTGATGTATTAGCCGCTTTGGCGGTGCGGCTACTCTGCTGATTTTGCTGGCCGAAATGCCACATCGGGCTTTAGTCGCGCGACAGAAGGCCGCGATAAACCTGCCTGTCCCACGGGCCTCGTTGAGGCAGAGGCTGTTGGCAGGCACCGCAAATGTGGCGATGATATGCCAACGGGACGCTGAGATCCCACACCAGGGGAACGCAGGAGGACGCGATGCAAGCCAGACGAAAGCTGAACCTCACATTGATGGCGACGGTGGCCGTACTAAGCGGCGTGTTCGCGCTGTCCGCCGTCAAGCCGGCGGAGGCGCAGAGAAAGTCGATCCGCTGGGCAACATCGAGTGTCGATTCCTACGGCTATCAAGTGGCCGCCTCGATGACCAAGATGATCGAAGAGGCGCTCGGCGGCGAATACACCGTCACCGTCAACCCGTATCCGCAGACCACGAGCGCCGGCAAAGCGGCGATGGATGGTAATGCGGAGGTCGGCTACACCGCCGACATCGGCATGCGCGAGATCTACGACGGCACCGCCGGCTTCCGGAACTACACCGCAGGCAAGGGCAAGCTGGTCCACACCTGGTACGCCTACCCGATGGAATCGTTCATGGCGACCACGGTGGCGCGTTCCGAGAAAATGAAGTGCCTGAAGGACTTCAGCGGCCAGCCCGTGTTCTTCACGCCGGCCGGCTTCATGAACTGGTTGAACTTCCAGCGCATGTTCAAGGTGCTCGGCTACGGCTTCAAGCCCGTGCAGATCGATCCGAAGACGCAGTCGGATGCGCTGCAGGTCGGCACCATCGTCGGCTCAGTCGCCTACACGGTATCCGGTGCATCGCTCGCGCCGTACTGGAAGGAAACCGAGATCCGCATGGACACGCGCGTCGTCAACCCGTGCCCGGATGAGGTCGCCAAGCTCAAGGACGCGGGCCTTCAGGTCGTGTCACTCGATCCGAAGGCCGCCTTCGCTAAGAGCGTGGGCGTCAGCGAAATCCTCGGCGTGCCGATCCTGTTCGCCTACAACGTCCGCGCCGACATGCCGGAAGATGTCGTCTATCGGATGCTCAACGCGTTCTATCAGAACCGTGCGAAGCTCGCGTCCGTCGACGCCGGCTTCAAGGCTCTGTCGGCGGACTTCATCGGCATGCAGGTCGCCGGCATCAAGGCCAACCCGGATGTTCCGGTGCATCCCGGTCTTGCCAAGCTCCTGAAGGAGCACAAGGCCTGGGACGACAAGTGGAAGATCGCCAGCAGCGGCAGCTGATCGCAACGGTTTGAGAAACGGGGCGGGCACCGAAGCACTTCACGCGTCGGCTCCCCGCCCCGTCTTGCGACTGTTCGGGGGAAGACGGACATGACGCGCGATGAATCCAATCTCTTGACGCGCCTGTTGACGCTGCGAAACGTCATCTTCGTCTTCGCAAGTATCCAGACTGTATGGCTGATCTGGTATTTCTGGACCGGATCCGGCGGTCCGCAGGAGCTTGTCGCGCATGTGATGTCGGTCGCGCTGATCCTGCAAATCCTGTTCATGTATCAGGACGGCGACCTCTACAAGTTTCTGCCGCGCGCCGCCAACAACATCATCGTCGCGATATATATCGCGATTTGCGTCTACGCTTTCATCCACTTCCACCGTGAGTTTGAAGAGATCGCGATCTGGCGTCAGGGTTCTTACACCCCGCAGGACTACATCGTCGGACTGCTGGTCTTTCTGCTGGTCATGGAGCTGTCGCGGCTCGCGCACCCGGTGCTGTTCTGGACCAATATCTTCCTCGTCGTTTACACGCTCTGGGGCTTTCTGAGCCCGATCGATTTCTTCTGGCATCCCGGAACGACCTGGTACCGCGTAGTGACCTCGTCCACGGTCGAGCTTTCCACCGGCATCTACGGCATCTACGGCCAGCTCGCCCTGACTTTGATCGCCGCCTTCCTGCTGCTGGCGGGCGTTGCCAACGGGTTCAACGCCCAGAACTCGATGATCAACGTCGTTCGGCTGGTCGCTCGATCCCGGCGGCTGATTCCACAAACGGCGGTCATAGGGTCGAGCGCAATCGGCCTGATCAGCGGCAGCGGTTCAGCGAATGCTGCGGTGGTCGGCACCGTCACCATACCGTTGATGATGCGCTACGGCGTGCCGGGCACGTTCGCAGCAGCGGTGGAAACCGCCGCCTCGATGGGCGGCCTGATCGACCCCCCGATGATGGGAGCCGCCGCCTTCCTGATGGCCCAGTTCCTCGGCGTGCCCTATTGGGACGTCGTGTTGCGCGGCTTCGCGCTCGCCTTCGTCTATTACATTTCGATCGCCACCGCGGTCTATCTGCTGTGCGTTCGGCTGCTGCCTGATGATCCCATCGAACGGCCGCAAGTGCCGCTGTACGACAAGATCACCACCGCGATCTTCTTCACGTCGGTCGCTTACCTCGTCTATCTCATGGGCTGGCTCGGCACCGGAGAACTACGCGCCGCACTCTACACCGCGACGTTCATGCTCGTGCCGCTGATCGCGATCTTTCTCTATTTCAAGCACGTGCTGAAGGAGCCCAAGCTCAAGGACGAGACATTGTTCGGCAGCCTGCGGCGGGCGATCGAAACGCATGCCGAGATGACGTCCTATCTCACGCTGCTGCTCGCAACCCTCGGCATCATGATCGGGCTGTTCACGGTGACCGGTTTCATCAACCGGATGGGCGCGATGTTGCTCGATCTCGGCTCGTGGAACATTGCCGCCATGATCTTCATGGCCTGGATTTTCGGCTGGCTTGCCGGCACCGGCCTGCCGCCGACCGCCACCTACATCATCGGCGCGGTGGTGATCGTTCGCCCCCTCCAGGAACTGGGGATCAACCCGTGGGTCGCGCACTTCTTCGTATTCCTGCTGTCGGTGTGGGGCGAGCTCTCGCCCCCGACATCATTGACGGCAGCAGTGTCCGCCCGCATCGCCAACGCCTCGTTCCTGCGCACCATGTGGGAAGCGTTGAAGATCTGCGCGCCGATCACGTTGATGACGTTCGCAATCTTCACACGCTACAACATGGTGGTGAACCCGGGCTGGTTGCAGATCGCCGACACCCTGCTGGTGCTGGCCAGCACCTGCGGTGTCACCTTTGCCATGTTCGCCCGCTTCTTCGAGAGCCGGGTCAGCGATGTCCCAGCCCGCCTCCTGGTGGCGGCGGTGGCGTTCTTCTGCATGTTCCATCCGGACATGGCATGGTCGGCCGCCGCCGCGGCAATCCTTGTTCCCACAATGGTTTTCGGCGTCTGGCGACACCGAATCATTGCCTCGCCGAAGTCGGTGGCCGCGCCGACGCAAACCGCCACCGTCCCAGCGGCCGATCTGTCGAAGCTGGTGGTCGAGGCCAGGCGGGATATCGGGTAGAAAACGACGGAAAAAACGAAGGAAAAATAGCGCTCCGGCCGGTGAACCTTTTTGGCCGCTCAGGCGTCTAATAGTTATTCCGAGGCTACGCTGTCCCCCCGCAGTCGCCTCGTTGAGTTGAGCCCGGCACCGAAGTCCCCCCGACGGTGCCGGGCTCCTATTTTCTTCTGTCAGAACAGTTCAGATCGTGTCGGTCGAATGGATACGGCGGCCGCCCGCCATTGCCATCGCGCCATGCCGACGCGCCGTCAGCTTGTTGAGCGCGCCGAGATAGGCCTTCGCCGAGGCCACCAGGGTATCGGGGTCTGCGCCCTTGGAGGTTACCGCCCGACCATCTTCCGCGAGGCGCACCGAAACCTCCGCCTGCGCGTCCGTGCCGGCCGTGACGGCATGCACCTGATAGAGCTCCAGCACCGTATCATTCGGAATGAGCTTCTTGATGCAGTTGAAGGTCGCGTCCACCGGACCGTTGCCGGATGACTGCACGGTCTGGTGCTGGCCGTCGATGTCGAGCGTCAGCGTTGCCGACTGCGGCCCCATCGTGCCCGCGATCACGGTCAGCGACACGAGCTTCACGCGGTCCTGTGCGGTCGCGATCTCCTCGTCGACCAAGGCCTCGATGTCCTCGTCGTAGACGTGCTTCTTGCGGTCGGCGAGCGCCTTGAACCGCACGAAGGCGTCTTCGAGTTGGTTTCCGGCCAGCTTGTAGCCCAACTCCTCCAGCTTGCGCGAGAACGCGTGGCGGCCCGAGTGCTTGCCCATCACCAGCGAGGTCTGCTTAACGCCCACGCTCTCGGGCGTCATGATCTCGTAGGTCTGGGTATGCTTGAGCATACCGTCCTGATGGATGCCGCTCTCGTGGGCAAACGCGTTCCGCCCGACGATCGCCTTGTTGTACTGCACCGGGAACGAGGTAACCGCCGCCACCAGCTTGGATGCGCGCGTCAGCATAGAGGCGTCGATGTTGGTCCAGTACGGCAACACGTCATTGCGCACGTTCATCGCCATCACGACCTCTTCGAGCGCGGCGTTACCCGCGCGCTCACCGATGCCGTTGACGGTGCACTCGATCTGACGGATGCCCGCACGCACGCCGGCGAGCGAGTTCGCCACCGCCATGCCGAGGTCGTTGTGGCAGTGCGCCGAGAACCGCGCCTTGTCGGCATTCGGCACCCGCTCGCGCAGCATGCCGATGAGCGCGAAATACTCATCCGGCACGGTGTAGCCGACGGTGTCGGGGATGTTGATCGTCGTCGCGCCGGCCTTGATCGCGGCCTCGACGCAGCGGCACAGGAAATCGTGCTCGGTGCGCGTGCCGTCCTCGGCCGACCATTCGACGTCATCGGTATAGTTGCGAGCACGCGTCACCGACGAGACGACCATATCGAGGACCTTCTCCGGCTCCATCTGGAGCTTCCACTTCATGTGGACCGGTGAGGTCGAGATGAAAGTGTGGATCCGTCCGCGCTTGGCCGGCTTGATCGCTTCACCGCAGCGGTCGATGTCCTTCTGGCCGGCGCGTGCGAGCCCCGCGATTACCGCGTTCTTGCTGCGCTTGGCGATCTCGCTAACCGCCAGGAAATCGCCTTCCGAGGCGATCGGGAAGCCGGCCTCGATGATATCGACACCCATTTCGTCGAGCAGCTCGGCGACTTCGAGCTTCTCCTCATGGGTCATGGTGGCGCCGGGGGACTGCTCGCCGTCGCGCAATGTGGTGTCGAAGATGACGACGCGGTCCTTGTCGGACTTCGCTGGCGTGGTCATAGGTCAGGTCCTTCTGGTCGTTGGCGCCTTTAAGGGCAGGCGCTCATGGGGTTCCGATTGCATCCGGCAAATCCCCTGAGTGCCTGGGCGCAAACGCCCTTAAGGCCCCCAGGGGACGCTAAGGAGCAGGAGCCCGCCGAGAATGAAGGCAGCGCCGGACCGGGCCTCAAAAGCCCCCCGGTTGATCGCGCGGATATCGCGGCAGATCGGCATCGCTTCCCTCAACGTCCGGAGACACCAGCCTCCGGTCTTGGTCTTTGATAGTCGCGGAATACGGTGAATTCCGCGTTAAGTCCTATCTAGGACCGCGGGTCTTGTAGCGGAAGATGGGCCCCGGACGCAAGTTGCCGCCGGGCAGCGCCGGGCCCCGCTCCGTCGACGGCGGCCGGCCCCCCCTTCATCCCGCCGGCGTTGGTATTTGCTAGATGCGCGGAAGGAGGCTGCGATCCCTGACCGGCACTGGACCCGTGTCGTCCTATCGCTTCGGCTTCTTAGTAGGAAGCGACGGCCCCTCCTTGAGCAATTCCGCTTTGATCTTCTCCATCTCCTTCAGAGCGGCAGCGTCGACCTTCGGATATTTGAGGTCGAGGCGTGAGAGCGCGTCCACGATGGTCCGCGCCACAACCAACCGCGCGAAGGGTTTGCTGTCGGCCGGCACAATATGCCACGGCGCAAAGTCTCGACTCGTTGCGCGGATCGCGTCCTCGTAGGCCGCCATATATTTGTCCCACAGCTTGCGCTCGGCGATATCTCCGGCGCTGAACTTCCACCGCTTGGCGGGGTCCTCCAGGCGGGCCAGAAGCCTCTGACGCTGCTCCTCGCGCGAGATGTGCAGGAAGAATTTGAGGACGATCGTTCCGCTCCGCGCAAGATGGCGCTCGAAACCGCGGATGCCCTTGAACCGATGCTCCCAGATATCCTTTCCCATGAGGCTTGACGGCAGCTTCTGGCGCTCCAGCAGATCCGGATGGACGCGCACCACCAGAACCTCCTCATAGTGGGAACGATTGAAAATGCCGATACGTCCGCGCTCCGGCAGCCGCACCGCGGATCGCCACAGGAAATCGTGATCGATCTCCTCCGCGCTCGGCGCCTTGAACGCATGCACGACGCAGCCCTGCGGATTGACGCCCGCCATCACGTGCTCGATCACGCCATCCTTGCCGGCAGTGTCCATACCTTGCAGCACGACCAAGACAGACCATTTGTCCTCGGCGTAGAGCCGTTCCTGAAGTTCGCCGAGACGCTTGGCATCTTCCGCAAGCAGTGCCTTGACCTCATCCTTGTCGAGCTTCAACCCCGCCGTATCGGCGGTGTCGAAGTCCGCAATCCGGAAACGATCCGGATTGTCGATGCGGTAGCGCTGGATGAATTTGTCGGAGGGCATGTTCAGCTCCGTGTCAGGCTGGAAAAGCCGGTGTGATCAAGAAACGCCGTAACGAAGCGCGGCATCATGGGATCGAAGTCGCGAGCAGAGCGCACGATGCGGATGTCCGCAAGCTCGGGCTCGGCTTCAGCCGCGAGATAGTCGACAATGCGCGCACGCAGCGCCTCGGCCGGCTCACGCGCCTGTAGAACCTTCATGAGCGCGATCCGCGGCCCGTCGATCACACCGTACCAGCCGCTTGCCACCGTGAAGTCGCCAGTGCCCAGGCCCGTTTCCTCAGCGACCTCGCGGATCACGCTGCCGGCAAGATCGACCGTGCCGCCGACAATGTCCCCGGGATCAGGCGTACCGGCCGGAAAATAGATCTTGCCCGCCCCTGCGGTGTGCGGCGCCATCACGCCCATGAGCCATGCACCATCGCTGGTCCGCAACGCGCCCATCGAGAAGCAATTGATCACCCCCGCATCCGGAAAGCCCCAGTCGCGCCACGCCAGGAAGCTCGCGAAGTCAGTTTGCAGGAAGGCGCCCTCAAGCGTATCCCCGTCCACGCGGTGGCGGTGCATCACCAGCACCGGGCCATTCCAAATCCCCGGCCGCCCTACCCGCGCGCGCTCGAAATGCGCGTCGATCTCAGCGCGCCGCTTGATCGAAAACAGCCAAGGCTCCGGCGAATAGATGAGCTCCAGTCGGCCAATGGGGACGACCGTACGCACCCCATCGGCGAAGTTTCCAGAAATCATGACGCATCCGCATGGAGGCAGGTGCACCCGTTATGCACCAAAGCGGGGACCGGATGCGAGGGTCAATGCCCCTTGATCAACCCGGCCTCGATCAGCAGCCGGTTGAAGCGCCGCGCCTCCGCACCATTGCTACAGGCGTAGAACAGGCCGCGGCAGCGCTGCAGGATGCGCTTCTGTTCGGCAAAGCTCGCATCGAGCGGAAGCCCGGCGGCCTCCTGCACGACCAGCGGGAGATAGGGCGCGTCGAGCACGTCAAGCGCGGAGGAGAGATTCACCGGACGAAAATTGATGGCATCGATGGCGTAGTAGGCCGAGTAGTAGCGCGGATCGTGGTTCATGATCCGTCGCCCAAGCTCTTCGCTGCCGATGCCCGGATCGATGATGAACTTGGCAAAGTTGGGCTGGTGGTCGCCGAAGCGAACAATCAGGAATGCCTCGCCGGGAAACTCTCGCTGAAGCCGGGCGACGAAGTCCTTGTAGTCGCGTTCCGTCATCGCCTGCCGCCGCAGATATTCGTTGACCTCGGACATCGCATTGCCGGGATCGCGCCAGGACTTCGGCGTCAGCTCCGGCCGAAACGGAAATTCATAGGGGAAATGATTGGCGGTCAGATAGACGTGCAGGAACATCGGCGCACGCGCGCGCTCATGCGCGATCATGCGGGCGGCATAATCGAAATAGAACCGGTCGGGCTCTAGCACCCCGCCGCGAATGTCCTGGCCGTCGATGAAATTCTCGACGCCGGCGCCTTTGTAGAACGAACGCGTGCCGAGAAACCCGCCGAATACCGGATAGATCGAGAATGTCCGGTAGCCGCAACGGCGCAGCGCATGCGGCAAGCCGCGCGACACCCGTCCGGCAGCGATCCGGGTCACGAAGAACTGGAAGCGGCCGAACGAACGCGACGAAAGCCCCGCGAGCACGTTGTATTCGGTGTACCAGCTCGGGCCGCCGGCCCCCTCGACCAGAAGCGTGCGCGCCGTGCCGTCGAACGACCTGAAATGCGTCCCATAGCCGGGCGGCACCTTGATGCCATTGACCGCGCGGATGTCGAAGCTCGACTCGTCGTGCAGCAGGATGATGTGCGGGCGCTTGCCGGCGGGATGGCAGGCCTCCTCACCGCTGAGTTTGAGGCGCTCGGTCACCTCGGCGTCGGCTTCCAGATAGCCTTGGGTCGCCAGGATATGCACGGCCTCGACGCCTGAGCGCATGAAAATGGAAATGTTGTTGTCGTCCGCGAATACCTCTCCCTCTTCCAGCGGGAACGCGAACGAAACCGCCACCAGCGCGGCAAAACAGGCGGCAGCACTCGCTGCCGCGATCCGCCGCCGGACGCGCCACGGATCGACCCTCCAGAGCAGCACCAGAATGGGGATCGCGACCACGGCCGCAACGAGCCCGATGACCCGAACCTCCGGCAATATCTTCCAAAGGAACGCGACGGTCTCGGCGTCGATGATCATCAAGTCCATGAAGTTCGCGGTCATCCAGAGCATCTGGTGCTTGAACCGCGAGACCCAGATCACCCCCGTAAACACCGTCAGCGACAGGCCGGCCGCCACGACCGGCCGGCGCAGCAAGACCAGCCAGGCGAAATTGATGAGCCCCCAAGTCAGCAGATAGACCAGCATCCGCACCGGGCCGTTCTCGATCGCGACCATGATCGCGAGCGCGGCAAGATGGAATATGGCGAAGGGCAGAAGCCGCAGAACCTGCGGCAGCGTCATCGGTGTGGATGGGCTCAACCGGTGCGCCAGCGATGCGATCAGCGGCGGCATGGCCGGCACCCCGACCATGAGTCAATCTTGCTCGATCGCATCATGGTTGGCTTTTTAGAGTCCCTTGATAAGCCCGGCGTCGATCAGGAGCCGGTTGAACCGCCGCGCTTCGGCGCCGTTGGCGCAGCTATAAAACAGTCCTTTGCAGCGCTCGAAAATCTTCTTCTGCTCGGCGAACGACGGATCGAGCGGCAGGCCCGCACTCTCCAGCACCACCAGCGGAAGATACGGTGCCTCGATTGAGTCGAGCGCCGACGAGATGTTGACCGGCCGGTAGTTGATCGCGTCGATGGCGTAGTAGGTCGTATAGTATTTTGGATCGTTCGCCATCAGGTGCCGAATGATCGCATCATCCTTGAGTGAGGGCTCGAGGATCTGGGTCGCAAAATCGGGCTGGTGATCGCCGTAGCGCACCAGCATGAAGCGTTCGCCGGGGAATTGCCGCCGCAGGCGTTCCAGAAATTGCTCGTACTCCTGCATGCCCAGGGTCTGCCGCCGCAGATATTCGTCGACCACCGGACGGTTGCCCAAATCCCGCCAGCCCGCCGTCAGTTCGGGACGCCAGCGATAATCCCAAGGAAAGTGGTTGGCCGACAGATAGATGAAGAAAAACGTCGGACCTTTTTCGCGTTCGCGCTCGAACATCTTGATGGCGGTGTCGTAATAAAAACTGTCAGGTTCGATCTCGCGTGCGCGCATCGCGGTCCGGTCGAAGAAATTCTGTACGCCGGTCGATGCCTGGAACGTCCGCGTCGCCATGAAGGCGCCGTGCGCGGGATAGAGCGAGAAGGTGCGATAGCCGCAGCGGCGCAGCGAATTCGGCAGGCCTCGTTCGACCCGCCCGGCGGCGATCCTGGTCACGAAATAGGAGAACTTGCCGAAGCTGCGTGCCGACAAGCCGGCGAACACGTTGTACTCGGTGTACCAGCTCGGCCCGCCAGCGGCCTCCACGACCAGGTCGCGCTGCTTGCCGTCGAACGAGCGGAAGTGGCGGCCGTATCCCTGCGGCACCCGGATGTTTGGCGCATTGCGGATGTCGAACGCCGACTCGTCATGCACCATGATGATGTGCGGCGGCTTACCGGTGGGCTCGCAGGTCGCGGTGGAAATCGTCTTGAGACGATCCGTCACCATCGAATCCGATTCCATATAGCCGACGCGGGTATAGGCAACGACCGCATCGACACCGGATCGCGAAAAGTTGGAAACGTGGCTGTAGGGAAACCAGATGTCCTCCGGCCAGAACGGATGCGTGACCGACAGGCCGCCGAGTCCAAGCAGACAGGCAACAGCGCCGGCAATCGCGGAGAGCCGACGCATCCGGAACGGGTCGAGCCGCCAGAGCAGGATCACGACCGCGGACGCGATCGTGACGCCGATGACGACGTAGGTGGTCAGGCCCGGAAAGATCGCGAGCAGATAGCTGAACGAGCTCAGGTCGATGACCATGAGGTCGACGAAGTTCACGGTCTGCCAGATGACCTTGTACTTGAGCTGCGAGACCTGGATCAGGATCGCGACCATCGCCAGCGACATCACCGCCGACACCCCCGGCCGGCGGAGCACCGCGAGCCAAGCGAAGTTCAGGAAGCCCCACGTCAGCAGGAACGCGCCCATACGCGGCACGTCATAGTATTCGGTCTTGAACAGGACGATGAGCGCCGCGAAATGGACAATCGCGATCGGACCTGTACGCCAAAAAAATCGCAGGGCCCCGGTGTCGGCGCCCCAACGGCTGGTCAACGATGAAATGGAGGGCGGCATGGCGGCGCGCCCGTGCCCGGCAATGACTTAACGGCTACGCCCGGCACACGGACCAATATTATAAAAGTGCAATATTTGTGTCTTTGCAAGGTCACAAAGCGCCGCGGGAGCGAATCAGACCGAATATCGTTTCCGGTGGCGCTCCGGAAGATTACGCTGTCACAATGTTCGCAGACACCGGCGCACTTTCCTTAATGGCCATTCATGCCACGACACCGGCGAACCGGTGGTCGGACCGATGAGCACCGCCCCGGCGACTCCAACCACGGCCATTGCCATCGATTCCGTAAGCAAAAACTACGGTGGCGGCAGCCGCAAGGTGCTGGATGGGGTATCACTTGAGGTTCGCGAGCGAGAATTCCTGGCCATCGTCGGCCCATCCGGCTCCGGCAAGACCACGCTGCTGCGCCTGATCAACCGGTTGATCGATCCGACCGAGGGGACGGTCCGGGTCGCCGGCGAGGACGTCCGGACCGTCGATCCGATCATGCTGCGCCGCCGCATCGGCTATGTGTTCCAAGGCGTCGGCCTGTTCCCGCACATGACCGTGGCCGAGAACATCGGAATCACCCCTCGCCTGCTCGGCCAGGACGCTGCCGCCATCGCCCGCCGCGTCGACGAGCTGGTCGAGCTGGTGCGCCTCGACCGCGCCGTCCACGGCCGCCGATTCCCCCATGAGCTGTCGGGCGGAGAGCGCCAGCGCGTCGGCGTCGCCCGGGCCCTGGCGGCGAGCCCACGCATCGTCCTGATGGACGAGCCATTTGGCGCGCTCGATCCCCTCACCCGCGACGCGCTTTCGCAGGACTACCGCGCCCTGCACGACTCGCTCGGCCTCACCACCGTGATGATCACCCACGACATGATGGAGGCGCTGCTGCTGGCCGACCGCATCGCTGTGATGCGCGACGGCCGGGTGATCGCCGATGGCACGCCGGATACCATGATGGCGCACGACGGCGACGATTTCGTCAGCGAGCTGATGCAGACCCCGCGGCGGCAGGCGGATCGCCTGAATGCGCTAAGGGCGGCGCGATGATCGAGGACGCCCGCATCACCGAGGCGCTGGCGCGCCTTCCCGACTATCTCGGTGGGCATGTGCTGGTGAGCATGACCGCTCTCGCACTCGGGCTTGCGGTGAGCTTCCCGCTGGCGATCCTGTCGATGCGCCGGCCGACGCTACGGCGAATCCTTCTGACCGTCGCGAGCGTGGCGCAGACGATTCCCGGACTGGCGCTGCTTGCCCTGTTCTATCCGCTCCTGCTGGCGCTGGCGGCGCTCACGGAGCGGATGTTCGGCTTCGGCTTTTCCGCGCTTGGTTTCCTGCCGTCGGTGCTGGCGCTCGCGCTCTACAGCATGCTGCCGGTGCTGCGGAACACGATTACCGGCCTGGAGGGCGTCGATCCGGCCGTCACCGAAGCCGCTCGGGGTGTCGGCATGACGCCACGGCAGTCACTGTCGATGGTCGAATTGCCACTGGCGCTGCCGGTGATCATGGCCGGGATCCGCACCGCGGCAGTCTGGGTGATCGGCACCGCCACGCTGTCGACGCCGATCGGGCAGACCAGTCTCGGCAACTACATCTTCACCGGCCTGCAAACGCAGAACTGGATCTTCGTCCTGTTCGGATGCGTCGCCGCCGCATTGCTCGCGCTGGCGGTCGATCAACTGCTGGCGCTGATGGAATCCGGCGTCGCCAGGCGCGCGCACCGGCGCGTCGCGTTCGGCGCCATTGGCCTCGCCTGCCTTCTCGCCGCGTCCTTCCTGCCGTCGCTGGCAAGGCAGAGCGCAGACTACATCGTCGGGGCCAAGCCGTTCTCCGAGCAATACGTACTCGCCGCGCTGATCCAGCAACGGCTGTCCGACAGCGGCCTGTCGGCCGGACGGCGCGACGGGCTCGGCTCCGGCGTGATCTTCGATGCGCTGAAGGCCAACGAGATCGACGTCTATGTGGAGTACACCGGGACGATCTGGGCTAACCAGATGGGGCGCAGCGACCAAAAATCGCGTGATGAAATCCTGCAAGAAATCACCGCCTGGCTCAAGGAACGGCACGGCATCACGGTGGCGGGCGGGCTTGGCTTCGAGAATGCGTACGCGCTGGCGATGCCGGCGCAGCGCGCAAAGACGCTCGGTGTGCGTTCGATTGCCGATCTGGCGCGCCACGCGTCGACGCTCACCATCGCCGGCGACTACGAATTCTTCGGGCGGCCAGAATGGACGGCGATCCGCAACGCCTACGGCCTGAAGTTCAGGAACGAGCGCACGATGCAGCCGGAGTTCATGTACCCGGCCGCGGAATCCGGTGAGGTCGACGTGATCGCTGGCTACACCAGCGATGGCCGCATCACACGGCACGGACTCGTCGTGCTGGACGATCCGAGGCAAGCGATCCCGCCGTATGATGCGATTATCCTGCTGGCGCCGAAGCGCGCGAACGATCGCGCCATGCTGGAGGCGTTGCGGCCGCTGGCCGGCGCCATCGACGTAACCCTGATGCGCGAGGCGAACCTGCGCGCGACCGCAGCGCAGATGTCGCCAGCGGGCGCGGCGCGCTGGCTCTGGACCGAGATCGAGCGTCGCTCCGGGCAGAAAAAATGATCGCGCGCCCTTCCGGACGCGCGATCATCCTTTCTCTCACGCAATAGGCGTCAGTTCACTTCTTCTTCCACAATCCGACCAGGTCGGTCGCGGTGATGAGCTTGCCGGTCGATTTTTCGAAGAACTCCTCGCGCGTCAGCCCCGGCGGCAGGTCCTTGACGCCATGGGTCGTCGCAATCAGCGTGAAAGTGTAGTGGTGCAACGGGCCGGGCGGCGTGCAAGGCCCGAGATAGATGCTCTCTTTGTTGGTGCCGAGTCCGCCGACGTATTTCTCGGACGGCTTGCTCACCTCGTTTTCCGCGAAGCCGGTCACCGACACCGGGATGCCGTAGGCGACCCAGTGGGACACACCCATGCCGCCGCGGCCTTCGGGATCAAACATGAGCAACGCGAGGCTGGTCGCCTTCGCCGGCACGTTGTTCCAGGCGAACGGCGGAGAGACGTTCTCGCCGACGCAGTTCGGGTTCTTTGGATTGTTGCCGGCATTCTTCTGCAGCAACCATCCGCCATCCTGGAATGCGGAAGAACTGATGGTGAAATCCTGCGCCGCCGCCGATGCCATGCTCAAGCCCAGCGCGATCCCTCCCGCGAGCGCACACTGCACAAACCGTCGATTCATTGAAATTCCTCCCTTGTGGTTTTGATTAGACCGACAGGAGTGTAGCGCCCGCTGACGGCAGGGCAACACCGCAGAGGGCGTCATGGAGCCGCCCACCGCTACGGGCTTGCCGACTGCGGACCAAGCCCTTTTTCAAACAGCGCGGCCTCCGCTTCTCGACGCTCAATCAGCGCTTTCATACCAGGCCACAGTCGAGCCATCGCACGAAGCTGCCCCGGTAT
>Ga0075430_100000252_pt1 | contig 37193 bp, 34 predicted proteins | sample RhiMetdeltSRZDD4_FD_75294 | JGI IMG/M metagenome (GOLD analysis project Ga0075430, IMG submission 75294) | Populus rhizosphere microbial communities from Tennessee, USA - Rhizosphere MetaG P. deltoides SRZDD4 | ecosystem: Host-associated > Plants > Roots > Rhizosphere > Soil | place: USA... | reverse complement strand
CTTCTTCTTTGCATCAAGATCGCATATGATATAGCAAAAAGAGCTCTGCTTATGATTTCGACACTTTACATTGAGCTAAAGCAAATGATAAAACATAATTATGCAAATCATATCTGATACACAGGTTGTAACAAGTCGTCTATTCTCCTATCAATAAATAATATATTATATATTATGGAACGGAACTTTTTGACATACAGCCATTGGTTGATTATAAGTACAGGATGAGCAGAGGCTCCTATAGGAGTCGCAAAAATAAAGTCAGTTTGACACAAGGATAGCAACCATGATGACGATAAAACTTCAGACAGATTGTTTGAAAAATGATTCATAGTTGACGGCTCTATATATAATCCAAAAAATGGGGGTGGAATTGATTCCACATTTATTCAAACATTATCAGCACCCGTACTGTATTTCCCTGTCTACATCCCATCACTGCTATTCATCATCATTCCATCCGTCTGTCCCTGCATCATGCCCATATTATCACCATACCTCGTCATCATCTCTTCTATCATTTCTGGAGAGATCACTATTCCATAGATTGGTGCGTCTCCAAAGTGATTATCAAGTGCAGCTGGGTCAAGAGATATCGCTATTACCGTGTCCTGTGCTAACTCTATTGTTGTTTGTACATTGGGGACAGGACCTTCGCGCATTGTAATAGTCGATGTGCCTGTTATTGTAGTCGTGTTCGTCTCGCTGTTAAAGGTGGAGTCTCCAACCTGTGTGAAGTCAGATATCTCATGATTATGCATAGCTGTGCCATCAAGCCTCACCATGTGAAGTATCGCATTGAACCCTGCAATATTGCCGACCATGCCCGTAGCATTAGACGTGGCAGTATCGTTCTGAGAAGCCATATCAATCATCCAGTGGCCTGAAATGATCCAGTCTACCTCTCCGTCATTATTGATGCTAGAAATCATACCCCACTTGTGGTTTGCCATCATTTCACGCATCATGCTCATCATATCTCCTCCCATTTCCATGGACATACTCGGGGCTGTACTGTCCGTAGTGTTGGTCTGTGCCTGTACCGGCGGTATAACGCCAAAGATTCCGCCAATGATTGCAAAGGCTGCAACGACTGCTGTAAGTGTAGTTTTCATCAAGCAGTATGAGAATACTGTGAATTTAAAGGGTATATCAGAAAATTCACGTATTTCCTTCTACTGCCCCTTATAATGTTTCAGTTATGCATCACCGTCTTCTTATGTTATGATCCTCTGACTTCATAAGATAGTAATTGGCCGAGGTCTTGGCAGGTCAATGTGGTAAAGGGGTTATCAAAATCTTCTTGTAATAATCCAATCTATCTCTGGATAGAGCCAAAACGTTAAAGGTTCTAAGCTATCAACCTATCTTAGATATATCCTGTCAAATATAGATGATGTTTATGATAAACTAAAAAGAGATCTTGGAAGCGACTTTCGTAAAGGAAAAGAAGGAAAGATCCTAGAACTTTACTCATTTCATTGCAGTAATTGCGGCTACCGTAATATACACGATATTAAGATGCTTACCTGTGGTTGTGGCAATAAGTTGCATGGTATATTGGTTTATCGTAAAATTGGAGATACGGTAATTTACGATACAAGACCGAAGAAAAGGAAAGGTAGATAGTACAATACTTACAGGCATATATTGATCATTTTGATCAACTCTGAATTCGCAAAATTAAAGGTCAGCTTATTTATCTGTCCTAAGAACCATGACTAATTTTCATAAGTTCTTGCTGCTGAAACGAATGTTTACATTTTCTGTTCCTTGAATCTATACTCTGGCATATTTGTATTTATATTGAGCATAAGGAATAGATGCAATATATCATCATTGGGTCGTGAGAATTAAAATGGAGAAATACTTGTCATGGAGAAGATGAATAATGACAGCAAGAAGAAAGCTATTCGTTAATTTTGATGGTTTATGTGAACCAGCAAATCCTGCTGGCATTCCATGTTATGGTTTTGTAGTAAAAAATGAGGGCGCTGCAGTGTTGTGCAGAGAATATGGCCTAATTAATTCAGTTAAACCTTTTTCCCCTCAAGCCAATAGTAATACTGCTGAATATGGCAGTGCAATAAGGGCTATGGAATGGCTGGTACAAAAAGGCTATGCTAACGGTAAAGCTGACTATGAAATCCTAGTGAGAGGCGACAGTCAACTAATAATGAGAAAGCTAAAGAGCAGTGATTACAGTCCAAGGGCTGCAAGAATCAGTTCACTGTATGATAAAGCTATTGTCTTACGATCAAAATTCGCTCCTGATAATATAAGGTTTGAATGGGTAAAGCGTGGTGAAAATAGGGAAGCTGACAAGCTAGCAAAAGAAGCGTACTATTGGGCTTTGAGGAAGTATCCTAAGCTCCGGGCAATGGTAAGAGAGCATTGGGAAACAATGTTGTGGCTAGAACAAATGATACATAATGAAAATTAAAATTGTTACAATACTACCACAAAATCGTCTATAGAATATGTGTGAAGAGCATAAGGAATATTGTCATCTTTGTAAACACATGCAAGAATTATGGTATAAGGACTGCACGAGCTTCTATTTCGGAGTTTTTGAGTTTATATAGTACTTCATTTGCCTCTGTATGCCTATGAGCTTCTATGACAACTCGTAAGCCATACTCACTTGCCATCTTGATTAAATCCGCCATGTCTTTTCTCGTGCCGATATTGCTGCCCTTACAACTAATTTTTCTTCAAACGTGGGAAAGTTAGCTACATTGCCACGGACGCCTAAAACAATGACACCTCTTCGCTTAACTGACCTAATGGCGGTGTTTATGACCTTGTCAGACGGTGCAAAGACAATTGCACTGTCAAGAAGGCCTCCCTCCTCATGTTTCAGATTCTTTAAGAATTGCTCTTCGTTTTCTTGGTAGGGAAAGACATTATCAGGACCAACCTTTTTTGACGAGTCGATATGCTTTCTTGCTCTTGCAGTAGCTACGACCCAGCTCCATAAATCTTGGCTATCTGAATTGCTAAGTGACCTACGCCTCCTACTCCAAAAATACCAACTGTCTTGTCTGCTGCAAGCTCGCTGGCCTTGACTGCCTTGCATGCAGTTATGCCTGGGCAGAAAAGCGGCGCAGTATGCGAGGAGTCAAAGCTGTCTGGTATTGGAGTTCCAAATCCTTCCAGTGCTGAGATGTATTCCGCATAGCCTCCATCCACAGATTCGCCAGTTATTTCAGCACTTTCACACAAGTTCTCTCGTCTTGACATACAATAGCTGCATTGCAAGCAGGAGCTAAAAAGCGGCTGGATGCCAACTCTGTCACCTATCTTGACTTTCTTGACACCATCACCTATATTTCTAATAATGCCCACGGCCTCGTGGCCTGGGACCCGTGGCAAGCTCGAAGGCACGCCATGCTTTTTCCAATCTCCTTCGATAAGGTGCAGATTTGAGCTGCACACTCCGCACGCCTCTATTTCAAGTAAGAGTTCAGTTCTTTCCTTAATTGTTGGCCTCTCGATTGACATAACCCTGAGGGGACAAGTCTATATCGGTGCAAGCTCTGTGAGAACCATTGCCTGCATCATTTCTGCCATGATGCTTGACATTTCTTTCTCCCATTTATGCTAATGATTGACAATTTTGACCTTACTTGACTGTAGAGGTAATAATTTTGCCTTATGTCACTGCTTGAATGCTGGGTAATTATGAAGAAGAGAAGACGCTGTAAGTAGTCTAAGAGCATTATCACGCTTAGTCAAAATGCTTTACCTGACATTCTATCTCTTTCTCTTTCTATCTCTGCTTCCATTCTTTAGATCTAAATCTAAGGGTACGGTAACGCTGGCCTTTAACCAGATGACACCTCAATAACTTTCAGAAAGCTAAGCTAGGGTATAGGGTATAATTACAGCCTGTAGAAGCAAGGCTTGTTTGTAGTTAATCCTAACTCATTGAATGCGGTAAATTAGGATAAAACCTTTCGTTAGAGGGCGCAAGACATCTACCTTCACTACTTATTGGTGATAAACTTAAGATTTGAAAATTTATTTGTGATGAGGTTGACTGGAAACTCAGATAACTGTTCATTAATCTCCGCCACTCCTCTACAGAATTACGGAGCTACACCATCTACCTCATTATTGCTATTATTCGTCAATCCTTACGGGCACTGCATCTCTGTGTGTACGCTGTACGGGAATTCGTCGAAAGATTTCTCCTGCTCATCTTGTAACTTATTCTTGCATGTCGTACTCTCTAGATAATTCTGCTGAAGCCATTCTACGATGTTTCGTGGTGGGAAGGTTGTAGCTCATTACAACCAATCGTCTTCTATCTAATTTATACTAAATAATAGCTTCTCGAAGGAAAAATGTATAAATGATGTCAAGAATAGGACAACAATGTAGATTGAGAGTGGCGGTAGTAGCGACCTGTATCTATCCCTGTGGGAGTTTGGGAGCAAGTCAAATACAGGTCATGGCGACCAGAGATAATAGCTCCTATTCTACTACTACCGCCAATAGTATAATGCGCTAGCCTGCTCTTATCAATTTACGTTTATTGTCATATTATCAGAGCTACCAATTGGCTAACCGACAACTGATTTAAACAACGAAAGAACCAACAGAATCAAGAAAGGTGTTTCCTGCTCCTACAAAGGATCAATAGTTCTAGTTTTAAGCTGGATAAACTTAAGAAATAATTCCATTCAAAGCTCGCCTCGATACAACAAATTGCCGTACTAAAATAAGGGAGCAAAGAAAGTTTATCGTTTTGGTGGCTAGAGTGGTTAATAAACATCGAGATATAGGATATGGGGCTTCTGACTCAACTCTGCTTAACGCTGATAATTTTGTTACGTGTGATCTTAGCTTGTAAGAAGTTAGAAAGTTAAGGGCGGTACCCCTATATCTCGGAATATAGTTCGTTATACGAATCGATATCGTTCTGGGTTCTACCGAACCCGCGATTTTCAATCCGTGTATGATATCCTTAAAAGAATACGATATGATCCTAGTAGTTTAGACTCAACTACAAGCGGGATATTGGTCGTCTTTTGTTCTTAATGTAGCGACTACTGTGTATCTGAATTAGAAAATCAGAAGCTTGTTCGCCATATGGGAAAAATCATTCATAAGGGATCTTTAACCTTGATTTCCAATTTGTTGCCATTCCTGTCATACGCTGCTATGGTCCTCTCTTCATAAGGATAAGCGATTATGATTGAAACGGCACCATAAAACCCTCTGTTAATATCCGCTAGCGATGGTTTGTTTGAACCCCCTGGGTGAGAGTGAGCGCTGCCTACGTATGAACCATCAGATGGCAGATAAAAGTTGGAATATCCCGAGTAATATGGTCCGCTTAAAGCAAAAGGAGGAATTACAAGACCCTCGATGATGATGAGTTCAGGACTTGTCTTGCCCTGCAGAATGAGGATCGCTTCGTTGGGATGGAGTGACCTAGAATAGCTGATGATGCCATCAGTAGCGCTCCTTGAGATGACAACCTGTCTTTGATTCTTCTCCTTTTTTTCAATCGTCACTTAACTCTCCTTTATTCTCCTTAAAGGCTCTATTTTAACATTAAATTTACTTTGGTTTTTTGACGGCTACTCTGATGGACCTCGCTTCTCATTTGTCGATATAATGTCAATTAAAAACATTAATTCGTTCTGAGAATGATTTTGACACTTATCTTGATCATAGTTCAAAGCCCATCATAATAATACTTGAGCCATAACTAAACAAAGACGTTAAGAATACTAAAAAGAACTTGAAGAGCTAGCAGACACTATAATATTTTAGCTAAAAGTTATTCATCAATTTAGATGAATAGCTATTGGCTGATAAAAACGAATGAAGATTCATCTGAATTTTCAGCTGCATGTCACAGACCCCTCCCTGATGATAAAAACTTCACAATCCTACAGATGATCATGATTTTACTTTAAATCTCTTACTGAACCAGCAGAAACAGAGATGTATTGTCAAAATTAACATATCTGGGGTAACCCGAAATAAGACAGAGCATTATCCTCTCCTACAAAGGATCAATAGTTCTAGTTTTAAGCTGGATAAACTTAAGAATTAGATAAGAAACCTAACCTCAATGCCTCTCAGAGCAAACGAGATCAAGTCGTCAGACTATATTGGCAGGGAAGTTATGATTAGGGGTTGGGTGTATCGTTTAAGGAAACAAAAAGAGAATGCGTTTGTGCTTGTACGAGATGATAGAGGGGGAGTGATACAATGCGTCTTCCCTGTTGAAAAGGCAACCCAACTTACTATAGAATCTTCAATTGAGGTGACAGGAATTGTAAGCCAAGACGCAAGAGCTCCAGAGGGAGGATATGAGATAAAGGGAAACAATCTCAGGATATACAATATTGCAGGATCAGATTATCCTATAGGTGAGTATCAAAGTGAAGAACTGTTGCTTGATAAGCGGCATCTAGCAATGCGCATGCGCAAGATGATCGCAATAGCGAAAATACGGGCAACCGTTCTTGACTATGCCCGGCGTTGGTTTGTAGAAAACAACTGGATGGAAGTGACTGCACCGGTCATTGTCAAAGGTGCAGTAGAAGGGGGCTCCACGCTCTTTAAGCTGAAATATTTCGACGAAGAAGCTTACTTGTCGCAGAGTGCGCAGTTATATTTGGAAGCAATGATTTTTTCACTTGGACCCGTATGGAGTCTTACTCCTTCATTTCGTGCAGAAAGATCTAGAACTGTCAGACACCTTGCAGAGTTTTCTCACCTGGAAGCTGAGGCACCATGGGTAACTCTTGAAGACCTTTTGAAAGTACAGGAACAGCTTATTTCGTACGTGATCCATAACACGGTCAGGGAAAGAACAGAGGAACTAACTTATCTAAAACGTGATACTGCTGAACTGAAAAATATCGCACCACCCTTTGAGCGTCTGTCTTATGAAAAGGCAATTGAAATCATCAGGTCAAAAGGCTTAATGATTACTCAAGAAGATGGCAGCAAGCGAGAGATACAGCTCGGTGATGATCTTAATATTGAATCTGAACGGGAGCTTACTAAGGATGCCACTAAACCAATATTTGTCGTAGGATATCCACTTACAATCAAGCCCTTTTATGTAAAGGAGAATCCACAACATAGTGGTAGTGGTCTGGCCGCAGATATGTTGGCACCAAGGGGCTTTGGCGAAATAACAAGTGGTGGTCTAAGAGAAGACAATATCCTCTCAATCACAGAACGCATTAAGAAAGAGGGACTTGACCCTGCGGCCTATGATTGGTATCTTGACCTGAGAAATTATGGTTCCGTACCACATGGTGGGTTTGGGCTTGGCATTGAGCGTTTGATGCGGTGGATAACAAATGTCGGAGATATCAAGGAGACGGTGCCTTTTCCACGCACCATTTCCCGTGTCATACCCTAATAGATCAGCAACATAGTGTATATGCGGTACTGGTTCTTATATTCTCCACCTTGTAGCTTAATTGTCCTTAAAGTATCGACTGGCTTAACGCAGGGCTACATTGAGATATGCATTCTTGACAAAGGTTTGAATATTTCTTGATCAGTCCAGTGGAAGCCAGATGTCTTGTGCAGGTGAGTAATTGTATTGTATAATGCCCGTAATGCACTCTATATGTGGACCCCGCCTTGAATTTCTAAATTGAGGGTCTTGTTGTACAACCAGTTATATGATCTACATGATAATTTCTCCTATAATACACTTTTTTGCTGCATTATCAGCTCGGCTGCAAGTGATGCTCCAAAATTATTATCAATTTACAAAGGTTTTAAACTCCATCAATGGTTACAATATTTTACAGTAATTGCAGGAGTCATTCATTGAGGCAGCAAAAAAGAGGATATTGCTATTCGATGGTGCTATGGGAACTGAGATACAGCGACTCAATCCCAAAATGGAAGATTTTCCAGATGGCAAAGAGGGATTTAATGATGGTCTCAACTTGTCACGGCCAGAATGGATAAAGAAAATCCATCGAAGCTATCTTGAGGCAGGGGCGGATTGCATTGAGACGAATACGTTTGGATCCAATAGGTTTAAGCTTGCCGAGTATGGATACGGAGACGAGACAATTCAATTTAACAATAAAGCTGCCCTACTTGCAAGGGAGGTATGCAATGAGTTCAAGGACAAACCCCGATATGTAATTGGCTCTATGGGTCCTAGTGGATATCTACCAAGCTCAAATGACCCTACACTTGGAGAAATACCTCTTGATGAGATACACCAGGCATTTGCGATGCAGGCTCAAGGCCTCCTTTTAGGAGGCGTTGATGCTCTATTGATAGAGACAAGTCAGGACATACTAGAGGTCAAACTCGCGATCGAGGCATGCCATCTCGCTATGGAAAGAGTAGCCAAAAAAGTGCCTATAATTGCCAATGTTACACTTGATCAATATGGTAAGATGCTGCTTGGAACCAACATTCAAGCAGCTTATACTACTGTAAGTAATATGAATATCGATGCGTTTGGGCTTAATTGTTCCACCGGCCCTCATGAGATGGCTCCAAACGTAAGATGGTTAAGTGAACAAGAACTACCAATACTTGTTATGCCAAATGCTGGCATGCCTCAGAATGAAGGTGGCCGTGCGATATACAAGATGACGCCAAAAGAAATAGCAGAAGCGCTTTCAAGTTTTGTTAGCAAATACAACCATATAAGAATGATAGGAGGATGCTGCGGTACTGGTCCCCAACATATTGCAGAGTTAAGAAGGGCCTTGGATGCTAGCGATATGAGGAAACAGTAGTAGTACCTTGTTTGATTCGACTCGTTTTTTGTTGTTGACGGTCAATATCTTTATAGAAATATTCAATTCCCATCTTCCCAAAGCCCCTGACCCTTTTGATCTTACCTTGAACAGTCAAGCGGGTTATTGCAAGTCTAACATCTTGCTTGTTACCAATAATCTGGTCAAGATCTTTGCTTGTGACTTTGCCGCTCCTGTTTCTTATAATCGTGTATACCTTGTCTATGAAGCTACTAGACCCATTACCTCTCAATTTAAACTGTTGAATCGTCGCCATGGTTCTTACTTGGATTTTTATTATAAAACAGGTAGGAAGGATATTTCTATATCGATATTACTTTCCTCGTTGTGCATAGAAAATATAATGGCTAATAAATAACTAAAGAGTCACTTTGGTTCCTAAGATAAGTTCAGCTCTAAAGGCGGTAGACCTAAGGCAGGATCCGCGTCCAATGATAATTGGAGAACGCATCAACACCCAAGGATCTAGGAAAGCTAAGGAGCTGGTGCTTGCAAACAACTTCGATGGGTTGATTGACCTTGCAAGAAATCAGGTAGAGGATGGAGCACATTGCTTGGATGTATGTGTTGCTACCACTGAGAGATCTGATGAGAAAGAGTTCATGGTCAAGCTTGTCAAGAGGCTCAGCTTGGAGATAGAAGCACCACTCGTCATTGATTCGACAGATCCAAAAGTGATCGAAGCTGCAATTAGACAAATTCCAGGTAGACCAATAATTAACTCAATAAACTTGGAAGGAAGCGGCGACAGATTTCATCAACTGGCACCAATGATGGCGAAATATGGTGTGCCAGCTATCGCTCTGTGCATAGGTCCGAAGGGGATGGCAAAGACACCTCAGGAAAAACTTGAAGTCGCAGAGCTCATCTACGAGATTGGTACTAGGCAATATGGCCTAAAACCTTGGCAATTCATCTTTGATGTACTTACGTTCACAATTGTGACTGGAGATCCTGAACTTGCTGATGCAGCCAAAAATACCTTGGACGGCATCCGCCTTGTTAAACAGAAATTTCCAGAGTGTTTTACTGTATTGGGCCTGAGCAATGTCAGCTTTGGTGTTTCGCCAAATGCAAGAAAAATAATTAATTCAATATTCTTATATCATGCGCTACAATCCGGACTTGATGCAGTCATAATCAATGCACGCGAAATAATCCCGTATCCAGAGATTGACGAGCAACAGAAAAAGCTGGCAGAAGATCTTATTTTCAACAGGCATCCAAATGCATTAGCGGAGCTGATAGCATATTTTGAAGGTGCCAAGGCAGTAACTGCGGGCGGCTCAACCAAGAGAGTAGAAGTGGATCCGAGCTGGGAAGCATCCAAACGCTGTTACTTCAGAATAGTCAATAGGCTCAAGGAGGGTATAGAAGACGATGTAGTACACGCAATTGCTGACCGCCTCAAGGATGGCAAGATTATAAAGGACAGTGGAGGGCAGCTTATGCTTAGAGCATCCTCAAAAGAGGCGGCGCACGAAGCGGCGGTAGAGACGCTCAATGAAGTACTGCTTCCGGCAATGAAAGAGGTAGGTGACAAGTTCGGTGCTGGTGAGTTAATTCTACCTTTTGTGTTGAAATCTGCAGAATGTATGAAGGCAGCTGTTGCAGAACTGGAGAAATACCTGATCAAGCAAGAAGGAGTCAGCAAGGGTAGACTTGTGGTATGTACGGTCTATGGTGATGTGCATGATATTGGTAAGAACCTAGTAAAAACAATTCTTGTTAACAACGGTTATACAGTCTATGATCTTGGTAAGCAAGTACCACTGCAGAAAATATTAGAAAAGATAGCCGAAGTCAATGCGGATGCAGTAGGACTCTCTGCACTACTTGTTTCAACATCAAAACAGATGCAATACTTTGTTGAGCAGGCACGGCAGAATGGGATGAATACTCCAGTGCTTTGTGGTGGAGCAGCAATCAACAGTAACTATATCAATAGAATTGCAAAGGAAGGGGGTATATACTCGGCAGGTGTATTCTACTGCAAGACTGCATTTGATGGGCTGAAGGTGATGAACCGACTTATGTCTCCTGATCGAGATCAGTTTGTCAGTGAGTGGCAGCGAAAGTTGGAGAAATGGGATGAACGGTCACAGTCTACTATGGCAGTAGATCAATCACAGATTTCTCACAGCGGCATCAGGTCTATTGAACCACCAATGCCGTCTCATATTAATCAGGCTATTAGGCTCGAGCCGTTCCAGATTGACCTCAAGAAAGTGTGGAGATACATCAACAAGAAATCGCTGTTCGTACTGCAGTGGGGGATAAGAGGTAAAGGGGCAAGCGATCAGGATCCTGAAAAGTTGTTCAGAACGTGGACAGATCGAGTACTTACTGAAGGATTATTTGAACCCCGTGCGGTATATGGATTCTACAAGTGTCACAATCTGACATTTGGACAGGCAGGTGCTGGTAAGCTATCAATCGACCTGCCAAATGGCAAGCAGGTTGTATTTGAATTTCCTCGTTCTTCAAAACAAAAACATCTCTGCCTTACAGATTATTTCGGCACAAATGATATTGTTGCCTTTCAGGCGGTGACTGTCGGCAACAAGGTCACACAAATAATAGATCTATGGAATAAGCAAGATAGATATACTGACGCTTATTATCTACATGGTCTTGCTGTTGAAACAGCTGAAGCCATGGCTGAGTTGATCAACGCAAGAATTCGAGATGAATTAAAAATAGGACAAAATCGCGGCCTTCGTTATAGCTGGGGATATCCAAGCTGTCCTGATATTTCTCAACACCATCTTGTCTGGCAGATATTGGAGCCTGAAAAATCTGGCATGACGCTCACAGAATCAGGCCAAATAGTACCTGATCAGTCGACTGCAGCAATCATAGTACATCATCCAGAGGCAGAGTATTTCATACTTTGATCACTATTGCCTTACTCTAAGTTCAAATTCTCGGACATCTGAATGATTGCCTTCTGCGAACAAAACTCCCTTTACTGTGTAACGAGCTTCCTTTGCAGGTGTACCTGCTGCACTTATTACAACTTCCCTTCGGCCTGTGCGTACGTCTCTTCTATGCACGTCTGGAAGACGGACTGTCTGATTTTGCATTAATAAGAAGTAGGATTGATAGCTAGAAGGTTCAATGACGATGACTACCTGTGCTTCAGTGATTGGCCGCATTTCTAGATTCTGTACGTTAAACAATATCCGAGTAAATTCCTCAACGTTGATATCCCTTCTATCTGAGTTAAACCCTGCAAATTTAACGTTTGGCGCATCCGAGCTTGACTGCCTTGGCATAGAAAAGACAATGACTGCGACAGCAACCGCAACGGCGAGAGCTGCCACAAGCATCACTCGCTAAAGCAACGATCACAATGGCAGTGTGAGGTATAAACAGAGATCGTGTCTTTTTAAGATGGATTGATCTTAGAATTAAATCCTAATACAATAAGACTATAGGCGAGACAATTAAACATCTATTGGTGACATTCTTGTTCTAGGTCTATCTTATTGACACGTCCTTTGGTTAGCTGAACAATATATGTAGGTTTTTTCACATATGCTATGGTACGAGATCTTGTTAAATGTTCTAATATCCTTACCTGATCTGGCTGTTACTAATACATCAACAATTGTTAATGATCTTCTTTCCTCTCATTGTCGCATTAGTAAGGTTTTATATCATTACAATCTTTACCCCGTTTACTAAATTGTATCTGAAAAGAGGCCATATTGTGTTGATTATGGGTGGGGCAACAGCCATCATCAGCTTTTCATTGCTAGGGTATTACACCCTCCAATTCGTAAACATTATCCAGCAAGAAGGAAAGTATAGAATAGATCCAGGTGGATTGATCAATGTGAAAGAGAATATTAACAATACTCAAGGCATAGGCATGTACTCTATCGTCTTTGCTGAATTTACTGGATCAGCTTCAGTAATAATAATGGATAATGCAGGTAAAACTATAGTCAACAAGAGCATCAATCAGCCAATCGTTATAGAACCCTTCAATGCGGAGAGTCCTGGTTTTTATACTCTCAATCTTACAAATCCTACAGACAAAGTGCTAGAAGCTGGAATAGGCTTTGGAGATCAAGATGATGTATTGAGCAGAAAAAACCTTCTCCCCTTTGATACTGTGCTTATCCTCGTCTCGACTCTTATGGTAGGTATGATACTAGCAATAGCTGGCGTAATAATAATAATTTTGGACAGGAGACAGATAAATAGGATGAAGCAGTTTGGCGATAACAGCGATCTCATATAGTTGATCTAAATGAGTCTGATGATAAAATATGGCAAAACTTGAAGCAAGAAACATAGGGAAGCAATTTCTTCCAATGCAAGGAAATCAAACAAAGCTTATCACTGCTATCAAAAACGTCAACTTGACGATAGAAGACGAGCAGTTTGTGTGCTTTGTAGGGCCGTCTGGTTGCGGTAAGACAACACTGCTCAATATCCTTGCTGGGCTGGACAAGCCTACAGAAGGAGAAGTAATTCTAAATGGTCATCCTGTAACTGAAACTGGACCTGATAGGATTATGGTATTTCAGGAAAATGCATTATTTCCTTGGCTTAGGGTATTGGAGAACGTTGAATTTGGTCTAAAGATGGCTGGTGTTGAGAAGAAAAAGCGGCAAGAGCGTGCAATGCATTACCTTGAAATGATGCAGCTAACCAAGTTTACTGATGCATACACATATCAGTTATCAGGTGGGATGAAGCAGAGAGTTGCGATAGCAAGAGCACTTGTCATGGATCCCGAAGTTCTCTTGATGGATGAACCTTTTGCAGCCCTGGATAGCCAAACCCGCGACCTGCTGTTGGTAGAGCTTCAGCTGATTTGGGCTAAGACAAAGAAGACGATAGTATTTATCACACATAACATACTGGAATCAGTTGTTTTGGGGAATAAGGTCGTCGTTTTTTCAAGAAGGCCTGGCACCATTAAAGACGAGATATCTGTGAATTATAAAAGGCCCAGGCTTCCTGAAGATGAGAACCTGCAGCCTTATTATAGAAAAGTCATTGACTCGATAAAAGGCGAGGTTACTGACAAAAAAAGTACCAATGATGATCTCATTGCTTGAGCTGCAATAGTAGATCAAGACCTGATGCGAAACTATTGGGAGAGGTCAGGAGCACCTGATCTGCTATCTTGGCAGCTTGCAATATAAAATCCACAGGGTTGGCTTCATATTCTGACCAATCAAGTCCTATAAGTGAAGCTGACTGACGATTCTTTTCAGAAGGAACCATAACCACTGCGGTGACATTGATACCATGGGACCTAGCAAGGTCTGCTATCTCGCCTAAGTCGGAAAGAGATGATATGGATTGAGTTACAAGGGAGTGGGGATTAACGTCAAGCTTATTCCTTATTGATTTAGCGGAGTCATTCTTGACCTTTGCTGGGCATGACAGATCAAGTTTGATATTCAAGTCATAGCCATAATTCTTAAGCATTTTGACTGCCGTACTTGGCCGCAAGCCAGAATCTCCTAACTTGTCTGCGGGCTCATCCCCCATTAAGAGAAGTACGCTCTCTGCGCCGATAAGAATTGCATCCGACACAGTCTGACATAAAGAAGGGAAATTGCGATCGCGTACCCTTATACTGCAGCTCAGCCTTGCTTCTGTGTCTATATGGTCTTTGATGTACCTGGCAGCCGTTACGCTCGATAGGCGAGGAATGCCAAGAACGGAATCTGTCAGATGGATCCCGCTTACAAGCCCATGAAGCTGTAAAGCGCGATGTGACATTTCCTGTATATTGCCCTTTAGCTGCCCAAGATCAAACCTTTCTCCTTTCACAATCTTTGGCGGGTTCAGCTCATAGGCTACCTTAATTGTGTCGCTACACACTACAATACTGAAAAACATATTTAGGTCTTATTAAATGCGAGGGTGCCCGCAAGAGTTTCAGAGCATATATTGGTCCAACATCATTCAGAGAGCTGTTGAGGAAAGAGCAAATTCTCTCATTTTTGAGAGCCGCCCTCGTAGAAAGGCCATACCTGCCGGCAGATGCAGAGTTAGCAATACCTTCTGCAGTGCTTGTAATAATACATTACCACAAAAACACGCCATATGTGTTTCTGACTAAGCGTAGTTCAAAATTGAAATCACATACAGGCGAAATATCTTTTCCTGGAGGTAGGTATGTTGAAAGCGACGGCACCTTGCTTGGGACTGCCTTACGAGAAACCGCAGAAGAAATTGGGATTTTATTCAATATTGATCAGATAATTGGCTGCCTGAGCGCAGTGCGGACTATGACATCAAATCACTTTATTGTACCTTTCGTAACGGTGCAAGACATGTTACCTCAATACAGGATTTCAGCAAGTGAAGTGGAAGCAGTAATTGATGTTCCGCTCTTTGAAACACTCCAAAGCATTCAGGTGGACACTGAACATTATCACGTTACCAAAAATGCATTTATATTTACTTATAAGAACAATGTCATATGGGGAGCAACTGCAAGGGTGTTGAAACAGTTGAATGACATTCTCCTCAGACCCTCTTGATATTCTAAGATTGCAGCTTGCAGTATCCATGTTCTGCTTACTCACCTGCTCATCTCATATCCTCTGCAAATCAGAATATCATTATTGTCGCATATGGGCTAACGGGCCCGGTGGGCTTCGATCCCACGGCAACTGGCTCCGGAGGCTTGCGCTTCCTTTCTAAGGGAACAGCGCCCTATCCTGACTAGGCGACGGGCCCTACCTGCGAGTTTGAATCTTCTCTTATATGAAACATACCTGCGACAAATGGCGTACATAATGTTGTTTAGTGCTTTTCACTACCTGCATACTATCACCTAATAGGTACATCTAATAGGTACATGCTGGCTCTTTGTTTTTATCTTTTATTTACGATCCTGATTGCAAAAAGCAAGGGCAGAATTCTCTTTGAACACATACTCTAATTTAGGTTGTAATGCCAATATAATTATGATAGCTGAAGAGCAGGATCGCCCGATAATTGTGTCAAAGGTAAAATATCTTGGCTCCTCTCTCCTGCCCTCTCCAATAGAACTAGAAGCCACGATTGTACTATACCACAACAGAATGCATATTCCCGAGCTGGATGCGACAGTTCCTATGGATAAGGTATCTCAAATTGAATTAGCAAAAGGGAAGGATCTGCCTTCGGAAGCCGTTGTGATGTTTGGAGTAGTCGGTCTAATAGTAGAGAAGGAGAACCCCTATATGATGATCAAGCTTGTAGACAGCCCTGACAGCTTGCTATTTAAGCATGAGGATATGACGGTTGCGGAAAGGTTAGTAAAAGAGATAAAAGCAACCCACCACTTCCATTAAGAATATTATAGTGTTTTGAGAAAGACAATATACAATATATGTTATTTTAACTGATTAACGAAGTTAATTGAATGCTACTTGAATTTTCAAAAGTTTTTTATTGTAGAGATGTATTAACCGTGTATATGTATGCAAAACTTTGCAACATTGAGGTTCTGCCTAGCTACATCAAGGAGGTCGCGGTGGGAGACGTCCTGACGATACAGGCACTGATCACAAATGCACTTGACTGGCATTATTTTTATGAAAAGGTGTCTAATATTAGAATTGGAGACAGAACTGATTTTACTGTGATTACTCCAGAAGGTGAAAGGGTAACTGGCTTTGGCAACATTCTTGAAGTTGACAAATGGAGCAATCGTGGTCAATATGGATTTAAGGTCAAGATAAATGTCAAAAGGCAAAAATCGCTGTCCGATAGAAGAACAAGAAGTTCTACAAAAGACAAACTGTCATCAGTGCAATCTGAAAATGAGCTGGATACTTTTGCTGAGCCCGCATCAGTTATGGGTCCGTCTGCTCGCCTCTTAACTGCTGCTGCAGCTCCTAATTCTCCAAAAAATACAACTACGGTGGTAACGGCTCAGGACATAAATTCATTCCAAGAGATGTTAAGAGAGTCTCTTGCAATGGATATAACATAGTAGCCGGTTACCTTTCCCAATATTCTTGATTTGAAAATAACTAAAAGACGTAACTCGTGCCCCTACTAAAGGTTCTATCCGTCACTAATTTATTTTCCTGTCTATTGGCTCCAATTAATCGCATATATTGCATGGTTAATTGTTTAGGATTTCCAATTTGCCTATAATAGATAATTTATGCTGCTGATAAAATACATGTCAGATGAAATATCACAATTCGGATCAAGTAGGGTTAAACCAATTATTTCGTATCAACTAATGATGGTCGATTTGTTCAACTCTTTCATACCGGTGGCGCTAGGATTTGGCCCTACCTTTGTCGCAATGGAAATGGCTTGGAGAATGGGTAAGATGATTGGCAAACGAGGAGGAGCAGGGGCGAAAGAAGAAGAAGAAAAAAACCTGGCGTGGAGGTCGATGTGAATGCTCTTATATGATCTATCCTCCGTGATACTTGGATCTGCAATTCTCGCATGGCTATTCGTTTCCATCGCGATTTGGAGATCGAGGACAATCATTGTTTTAAACAATGATTGGCAAAAGATAGAGGTCAGGACATAATCTCGTCTTTTATCTCACTACACTTTTATAACATTTAGATAGTGCTTTAGTTCGCCCTTGGTAGCTGCACTTAAGGTTTTCGCAGTCGATATTGACGGCACACTTACTGAGAATGGAGGCGGTATGGTGCATCTTGGTGCTCTTGCTAAGCTGCGCTACCTTGAAAAGATGGGTTATAATGTAATCTATGTCACAGGCCGCTCATCCATTGAAGCATATGTCCTTGCAGTTTTTGGTGGCACGACCAGAGTTGCTATTGGGGAGAACGGAGGAGTAATCACAATTGCACCACAGGAGCACAGACTCTTGGCAAGTAAGGAAAAATGTATGCAAGGCTACGAAGTTTTGAAGAAGAACCTCAACGGAGTGAAGATAAAGCCTGTCTTCCCTAGAATGACTGAAGTAGTATTGCTTCGCACTTTTGACCTAAAAGAAGGCCAAAAAATTTTAGACGAATATCACCTACCACTTTATCTGTCAGATAGCAAGTATGCTTTCCACATAAATGAAAAGGGGATTGACAAGGGGTATGGCCTTAAAGAAGCACTCGCTGTGCTCAAGGTGGAGCCAAACCAGGTTGTCGCAATTGGAGATAGCGAGACTGATGTACCAATGTATGGCATTTGTGGATGCAGTATTGCCCTTGACCATGCGGACGACACTGTTAAGGCCCAAGCTGATCATGTGGTGGCAGGAAGGGAAGGTGCTGGCCTTGTTGAAGCAATAGATTTTGTAGCATTCAACTACTTAGGAGTAAAAGCGTGACTTTTCAGGTTTTAATCAACCAGGTACGTGAACTTGTGACCTTTGCGCTTACCTCTGCAGGGTACCCTGTAATTGACTTTGACATATCAGAGCCTCTACAACAAGAATTTGGTGACTTATCATGTAACATAGCGTTCCTCTTAAGCAAGCGTCTAAAAAAACCCCCTTCAAAAATAGCAACCGAGCTGGCCGAAGCAATTAGACCACGCATACAAGGTAGCTATATCTTGTCAGTGGATTCTGTTGGTGGCCACATAAACTTAAAAGCAAACTATGCCCTGTTGTCGCCGGCTACAATATCAAATGTGCTATCAAACCCCAAGAATTATGGGTGCCCTAACATTGGACAAGGCAGGCACATCGTCATAGAGCACACAAGCGTCAACCCAAATAAGGCCCTGCATGTAGGACACATGCGCAACGTAATAATTGGCGACACTTTATACCGCATAATGAGGGCAACAAATCACAGGACAACGGTCCTCAATTATGTTGACGACTCTGGAGTGCAGATAGCCGATATAATAGTCGGATTCAAGTTTGCAGGTTTTCCACTTGCACCTCCAACAAAAAATCAAAAGTTTGACCAATATTGTGGTGACGAGGTATATGTCAAGATAAACGAAATATATGAAAGAGATCCACAGGTTGCTGAGAAGCGAAAACTTGTACTCAAAGAGATAGAAGAAGGCAAGTCCGAGATCGCCCATTTTGCTATGAATATTACATTACGGGTCTTGCGAGAGCAGTTAAAAACATGTTGGAGAATGAAAGTGCGATATGATCTGTTGAATTTTGAAACTCATATTGTTGGTTCAAAGCTATGGAGCAAGACCTTCGAGCTGTTAAAAACTAACGGCATTGCCAGGTATGAAGCAGAGGGCAAGAACAAAGGTTGCTGGGTCATAGGAGGTGAAGAAGGGGAGGAAGACAAGGTCTTGGTAAGAAGTGACGGTACAGCAACATACATTGCAAAGGACATTCCGTATGCTGCATGGAAGTTAGGGCTTGTTAAAGATCCATTCTACTACTCAAAATATATTGAGCAGTGGGATGGTTCATGGCTTTATGCCACGGACCTTGTAGCAGGAACAAGCAAATCTTTTCCCGATGGTACATTCAATGGTGGTGAACGAGTGATAACGATAATTGACTCAAGGCAGTCAAGACTTCAGAGAATAATCTCACAGGTGCTTTCAAAAATTGGAGTCGGCGGCGAAAACAAATATATTCACCTCAGCTACGAGGCAGTTACTCTAAGCTCCGACACTGCCAAGGAGTTTGGAATTGATATCGGTGATAGGCAGTTTATGCATATGTCAGGCCGGAAGGGCATATACATCAATGCCGACTATGTGCTTGATGCTCTTCATGCTAAGGCATATGAGGAAGTAAGAAATAGAAATCCTGATTTTTCTGATCAACAGCTAAACAAGATAGCAGAGGAGATCTCGATATCTGCTATACGCTACAACATGATAAAACAAGACGTTGACAAGATAATCACTTTTGACATCAAAGAGTCGTTGAGCCTCGAAGGTGATACTGGACCCTATTTACAGTATGCATATGCTAGGTCACAGCGTATACTTGAAAAGTCTCAACAAGTCATTATTGTAGGAAGGACTAACTCTGCATTTGATCGGTTGACACACCAATCAGAGATTGCTCTTATAAAAGAAATAGCCAAGCTCGATTTTGTGGTTGAGAATGCAGCCAAGTCACTTTCTCTGAAGTCGCTTGCTCGTTATGCGTACGACCTGGCGATGACTTTTAATCTCTTTTATGAAAAGGTGCCTGTGCTAAGGGAACAGGATAATGAGGTGAGAATGGCTCGTCTCGGCCTCGTTAATGCTTTTGGCATCACCTTGAAAAATACACTGGAATTACTTGGAATAACTGCACTTGATCGGATGTAATAATGATATGTCCATACGGATAAACTAAATTATTCTGTATCCGAATCAATATTTTTTAGAGTCACTTATACTTGCATCTTGGTCCGATCCTCATTAGATACCTTCTGTAGACGCATGTAGCATGAATATGGCGTGAATACAATGTTATATTATTACCTTATCTTCAGTGAAAACTAGTTTGTAGTTGATGAATTAGGTTAGTTGGAAGGTCTTCTGCAAATCATCAAGGCTAGACTCAATACCTATCAAGAATATTATATAGTCATAATTATGACTTGTTTCGTTAGAATTGATTGATTTTTATTCCATGCATGCAACTATCCGCTTGTTTTGACAAAGATTGAGGAAAGCTCTTATGTACTACTCTTTCACACTCCACGCAAAAAATGGCTTACCAAAGTAGCACGGGATAAAAAATTTCATACTCATCTTGGGATAATTGACGTCTCTTCGATAGTTGGTATGGAATATGGCTCGGCAATCAGAACCACAGAAGGAAAGCTCATTTTCCTTATGGAGCCTACTATTCATGACTTCATCATGAAATCAGAGCGCAAAACACAGATAGTTTATCCGAAGGATTTAGGCTACATTGTAGCTCGGACTGGGCTCAAGAACGGCTCAAAGGTACTGGAGATTGGTACCGGTAGCGGGGCACTTGCTACGTTCATGGCAAGCATAGTAAAGCCAGAGGGTCATATTTACAGTTTTGATGTCAATTTTGAGTTCATGGAGATGGCAAAACGCAATCTCGAAAAGGCAGGTATGGCTAAGCACGTGACGTTGCACCAGCATGATCCACATCAGGGTGTGAATATACGCAATGTTGATGTTGCAACCGTCGACCTTGGCGATCCATGGACCGTAGTTGATCAGGTGTATGATGCGTTGAAGGGTGGCGGTGCATTTGTAGCTATATGTCCTACGATGAATCAGATTGAAAAAACTGCAGTACAGTTAAAGAAAAGCGGTTATGCTGATATAGATTGTGTAGAACTTATGATCCGCAACGTGGAGGCAAGAGAAGGGATGACTCGTCCCTCAATGAGGATGATTGGACATACTACGTATCTTGCATTTGCAAGAAAGGTCGAAAAACTGCAGGAAGCGCTCCCAGCACCCATTAGCGAAGAAGAGGAAGAAGACGAGAGTAGAACCAAAGAGGCATCAGAGTAGTCAGCAATGGATAGATCATTTTCGGATATACCGCGCACAGTGTTAGTCAACTCCGCGATGGTAAACCTCGTCGGATATTTAGAGAGAGTATCCTAAATCCTAGCAGTAAACAAGACAGTATTCAACTTTCATAGAAGTATTTAGAGTGCTATGGGAGAATAGTACTCAAGAGGTCCTTGTGGATCTGAAGCTAGCTAGAATTCAAGCGATAATTAGTATAATAATGGTTAATTTCACCTCTGCAACAACCGCTGGAAGTTAATAGAAGGAATTGTATTACGCCCGACCAAACTGCACTTGAAAATCATCTTCTAAACGCGCCAAGCTACGTACTCCTGTGGTTGAACACGATCAACAGCTTTGGGCCACAACTCATCAGACAATCACTAAAGCAGTACATCAAAGTTATGACCATCGTTAAACAGTGTCCAAGATCTATTCCAAGTGATTATCTAGGTTTCTTCTTCTATTGATGCTTTTACCCTACTGTGATCTCTAGGCTATCGGATGCAATTTCATCATCGCTGTCTGTGACTGTAACAGCTACATTGTACGTGCCAGCTTCGTCAAATGTGTGCTCGACACTTTGCTCTTCACTTCCTTCGCTCCCGTCTCCAAAGTCCCAGCTAATGGTATAGGGTTCTGTACCTCCTACAATATCAGCTTCAAATATGAACGTGGCTGGTGCTTCACCTTCCAGCCCGTTTGAAACAATTTCAACCGTCGGAAGGTCATTAGTTTCTTCTTCACCATTCTCTGCACCCTCCTCCTCCACTGTTATTTCTACACTGTCAGATGCAATTTGTTCCTCACTGTCTACGACATCAACAGTAACGTTATATGTACCAGCTTCGTCAAATGTGTGCAATATGGTCTGTTCTTCACTTTCTTCCACAACACTATCATCATCAAAATCCCAGATAACGGTGTAAGGTTCTGTACCTCCAAATGCATCTGCTTCAAATATGAACGTGGCTGGTGCTTCACCTTCTGTGCCGTTTGTAATAGCGTCGACCGTAAGAAGACTAGCAATTTCTTCCCCTTCCACTTCCCCTTCTATCCCCCCTTCCACTTCTCCTTCTATTAGTGCAGATTCTTCTCCTAATGGATCCTGTGCTACGTCCTCTCCTGCTATTAACTCAAATGTATCAAAAACCTCTCCCACTGGTTCTGGCGGTAGTATTGAACTAATGGATGCAAGCCCTGTTTCTTCCCCTTCCACTTCTTCTGCTGTGCTAGTGGTGGAAGGCAAAGGAGAACCCTGAGAAAAAATTGAATTACCCTCATAGAAGATGCCGTATCCTGTTATCATTCCCAAATTGCGAGTTGTTGCATCTGTAGCAGTCGAAATGAAATATCCTCTTTTTGTTTCAGTTGGATCTAAATTCGTACTGTATGTCATCTCTACAAGCTTGGCTGGGACTGTTGCTGGCCCTGTGTCATTGCCGCCCAAACTTGGGCTAAGGTCAACATTGAGTGCTGTGTCTGTACTGTCTACAATACTAATATTGCGATAACCTGCTTCCTGAAGCTTTTGCATCTGATAGGCCAGAATCGCATCAGTTGTGATATCCTCATTGGTGATGATGTCCTCAGAGTCAAACCCCAGTTTAGCACCTAAGTTAGGATATCGAACAATATGTATCACTTCTTCTTGATCATCTAGGCAGCTGTTATTGTCTGCCATAGTGGCACTGCTGTTGTTTGGCGTATTGATGCCTTCATCGGGGGAAGACACTTGTTGTTGATCCTCTGGGCATAGTTGGGCGAGTATTCCAAAGCCTTCAAGAACTTCTGACACTAAAGCAGCACCTGTGTTATTCATATCCTGAATCACCCAGCCCTCTGGTACCCGTAATCTAAAATTGTCTGTTGTGCTTTCAGCTGTTGTTATTATCTCGATAGTTGATGGTTGACTGATCACTTGTTGGTCTCCTTGTTGCTGCGCATAAATTATGGTAATATTAGAAGCAAGAAAGGTAAAGGAGATTAAAATTGCGGCTACACCTATGTATGCCATTGATGAAGATGATAATGATAACCTTGCCTTTATGCCCGGAAAATGCGGCATAGCCACTAACACGCTAAGCTAATGAGTTGTTACTAATATAAAAGTATACCTTTTTCAGTTTTTTGTGTTATAAAAAATAGGAACATTATTCAATGAAGCTTTTATCTCCTGTTGCAACCCATTGGACATAAGGTATAATTGACTTCATTGTAATGCAATATTGATGATATCTCTGACCTAGTAATTTCTTCTAGAAGGTTGTCTTTCTCTGCTTGGACAGTGACTTATCAATGTCATAGACTAGTCTTATCTCCATCAATAACAAGCTTGTAGCATCAACTGCGGGTCCGCACTCTATCTTTGATCCACATCCTTTTTCTCTCTGTAGAAAATTTATGATAAATCTTGCTATCATGTTATTGTCTTCCAATTGAGTGCCTGAAACTCATCAGAGATAATTTGATGTTATTTAGAAAGTAGCGCCGCCATCCCTATCGCCATAATGTGATTTCTGAAGGTTTCTTATTCAATAATAGATGAAAATCCTCTGGTGGAAGGGAAATGAATAGATGCGGTCACCTCGACTCCAGTCGGAATAAGTGCTTTTGTAGTGATAATAATATCATATCTACAATGTCTAGCTATTCTTATTGATAACAGATTTCCAATCTGCCCTAATAGCTGGCTTTCCTCTTAGTCTTTGAAGATAGTTATACGCGGATAATGCCCCAATAGCTCCTTGACCTGCAGAAATTATAGCTTGTTTGTAGGGCACATCTGTGACATCACCTGCTGCAAAGACCCCTTCAGTGGTAGTGGCACAATACTTGTCAATAATTATTTCTTTGCTACGATTCAATTCCACTAGGTCTTTGACAATGTCTGTTCTTGCAACATATCCCATTTCGACAAATATTCCATCGACATCCAACTTTGATTCCGATTTGCTTTTGGAATCGTAGAGAATTAAAGATTCAACTTTTGAAGTACCTTTAATTGATTTCACAGTTGAATTGGGAATGAAAGATACCTTATTGTTATTGTCTTTATTCTGCAATAAGTCGATCAATTCTTCAGAACCCTCTGGTTTGTCCGACCTGTGTATTATATAGAGTTGTGATGCTAGGCCCTTAAGATAGATGGCAGCTTCTAATGCTGGGTCACCTACACCAACAATTGCAACTTTTTTATTCTTAAAAAAAGGACCATCACAAACAGCACAATATGAAACTCCTCTGCCATTTAATTCCTTTTCACCTTTCACATTCAGGTCTCTTGGGGTCTTGCCAAATGCTAGAATTATGACATAGCTAGAATATTCTTTATTGTCGTTATTTGTTTTTATTTTAAAGTCACCTTTCCTGGCTTCGGTTATGGAGATTACTTCTTCATATGCAAATTCAGCTCCAAAGCTTTTCGCTTGATGTTCAAATTTTTGCATAAGTTCAAAACCACCTATGTGTTCAAAAGGAGGATAGTTTTCTATGGAGTTTGTGAGGAGTGCCTGTCCTCCAATATCTTTTGTAATTACCAAAGTCTTGAGACCTTGGCGGCTTGCATACATTGCAGCAGTCAGTCCCGCTGATGCTCCTCCAATAACTATTACATCGTAGAGCAATTGTGATCATTATGTGCTACCATATGTCGCCATTAAATCTTCTTCTTCTTCCTATTTTGGAGCGCCTTTGATGTGAGAGAACTGTTTTCTCGTGTTCATGCCATGCCTTCTGACAAGAACTCTCAAGTATGTGAACTTTTTCATGTTCTATTCGGCAATCCTTTATACTTATCAATGGTTTTGCAGGGCATTAATTAATAGCCTTTTTTTCTGTAAACATATTTGTTAATTCAATTGTGGCAAGCCAAAAAGATTACATCCTTTTGCCCTTTGGAGTACTCAAGTTAGGTATTCAATAATTCTGATTGATAATTGTTTCTCCGTTAGGAATAAGAAAAATTAGAAGTGGACAAGGGAAGCGTTCTTTAAATAATCATTTAGGGATAGAAAACTTGTAAATTGAGGAAAAAGGGTTGGACTAGTACTTCTATTCCGTACTAAATGAGTGTCCACATGAGCAACTCTTTGTAACGTTGGGATTGTTGATCTTAAAACCTGAGCCCATCAGGCTCTCGATGTAGTCAATATTTGCGTCTTTTAGATATCTCTGGCTGTAGCTGTCAAGTAACAGTTTTACTCCGTTCTGCTCAATGATCCTATCATCCTCATCAGCCTTCTCTTCAAAGCCCATTCCATATGACAGGCCTGCACATCCTCCACCTGAGACGTATACTCTTAGGTAAAGATTAGAGTTTCCCTCTTGCTTCATGAATTCGGCAACTTTCTCAGCTGCCTTTGGAGTTATTGTTATTACTTGACTTTGTTGTGCACTTTCCATAACCTATTCCGGGTCATTTTAGTATAATAACTTTTTCCTTGCTTATTGCTTAGCTTCTGCGGTCGCTTCCACTTTCGGTTGTTGCTGTTGCTCTTGCTGTTCATCCTTCCTTTGCTCTGCAGGAGCTTGATAACTCTCTATGAACTTTATATTTTTGATTTCAGGAATAAACTTAAAGATATCATTTGCGACAGCCCGTTTGACTATCTGTAAGCCTTCGACAAGGTATGTATCGTCAGGAAGCTGAATCTCTAAATTAGGAATCGCCAAATTGACCTGGAGTTTGCTTTCATCCACACCCATTCTTCTCTTAATCAGAGCACTTACTTTTTCGCTATCAGATTCAAGCTTTTTCAACACATTTGCATCGTATAACAGCGTCTTGCCTGCAAATCTGTGATTGAAATCGACTTGTATCCTACCTGACCCAACATATCTCACGATGCCACGTCTGTTGTCAATCTCAATTTCGTCGCCAACTCCAACTTCGTCTGCCTTATCGCCAAGTTTTCGCTGAGGGATCATCCTAATCTTGGTATCGTCTCTCTTTCCAAAGGCTTTTTCTGGAGGTACTTCGATGTTAAGCTTATCGCCAACATTGGCATTTGATAGAGCATCGTCTAATCCTTTCAGGACCCAACTTTCGCCAACAGACACAATCTTTGGCTCATACTTGTGAGTTGGGTCATAAAAGTTGGTTTTCTTAGCTTCTTCTTCTTGCGTCGTATCAAAAATGTCGTTAGTATCTTTAACTCTAGCAGTATAATCCACCAATATTAGAGACCCCTTCTCTAAAGGCATAGAAATCCGCTTCTGTTCTACCATATATTAATCTTGATAGATTATTAAAAATTCGTGCCAGCGTCATTTAGCCAAGTGCCTTTAATCGATCCATTGCCACTGATGTGGCTTCAACGTTTGTATTGATCCCAAGCATGTTCATTGCCGAATCGATAGACGATATGGTTCTCATAACATGGTAGCGACCGACCTCGCCCATTGAGCCAATCCTGAATACCTTGCCCTTCAGGTCGCCAAAGCCTCCTGCCACCAGTACTTTGAATTCATTTGACAATAGTCCGCGGAATTTCTTATCATCCATTCCTTGCATGTAATTAACTGCGATTATCATATTGCTTCTTGCATCCGGTTTGGCAAAGGGAGTGAGGCCGAGCGAGCCCAAGCCTGCATAGAAAGCCTCGGCACATATCTTGTGCCGCTTTATCCTATTTTCTAAGCCCTCTTCAATCACCATGTCTAGAGCTTCTCTAAACGCGTGGTAAAGTGGCAGCGCAGGCGTAAAGGGAGTTTCGTAATGCTCCTCATAATATTTGAAGTAGCGCTTCAAATTCAAATACTGTGTCGGCGGGGGATTTTCTTGCATGTATTTCTTCGTGCGTTTGTTTATCGATATCGGAGCTACACCTGGCGGAGCGGAGAGAGCTTTTTGCGAAGCGGTCACACAAATGTCAATGTTCCATTTATCTACTGGCAACTCGTCGCCTCCAAGTATTGAAACAGCGTCCGCGATAAAGTAAGCACCCTTTCTTGTCGCAAGTTCACCCAACTTGTCCATGTATCTTATTGTAGTTCCTGTAGACGTTTCATTATAAACTGCGTAAATGGCTTTAATGTCTCTGTGTTTTTCAAATGCTTCCTCAAACTTGTCATAGGGTGGGTTCTCTCCAGGCGGAGCGCTTATTCTGATGGCCTCTCCTCCCCAGCTGTCAATAAGATCAGCAAGTCTTGTGCTGAACTCACCATTAACTGGGATTACTGCTTTATCTCCTTTCTTAATGAGATTAATAACAGACGCTTCAACAGCGCCGGTACCTGAAGTAGTAAGTAGCACAATATCATTTGAAGTCTGGAAGACCTTCTGAGTTTTTTCAATAATCTCTTTATATAAGATACGAAAGTCATCGCTTCTGTGGTTTATCATAGGCGCAAGCATTGCGTTCATGACTCTATTCGGGACATTCGTTGGACCGGGGAGCATCACCAGATATTCCATATAATCTCGAAAAATCCGGGAGAGTCAGCCATATTTAAATTAAATTAAAATAAATGCTGTCTAGTAACGCTTTATTAAACTAAAGGCTAGAATTCTTCTTCAGGTTGTCAATCAAAGAGCGCCGTTCGACCATTTTGCAGTATGCAAAAAAAGCAGAACGTTGTACCGTAGTTGCAGCATTTGAGCCCGAAAACGTATTCTATCTCACGGGTTTTTGGGGCGAAGCCATTGCAGTATGCATGGATGACAATACAACAAAGTTGATCACACCCAAGCTAGAATATTTGAGAGCTGAAAAGACTTCCTTTGACTGTGAAGTAATTGTTACTGAAAGGGGAAGTGAACTCCTTTCCACATTTGTTTCACTAGTAAAAAATAGCAGAGTGTGCACCGATTGCAGTGATTACTATAGTCTCGGCTCAATTCGCAAACAAGGCGGCGACATTTTGGTAAATACAGATCCGTTCTTTCTGACACGCAGGATAAAGGATCAAGCCGAGATCAAAGTTATCTCAAAAGCGGCCAAGATACTGGATAAACTATACGGAATATGCGAAGAGGAAATGAAGGTAGGTCTATCTGAGCGCGATCTTCAGGCAAATCTCATTTACGAAGCAATGAAAATGGGTGCAAATCCTCCATCATACAAGTCTACACTAAATCCTCTAATCGTTGCAGGAGGTCCGAACAGTGCACTGCCACATGCTGAAGTAACAGACAGAAAGTTCCGCAAAAGAGATGTGATAGTGGTAGACCTTACACTCCGGCATGCTGGCTACATTGCTGATGCAACAAGGACATTTGTCCTTGGCTCTGCGACCAAGGAGATGAATATGGTCTACGAGATAGTGCAAGAGGCCCAAAACATAGGTCTCAAAACGGCAAATGCAGGCGTGGCCTGTGGTCAAGTTGATGCGGTATGTAGGAACTTGATAGCGGAGCGTGGATATGAGAAACTATTCATCCATTCAACCGGTCATGGCATAGGTCTTGATGTTCACGAGCCTCCTTGGCTTAGAATGAAAAATGACGAAGAGCTTAGAGCAAACATGGCTGTCACCATCGAACCGGGGGTATACATAGAGAATAGATTCGGTGTAAGGATAGAAGACAGCATAATTATAAAGGATGGCAAGCCACAGGTGCTCAACAAGTTTACAAAAGATCTTCTTGTTCTCTGACATACAAAAGACTAGATTCTCTCCATGCATCTTTTTGACCTCGTTATAATCTAAGAATAGGGATAGGGATTTTTATATCAACAACATGATCTGCCTTCTTTCTGATAGATCGGGGATTGATGCTAGATTACATTAGCCGATCTAGACCTCCCTTTTGACATCAACGCTCTTTTTTGAAACTGTTAGATGGTAATGTTTAAGACAGCATTGATCCCAGAGGCGGCATAACCCTATTTGCACATTTCATAACTTCAATACAAGAAATTGTCGGCCCCTAATCTTAATTACATTAAACCTGACATCATATAGCAGGAAAGATGCAAGTATCAACGTTGCCAGTGTGGAAATACAATAATGGAATATACCATTAGAGAGAATTTGTTATTGAGAGACAGATAGATTACGAAAAATGTCACTCTGATAATCAGCATAAGAAGAAGTAAAGATGCAAAGAAATAATAGTCAGGCAGGTACGCTGATTATTCTAAAAATTTCATTTGGTCTATGCTATTGAGATAAGATCATTTGCTACAACTCATTGCTGTTAATTCATCCACAAGCTCCAGCAGTCTTTGAGCAACTTGTACCTTGCTCTTAGGAGGCAGGTGTATAACTTCTTTGTTCCTATTAACAATGAACACTTCATTTTTATCAGATCCAGGCTCAGAACCTTTTCTGCCTAGGTCATTTGCCACAACTATATCCGCATCAGACTCTTTCAGTTTTCTGTATGCCTTTTCTATGAGATCAGAGTCTGATACACCGTAGTCTGCCTTGAATGCAACGAGAAATGTGTCCTTACTTTTATTTTTCACTTGATCAATTATTTTCCTTGTAGGAACAAGCGATAACTCGATCTTGCCTAACTGAGTTGCGATTTTTTTATCTGATTTTTTTAATGGCGCAAAGTCTGCAACGGCAGCAGTCATTATGACAACGTCGTACCGATTCGATGATATCTCCGAAAGAACCGCCTTATACATTTCTTCACCTGTACTTACATGGACTATTTTGCCACCTGCGGGATTAATGATTCCGTGACCATAAACTAGCGTAACCGCTGCGCCCATCCGCTCTGCCTCCTGTGCTATGGCAATGCCCATCTTGCCCGAGCTCAGGTTAGTCATGACCCTTATTGGGTCTATATATTCAACGGTACTTCCAGCAGTAACAAGTATTCTCTTACCTGATAAAACATTCTTATTGTAAAGGACTGAAATTGTGGCATTTAGTATATGCTCAGGGTCTGCTACTTTTGCCTTGCCTGCCTCCATCTTGGGCTCCACGAATGTCATATACTCTCTTAATTTGCTGACATTTTGCTTGACAAATACATTCTCATACATGGCCTCATGCATTGCAGGCGCTACTATTATAGGGATCTTGCTGCCGAGTGCAACACTAAGGATTGACGTAACAGGTGTATCATCAATACCTGCTGCCACCTTGCCAAGAGTGTTGGCCGTACATGGGTAGACAATAACAATGTCTGACATATCATAATCAGCTAGCATAATGTGCTCCAAATTGCCAGTCAACTTGGTGACTACATCATTCCCTGTGGCCCATCTCATTATATCAGGATTGAGCAGCACTGATGCAGTTGATTCCGTCATCACCGCATAAACATCAGCACCGTGTCGCATCAAAAGCCGTGCTAGGTCAATTGCCCGGTAAGCAGCAATACTTCCCGTAATGCAAAGTACTATTTTCTTACCTTCAAGTTCAGTTCCTTGTCTTCCAAGGATGTCCTTTGAAGGGTGAACTCCTCTTCTTGCTGTCATACTCTTCTTTCATTCTTCCACTTGTCTAGCTCCTTTGCATCCATATGAAATGTGTTAGATTCCCCTGGAAACATACCAATTTTGACCTCATGATTATAGGTTGAAACTGCATCAAATATCCCCTTGTTAAGCTCTGCATATCTTTTTACAAATTTCGGCCGAATGTCTTGATAAATGCCTAACATATCATGCAGAACAAGCACCTGACCGTCGCTGTTAGGACCTGATCCTATGCCTATAGTTGGAATTGATACGCTCTTAGTTATTGCATCTACCACTTCGCTTGTAACCATCTCAAGAACAATGCTAAAGACGCCTGCTTTCTCAAGGATAATAGCGTCTTCAATTAGCTTGTTTGCTCCTTCTTTTGTCCTACCCTGCAATTTGTGGCCTTCCCATAGTGATGACGTCTGAGGTCTGAATCCAATGTGACCCATAACAGGTATTCCTGCATCGATTATCGCTGTTATAGTATCTACAATTTCAGAATTTCCCTCAAGTTTGACTGCATCACAGCCCGACTTTATCATCTGGATCGCATTTTCAACTGCCACACTTGGATCTACCTGATATGAACCAAACGGCATATCGCCAACTACTATTGCACGCTTAGTTCCCCTTGCTACTGCACCACAAAATATCATCATTTCTTGCATCCCTACAGGCACTGTGCTTGAATAACCCAATACCACCATTGCTGCGCTATCCCCCACAAGCAAAATGTCAATGCCTGCACTATCGCATATTTTCGCAGTAGAATAGTCATACGCCGTAAGGACAGAGAGTTTTTCTTTCCCTTTCTTTGATATTATATCACTTACGCTGAGTTTTGTCCTACCCTGCAATTATTAGATTTCTCCTTTCATGGTCTTGATTGAATCTTGGAGGTTCTTCCTATTGTCAAAATTATCTGTGATTTTTTTTAATGATGTAGAACCTTTGAGCTTTCTTGCGGCTTCTATTAATGACGGCATAGCTCTTTCTATATTATCAACAATCGTGATATTTGCAGCCTTAGATGTCCTTGATAACGGGTTTAGGTCGATTGCGATCACAGTCTTGTTCATTTTTACAAGTGCCTCTGTTCGATCACCATCTTCAAGTGGAACCAAGACAGTGTCAGCGGCATAGATGCCATCAGGATCAACTCGCCTGCGCTCACTGTACAGTTCAGGAATTCTTGCTGATGCTGTTGAGCCTACTCCTAATACCTTTTTTGCCCCATGGAGCTCAAGTTCTGCTTTGATCGCCTTCTCGCGCTCCTCTGTTCTATAAAAGATGTTGACCTCAATATTCGCCCTTGTCACTTTGGCAAGCTCCACCACTGCACCTGGGCACAGGGCAGCAGTGTTGCCGTTTACAGAGATGACGGATCGGTTTGAGAGCAACAGTAAAGCTGCAGCTGCATTAATCGCCAGTTTAGCAGTCGTTGTGGTGCGCTCACCAAGTAGATAATCGTATGCCTCTCCCCTTCCATGAGCAATTAGACCTTCGGGCGCCACTAGACCTCGCCTGAAGCCACTGACTAGCATCTCACGGATGTAAAGAGACTTGGCTCGAGGATGATCTGGCGGTATAACAATGTGGTTTATATTCAAATCTAGAGCACTCTTGCCCCAGTCATATCTATGTTACATACAATAAGAGTGCCGCCAAATTCCATGAGCGCATTTACTGACTTAGCTGCCATATCCTGTGAAACAACGGTGAAAACAGTCTGACCAAAGAGTGCCACGCTTGATTCAATTCCTCTTGTCTTGAGAGCTGCGATTGGTCCCTTGCATCTGCCTTCCGTGAGACCTAATGTCTCTGCAAAATTGTGCGACATTTTGAGAAACTCATCGATACTTTTTGACGCCGATAATTTGGTTAACATGGAGCCTCCAATGCCGTTTATTTCATTCATACGGTTTGTGAGAAATGATTTTGTCAAAATTGGAGCAAGGCAGAGAATTATAGCTTTATAGTCCTTATTCAGATCAATCTTGCTAACTGAACCTATACCTGGTGCCCCTGCGCCTGTTCGTATTTCAAATCCTCCTGCAAACTCAGCTATCACTGTGCCGAGACCTGTATTGCAGGCAATCTCTGCATGGTGCGCTATTTGTGCTGCTTGAGTTCTATCTAAACCTGCATCAAGTGCTCTATTTAGTGCATATGAGAGACTAAGAGCAGCGGCACCACTTGAGCCAAGACCAAACCCAACTGGGATTTCCACATCGTGATGGACGCTTATAAAGTAAGGTCTATCTGCAAATTTGAGATATTCCTCCACGACCCATTGTGAAACTTCTGCATTGTGACTCTTAACGCCGTTGATCCAAATCTCATACCCTGGTTTTGAAGTATCGTAAACATAGACAGTTGTCTCTATGCCTTTATCAATAGAAAGTCCTGCCCCCTTAGAACCTCGATGCGTAGAAGGCAAATCAGAAATATCATGCGGCACCTCGAAAAACCCTGTTATGTGACCTGGACTGAACGCTTTTGCTACCGCTATCTGCTCTCCAACCAAGTCTGTTGCCATATCTATGTTTATAAATAGCGAAAATATAAAAATAATGTTTAATTAGTTTAAATGCATTTAAACAATCCATGGCACGCTATGCAAGAAGATTACAACAAATCGGTAGTAGCATCCTAGTGTCGCTGCCAAGCATCTGGATCAAGAACAATAGTCTCAAGAAAGGAAGCATCGTGCCAGTGTATATCAATCGTGACAACTCTATATCGATATTTCCTTCACAAGACGATACTGCAGACAAGACAAAGGAATTGACAATTCCCTATTCCTCGGTACCGATGGATATGCTGGTCAACCAAGTATACGGTGGCTACCTGCTTGGCTACGATATGATTACGATCAAAGCTAGCTTGCAGATCTCATTTGAAGATGCTGATCGCATTAAGAAGGCTATACGAAAACTTGTCGGCCTAGAAATCGTAGATGAAGATGGTTTTCATATAGCAGCTCAATTCTTACTTGATGCAGATACACTTGATGCTGAAAAGATACTTCGCCGTATGAGCGCAATAGTTGCAGGCATGTACCGAGATATGCTTGAAGCTATAAAGCTAAAACAAAACAGTAGCATTCGTAAAGTAATAATCGGCAGGGATGACGAAGTCGACCGACAATATTTCTTGCTTGTTAGGCTGATCAGAAGTGCTATGATGGATCAAAAACTAGCAGGCAAGCTCAACCTAAGCAACATTGACATCCTTGACTATAGGATAGCAGCCAACCTTCTTGAGAGTGCTGGGGACTATATTGTTGATCTTGCAAACTCAATAGATCTTTCATACATCAAAGTTGCTGACAAGATAGTCGAGGCTGGAGTGCTTGTGGAAAAGATGCATGAAAACTCAGTTGCTGCTTTTGTAAACAAGAATAGATCAGAATCAAATGCTATCGTCAAGATGTACGATAATTTTATGGAAATTAAAAATTCAATTAAGAACAGTGCAGATTCAAAGAGTCTAGAGTCCACAATTGCATTACTGAACCTCATATACTCGATGGATAAGATAGCGCGCTGCTGGGTCGATGTTGCGGATTTGGTTAAGCCTCTGCACCTTACAGCACCTCTCAAAAATGCATAACTGCATGGTGCAGAAATAGAGAAGATGCTCTACATCACAAGAGAAGATTATTGCTTCCATTATCTACATGAGAACAACAATTTTACCCCGCAGGAGTAAAAAACCTCATAAGAGAGGGTGAATCAATGACGAAAGAGACACTGCGGAAAGTAGGTCGCTAAATACAAAGCCCTTTGTAGTCTATTTCCACTTCAAAGGACTGATAGCCTGCTGCTTTGACCTGAGATGCCATCTTCACACTCTCCATCTTGCTTGCTGCAAGGGCAATCACAGCTCCTCCTCCTCCTGCTCCTGTTATCTTAGCTCCTATGGCACCAGCTTTGTTGCATAAATCTATTATCTTCTGTGCCTTGTGGTGAGATACACCGATCTGCTGAAGGATTATTTGGTTCTCATTCATGAGCTCGCCTATCTTGTCACCATTTCCTGATTCTATGGCAGTCCATGCTTGCAAGCAAATCTCACTAGCCTGCTTTGCGAGGCTTTCAAAGAGTGTCTCATTCCTGTCCTTGAATCTCTTGACGCCAGACACAAGTTCTGAAGTGTAGTGCTTGATTCCAGTGCTGGCAACGACAAGCGAAAGCGACTCATTTGCTTTTATGTTCTTGAAGTCTTTTGATTTGCTGCAGTAATGTATCAGTCCACCAAAGGTGCTGACATAGCAATCCGCGCCTGAAGTTCTATTGTGAATTTGTCCCTCTGACTCAATCGCAAGTTCACACACTTGATGCCTACTTGTATTTTTTTGGAAAAGGGAATTTACAGCAGCCACCGTCGCAACACATGAGGCAGCAGAAGATCCAAGGCCTATGCCTAGAGGTACTCTTGAAGAAATGCTAACCTCTATCCCTGTCTTTTTCTTATTTCTCGTCAGTAAAACCTGTATGATGGCTTCATAGAGGGGATCCAGGATTGCCTTTGCTTTACTTCCACCTTCAAGAGGATTAAAATCTCCATTGTGCCGGTATTCGCCGACAACCCCAATATCGGAACTAATAATTATCCTGTCTTCTTCATGTATTAAAATACGGGCATCAACGGATATGCGCTTGTTTATAGCAGCAAGTATAGCTGGGCCTCCGTACACAACAAAGTGTTCGCCAAACAGGATTACCTTAGCTGGTGCAGACGCCTTGGCCTGATTCATACGAACACTATCGAAGAGTATCCCACTACCGCGCCGACGTCTCCTGTGACATCTCCACTTGTTGCATACTTTAGAAGCTCTCCTCTTGTAGCACCAAGGTTTTTAGCAGCTACCATCATTGTAGCAATCGCCCCGTAGCCACATGCAGAAATGTTCATCCTCTCAAGGATAGTGTAAAACCTGCTAACATCAAGTGAAAGTATTGTCTTTATCAGTTCTCCATCTTTTTTATGCGCTTCGCTATTTGGTTCATAGTGTGTAAAGTCAGATGATGCTAATAGTAGAGTAGAATCAAGGGCATTCATTTCCATTACTGTCTGTGATATTGCATTCCCAAGGTCAAGAGCTATATCTCTATTTTGAGAAACTAATACAACTGGCACAATCTTGAAATCTTGTTTGACATACTGCAAGAAAGGCAATTGAACCTCCAAACAATGGTCTCTGCTGTGGGCATAGTCGTCAAAGTCAAGGGCAGCAGATCTCTTTTTTATTTCGTCCGCCATCTGAGAATTGACTTGTACCTCACCGAGTGGCGTCTCCCATGTGCCCTCTCTCATGCCAGCCACCCAGGAGCCTATGCCATAGTGGTTTGGGCCCACCATTATGACGTCCCGAAAATTTACTGATGCTACTTCGTAAAAGCCGTTTGCAGCAATCGCTCCCGAGTAAATATAGCCTGCATGGGGTGATACTATGCCATAGATTTTTCGGTCTTGATTATTGGCCGATAGAGTTGAACTCCGAACCTTGCCTGGACCAAAGCGCTGGTTGCTAAAAGATTGGTCAATTAGCGCTCTTAGCTCCGTGGTGTTGTCGGGATAAAACATCCCTGCGACGGCAGTTGCCCTCTTTGTCAAGATACTTCTCCATTAGATCGAAACTAAAACAAGCAATATAATTGATAGTTCTGTCGAAAAGATGTCACCTAACAGTCTCGTCATCTTGCAACGGTTAATTTCAGCGGCTTTTCCAGTTCTTGCAAATTTAAGAGGAGATCTTTCTCACATACAGACGATATATTTTGGCTACAATTTTTTCTATTGAATAAAATCGCATATCAAACTCTATCTGATCTAGTCCAAACTTAAGAACATATGGAACATCATTGATGGATAAGGAAACTTTATCCAAGCAATACTTATTCCCAAAGATGTATTTCAGGACACGACAAATGCGCTGATACTAAAGGCTTATTGAGAAAAGTCCTTTGCAGGATATGTAAGCGAGGTATATAGATAATTGCTCAGCGATTTTGCTATTCTATTACAGCTTTCAAGAGATATGAATTGCAAAGTTATGGTCATGCGAACACTAAAGGTTGTAAATAGTATCTATGATTCAAATTTACGCGTATTACAGTTGATTCCGAGAATCGGAGTATCTTTGTCTGGCCTTTTCTCCTTGTATAATTGCAGTGGCTCGGGCGGGTTATTGCGTGAGCGTCCGCACTGCAGCATCTATGGTGTACGTGACGGTGAATGGTTCTGAGCTTCGTTTATGAAAGACTAGTCCACTTCCTGTAAATTCAAATGTGCCAGATGAAGTAGGAACATCTCCTGTGATTATATTATTATCAATTATGCCTGTAAGATGAGAATAGGTTATGGTCGTGCCATTTATTACTGCAGTGGGAGGCTGTCCATGCGCTTCATCTGGCAGCTGGTCAGGCCTGTAGATGTGTATTATCTCTAATTCGATCGGCTTGCTTGCTGTAAATGTGACTTGACCGGTATAGATTTTGCCATCATCTCTTATTGGCAGTGCAAATACTACTGCGTGAGGAAGATTACCTGTATGAGCCACAGGAGCTGCCCTAGACATCGCAGTCTCTTGTGTCCTAATAATTTCTTCATTCTGCTGTTGTGCAATTGCCTGAGTTTTCAATCCTAACTCAGAAAC
>Ga0075430_100000245_pt1 | contig 37686 bp, 37 predicted proteins | sample RhiMetdeltSRZDD4_FD_75294 | JGI IMG/M metagenome (GOLD analysis project Ga0075430, IMG submission 75294) | Populus rhizosphere microbial communities from Tennessee, USA - Rhizosphere MetaG P. deltoides SRZDD4 | ecosystem: Host-associated > Plants > Roots > Rhizosphere > Soil | place: USA... | reverse complement strand
CTTCCTGCGCGACGGGAGCGACCTCGTGACCGTGGTCGACGTGCCGGCGCCGGCGGCGGCGCTCGGCTCACGCGTGACGGTTCCGACGCTCGACGGCGAGGAGGAGGTCGAGGTGCCGGCAGGCACGCAGCCCGGCACGGTGGTCACGCTAAAGGGGCGCGGGATGCCCACGCTCGGGCGCGGCCGGCGCGGCGATCAGCAGGTCGTGCTGAACGTGGTGATCCCGCGCAACCTCACAGACCGCCAGCGCGAGCTGCTCGGCGAGCTGCGCGAGTCGCTCACGGAGGAGAACTTGCGCGAGGCGCACCACGAGTCCCTGCTTTCGAAGGTCAGGCGGGCGCTGCGCTGATTCGTCTCGCGATCCGGGCGCCGGCCGAGCACGCCGAGCCCGTGCTCGCGGAGCTGCTCGAGCTCGCTCCGGCCGGCCTCGAGCAGGTGGACGGCGAGGGCTTCGTCGAGTTCGCGCTCTACGGCGCGCCGGGCGAGCTGCCCGCGCTCGCCGAGGGCGACGCGCTCGTGGGCGGCGTGCGGGTGAGCGTCCGTGGCCAGGCGGTCGGCGACGACTGGGCGGAGCGCTGGCGCGAGTTCCACGAGCCGGTGCTGGTCGGCGGCCGGGTCTGGGTGCGCCCGCCCTGGGCGCCGCCGCGCGGGGGTGCGCTCGACCTCGTGATCGACCCCGGCCAGGCGTTCGGCACCGGCGCCCATCCGACCACCCGCCTGAGCCTCGAGCTTCTGCTGGGGCTCCCGGACAGGGGGCCGCTCGTGGACCTGGGCTGCGGGTCGGGCGTGCTCGCGATCGCGGCGGCCAAGCTCGGCCACGCCCCCGTGGACGCCTACGACCACGACGTCGCCGCGCTCGAGGCGACGCTCGAGAACGCGCGCGCAAACGGCGTCGAGCTTCGGCGGGTGGAGCGGCTCGACCTGCGCGAGCGCGCGGCGCCGATCGCTCCCACGGTCACGGCCAACCTCGTGCGCCCGCTGCTGCTGCGCGTGGCGGAGCTGGTTCCCGAGCAGCCCGAGACATTGATCGCCTCTGGGCTGCTCGGGGGTGAGGAGGAGGAGGTGGCGGCGGCGTTCGCACCGTTGCGCGAACGCCGCCGACTCCGTTCTCAGGGCTGGAGCGCCAGCATGCTGACCCGGTCCTAACTTTGCCCCCGCTGCTAGGACTCGATGGGCGGACGCCTCGCCTGAGCGATCCTCCAAGTATCGACCGGGGACGGTGGCCGCTTCGTAGAACATCCGTCTACGAGTGCGCGTGGGTTACGGTGCGCACATGCGACTCGTGGACCTCTCCGCGCCCATCTCCCAGAGCCCGCCGGAGACCCCCGACGTGCTGCGCACCGACATCGAGTACGCCGGCCACGCCGCCGGCGCCGCGCAGATCGAGGGGCTGCTGGGAGTGCCGGCGCGCCTGCTGCGTGACGGCGAGGGCTGGGCGGTCGAGACGTTCACGCGCTTCGGCACCCACAACGCCACCCACGTCGACGCGCCTTGGCACTACAACTCGCGGATCCAGGGCGAGCGCGCGCAGACGATCGACGAGCTGCCGCTCGACTGGTTCCTCCGCCCCGGCGTTGTGCTCGACGTGACCGCCAAGGCCGACGGGGACCCGGTCACCGCGGCCGAGGCGGAGGCCGAGCTCGAGCGCGTGGGCCACGAGCTTCGCGAGCGCGACATCGTGCTCGTGAGGACAGGCCGCGACGCGTTCATTGACGAGCCCGGCTACATCGCTCTGGGGCCCGGGGTGACGGCCGAGGCCACGCTCTGGCTCTACGAGCGCGGCGTTCGCGTGATGGGGATCGACGCCTGGGGCTGGGATGCCCCGCTGCACGTCCAGGCCGGCGAGGCGCTCGAGGTGAACGAGCCGGGCGTGTTCTGGGCCGCGCACCAGGCGGACATCCCGTACGCCCAGATCGAGCGGCTCGTGAACCTCGGCGCCCTGCCCGCCACCGGCTTTCAGGTGGCCTGCTTCCCGCTCAGGATCGAGGGCGGAAGCGCCGCGCCGGCGCGCGTGGTCGCGATCGTGCCGGACTAGCTGTAGCGCCTACCGCTTCAACGAACGTCCCGGAGTGGGTGCCAGAGCAGTCACTCCGGGACGTTCGACGCGGAGCGGCCGGCCATGTCCGCCAGCGGCCAGAGGTCGCTCCACTCGTGGTCCGGCCGCGCCGCCCCGGGCGCGGGCTCGCGGTAGCGGTTCACCCACACGGTGCGCAGGCCCAGCGCCTGGGCGGGCGGGATGTCGTACTTGAAGCCGAAGGCCACGTGGACGATCTCGTCGGTCTCGGCGTCGATGTCCCGCAGCGCGTGCTCGAAGGGGATTCGCGAGGGCTTGTAGGCGCGGCAGTCCTCGGCCACGGTCGCGCCCTCGAACTCGACCTCGAGGTGGCCCAAGGAGTGCTCGATGATCGCCCGGTCGGTGTTCGAGATGATCCACAGCCGCAGGCCCGCCTCGCGTGCGGCGCGCAGCGCGGGCACGGTGTCGGGGAACGGCTGCCAGCTCTCCATCGATCGCGCGAGCGCCTCGCCCTCGTCCTCATTCCAGCGGTAGCCTCGCTCGCCGGCCAGCTCCGAGAGGCTGTCCGCGAGCACCTCGCGGTAGCCGCGGTAGGGACCCTGGAGGCGCTCGAACTGAAGCTCCTCCCAGCGCTCCCGCAGCTCCCGGGCGGGAGGCGGGTGGCGCTCGTTGCGGCGCGCGAACTCGTACAGGAAGGCGGCCGCGCCGCCGTCCCAGTCGATGAGCGTGCCGTAGCAGTCGAAGGTGGCTACCCGGGTGGCGATTCCTCTGCCCTCCTACACTTGAGGCGATGTCGGTACTCGAGCGGGTGCAGCATGACGTGAAGGACGCGATGAAGGCGGGCGAGCGCGAGCGCGTGCACGCGCTGCGCCTGATCGTGAACGAGCTGCAGAAGGCCGAGAAGGACGCCGCGGGCGACGATCTGGCGGTGCTCCAGCGCGAGCGCAAGCGCCGGCTCGAGGCGGCCGACGCCTACCGCGACGGCGGCCGCACGGACCTCGCCGAGGCCGAGGAGCGCGAGGCCGAGATCATCTCCTCCTACATGCCCGAGCAGGTGTCGGACGAGGAGCTCGACGCGATCGTCGGCGACGCCGTGGCCGAGTCCGGCGCCACCTCCCCGCAGGAGCTCGGCAAGGTGATGGCGCTCGTGATGCCGAGGGTCAAGGGCAGGGCGGATGGCAAGCGCGTCTCGGCCGCGGTCAAGGAGAAGCTGACGCCGTAGTGCGAGTCCAGCTCGAGCTCTCCAACGAGGTGGCCGCTGAGCTCGCGGGCCCGGGCGACCTCGTGATGAGGACCCTGGAGGGTCATCTCGACTGCGACATGTTCCTGCGCGGGAACGTGCTCACCCTCGACGGCGACGAGGAGGCGGTCGCGATGGGGCGCACGGTCGTGCGCGAGTTGTCCGACCTGGTGCGCCAAGGGCACGAGATCGCCCCGGGCACGATCGAGGCGATCACCGGCGCACTGGACCGGCACGAGTCCCCGAGCCGCATCCTCGAGGACGTGGTCTGGCGTCACCGCGGCCTCAAGGTGGCCCCGAAGACGGTGAACCAGAAGCGCTACGTCGACGCGATCAGGCGCTCGACGATCACGGTCGGCGTGGGCCCGGCCGGCACCGGCAAGTCCTTCCTCGCCGTTGCGATGGCGGTGGCGGCCTTGTCGAGGCGCGAGGTCAACCGCATCGTGCTCACGCGGCCGGCGGTCGAGGCGGGCGAGCGGCTCGGCTTCCTGCCCGGCGACATCGCCGCCAAGGTCGACCCCTACCTGCGCCCGCTCTTCGACGCTCTCTACGACATGCTCGAGCCGGAGCGCGTGAACCAGCACTTGGACCGTGGCGTGATCGAGATCGCCCCGCTGGCCTTTATGCGTGGTCGCACGCTGAACGACAGCTTCATCATCCTCGACGAGGCGCAGAACACGAGCCCCGAGCAGATCAAGATGTTCCTCACGCGGCTCGGCTTCAACTCGACGATGGTGGTCACGGGCGACGTGACGCAGATCGATCTGCCGAAGGACCAGCGCTCGGGGCTGCTCGTGATCGGCGATGTGCTCGAGCAGGTCGAGGGGATCGAGTTCGTGCGCTTCGGCGGCGAGGACGTGGTGCGCCACAAGCTGGTCCAGCGGATCGTGGAGGCGTACGACGCGTACACGGCGAAGCAGGCGCCGCCGCTGCGCGAGGCCAGGCGGCAGCACACCTGATCGAGCTGGAGCTGATCGACGCCCCCGAGCGCCTGCGCGAGCCGGCGCTGGTCGCGCTCAAGGCCGCCGGGGTTCGGGACGGGCACTTGGCGGTCGTCCTCGTGGACGCCGAGCGGGTCCGCGAGCTGAACCGCGAGCATCGCTCGATCGACGCCCCGACGGACGTGCTCTCCTTCCCGGTCGACGAGGCGGCGCCGGCTGCCGGACCGAGGGAGCTCGGCGACGTGGTTATCTGTCCCGAGCACACCGAGGACCTCATCGAGGCGGTTGTGCACGGAGTCCTTCACCTGTGCGGCTACGACCATGAGACGGACAGCGGCGAGATGCTGAGGCTGCAGCGCCAGATTCTGGAGCGATTGTGAGCCGCTCGGGCTTCGTCGCGCTGGCGGGCCGGCCGAACGCGGGCAAGTCCACGCTCGTGAACCGCATCGTCGGCGGCAAGGTGGCGATCGTCTCGGACAAGCCGCAGACCACCCGGCGCGAGATCCGCGGGATCGCAACGGGAGAGGGCTGGCAGCTCGTGCTAGTCGACCTGCCGGGCGTTCAACGCCCGCGCGACGCGCTCACCGAGCGCATGCAGCGCCAGGTCGAACGCACGCTCGCCGACGCCGACGCCGCGCTGTTCGTGCTGAACGGCGAGCAGGAGATCGGGCCCGGGGACCGCTTCATCGCCGCGGCGCTGAAGGGTGCCGGCGTGCCGGTGGTCACGGCCCTGAACAAAGTGGACCGGCTCGACCGCGGCCGCACGCTCGCCGCCCTCGAGGCGGCCGCGGCGCTCGGGGTGCCGGGCGAGATCTTCCCGGTGAGCGCGCTCGGGGGCGCCGGGATCGGCGAGCTGGTGGCCGAGCTCGTGTCGCTCCTGCCCGAGGGACCGCTCCTCTACCCGCCGGCCGACACGAGCGACCTGCCGCTGGAGGTGCGGATCGCCGAGCTGGTGCGCGAGCAGGTGCTCCGGCGCACTCGCGAGGAGGTGCCGCACTCCGTGGAGGTGGAGGTCGACGAGCTCGAGGAACGCGAGGACGGGCTGCTCGTCGTGCGCGCGCGGGTGTGGGCGGAGACCGAGTCGCAAAAGGGGATCCTGGTGGGCGCCGGCGGGCGCATGGTGCGGGCGGTGGGCACCGGGGCGCGCAAGGAGATCGAGCGCATGCTCGGGCGGCGCGTACACCTTGAGCTGAACGTGCGGGTCCGCAAGGGCTGGCGGCGCGACGAAGGCCTGCTCGACCGCCTGGGCATCTAGATGACTGATTCCAAACCCCCGCACCCCTGGATGACGCGCCATACCTGCGCTGGATCGCCACCCACCTCCTCGCCGATACCGCTTCGAATATCGGCTTCGTCGGCGGGCGGCGCCCAGCTTGGTCTGGCGCGCCCCCAGGGGCACCCGGATTCGGAATCAGCCATCTAGTGGCGGCGGTTACGCGGCGCATCCTCGAGTTCCTCGAGCACCTCGGAGAGGCCGTGGTCGACGAGCGCCGCCCCGCGGCGCACGGCACCGCCCTCCTCACGCCCAGCCTCCCGCTCGTATGGCAGCTCAATGTGCTGCGGGCCGAGGACCCCGAGGCGGACGCGGCGGGCCTCGCCGCCGAGGCCGAGTTGCTGTTCGGGACGCTCGCCCACCGCAAGGTGCTCGTGTACGACGAGGAGCGCGGCGCGGCCCTGGCGCCCGGCTTCCGCGCGCTCGGCTGGAACGTGTTCCGCCTGATCCTGATGGTTCGCACCTGGCCGCCCGAGCGTCCGCCTCCGCCGGGAGCAGGCGGAGAGATCAGCCGGGCGAGCGGAGCGCGGGCCATCCAAGCCTTTCGGCGCGAGCAGCCGTTCGGCTGGCAGGACGAGGCCCTCCGCCAGCTCGCGGAGATGGACGAGCGCTTCGGCCGCGCCACGGCCACCGGGCGGGACTTCGGCGCACCCCCCGACGATCCGGCCTGCGCCTGCCGCCTCTACGTGAACGGCCGGATCGGGCAGGTTGAGGAGGTGGGGACGGTGGAGGCGCGCAGAGGCCATGGGCACGGCAGCGCCGCGGTGCTGGCCGCCGCGGACGCGGCCCGGGCGGACGGCTGCGAGCTCGTGTTCCTCACCACCGACGGCGGCGACTGGCCGCAGCACTGGTACCGGCGCCTCGGCTTCGAGGAGGCCGGCGCCTACTACGAGTTCCTCAAGCTGCCGCTCGGATAGAGCCGGCCTCCATAATCGAGGGTCACATGGAGCTGCTCCCCTGCATCGTCCAGGACGCCCGCACCGGCGAGGTGCTCACGCTCGCGTACATGAACGACGAGGCGCTCGAGCGCACCCGCGCAAGCGGGGAGGTCTGGTTCTGGTCCCGCTCGCGCGGGGAGCTGTGGCACAAGGGCGAGACCTCGGGCAACGTCCAGCGCGTCGAGCGGGTCCGGCTCGACTGCGACGAGGACGCGCTGCTCGTGCTCGTGGAGCCCGCCGGACCCGCCTGCCATACGGGCGCGCGCACCTGCTTCCACCATGGCGAGCTTGCGCCCACGCCGAGCGAGGCGCTGCCGGCGCTCGAGCGCACGATCGACCAGCGCCGCTCGGCGTCCACCTCCGAGAGCTACACGGCGGCGCTGTTGGCCGACCCGGCCCGGATCGGGGCGAAGGTGCGCGAGGAGGCCGATGAGGCCGCCCGCGCCGCCGCGGGCGAGTCCGATGAGCGGCTGGCCGAGGAGGCCGCCGACGTGCTCTATCACCTGACCGTGCTGCTCGCCGCGCGCGGGCTCTCCCTCGCCGACGCCTACGGGGTCCTCAATGAGCGTCGCCGTTGACCTCGAGCTGACGCCCTCGCTCGAGGAGGTGCGCGAGCTCGCCGAGGGACACGACCTCGTGCCGCTGCGGCACACGTTCATCGCCGATTGCGAGACGCCAGTCTCGGCCTACCTGAAGCTGCGCGGCAGCGGCCCGTCGTTCCTGCTCGAGTCGGCCGAGCAGGGCCAGCGGGTGGGGCGCTGGTCGTTCCTCGGCATCCGGCCGCGAACCGTGATCGCGAGCGACTGGCGCGAGGACGCCTACGGGCGCGTGAGCGACGAGCTGGCGCGGCGCCGGATCGCGCAGCTCGAGGGCCTGCCGCCGTTCACTGGCGGCGCCGTCGGAATGTTCGGCTACGACCTCGTGCGCGCCACCGAGCCGACGGTGGGGGAGCCGAACCCGGACGAGACCGGCATCCCGGATCTCGCGGTGATGATCACGAACGTGCTGGTGGCCTTCGACCACCTGCGGCACGAGGTCACGGTGCTGGCGAACGTCGAGTCCGCGGCGCTCGAGAGCTCGTACGAGGAGGCGGCGGCCGCGATCGCGGAGGTCCGCGACGCGCTGCGCGGGCCGGTGCCCGCGGTGGCCGCAGGGCGGCGCGAGCCGCCCAAGTTCAGCTCCAACCTCGGCCCGGCCGGCTACGCGACCGCGGTCGAGCGCGTGAAGGAGTACATCGCGGCCGGCGACGCCTACCAGGTGGTGCCGAGCCAGCGCTGGACGGCCGACTGCCCGGTCGACGCCTTCTCGATCTACCGCGGACTGCGCGCCATCAACCCGAGCCCGTACATGTACTTCCTCGACTTCGAGGACTTCCAGATCGCGGGCGCCTCGCCCGAGTCGCTCGTGAAGGTCACCGGCCGCCGGGCCGAGCTGCGCCCGATCGCCGGCACCCGCCCGCGAGCGGGCTCCACCGAGGAGGACCTGAGGCGCGCGGGCGAGCTGCTCGCCGACCCCAAGGAGCGCGCCGAGCACGTGATGCTCGTCGATCTCGGGAGGAACGACCTCGGGCGCGTGTGCGAGTACAGCAGCGTGCACGTCGACGAGCTGATGGCGGTCGAGACCTACTCGCACGTGATGCACATCGTCTCGGCGGTGTCCGGCACGCTGCGCGAGGGGGTCACGCCGATCGACGCCCTGCGCGCGGCGCTCCCGGCCGGCACGCTCTCCGGCGCCCCCAAGATCCGCGCGATGCAGATCATCGACGAGCTCGAGCCGGTCAAGCGCGGCGCCTACGGCGGGGCCGTGGGCTGGCTGTCCTACGCCGGGGACCTCGACACGTGCATCTACATCCGCTCGGCCCTCGTGAAGGACGGCGCCGTGCAGGTGCAGGCGGGCGGCGGGATCGTGGCGGACTCGGACCCACAGGCCGAGGTGCGCGAGACCGAGGCGAAGGCGGGCGCGGTGATGGACGCGATCCGGCTGGCGTGCGAGCAGGGGGATTGGGCATGACCCAAACCAAGCCCACCAGCCAGGCGCCACGGGGGTCCGGGGGCGTGAGCCCCCGGGTCCTGATCGTGGACAATTACGACTCGTTCACCTACAACCTCGTCCAGTACCTCGGCGAGCTGGGCGCGGAGGTGGAGGTGGTGCGCAACGACGTGCCCGAGCTGCTCGAGCGCGATCCCGACCGCGTGATCGTCTCGCCCGGTCCGTGCACGCCGGAGGAGGCGGGGCTCTCGAAGCGGGCGATCCGGCGCTACGCGGAGGGCGGCGTGCCGGTGCTCGGCGTCTGCCTCGGCCACCAGGCGCTGGCCGCCGAGTTCGGCGGCCAGGTGGTGCGCGGCGAGCCGGTGCACGGCAAGACCGCCGAGGCCGAGCACGACGGCAGGACGATCTACGCCGGCCTCGAATCACCGCTGGTGGTCGGCCGCTACCACTCGCTCGTCGTCGCGCCCGAGCTGCCGGACTCGCTCGAGGTGTCGGCACGCTCTGGCGAGGTGATCATGGGCCTGCGCCACCGCGAGCTGCCGCTCGAGGGCGTTCAGTTCCACCCGGAGTCGGTGCTTACGCCGCACGGCAAAGAGATGCTGAAGACCTTCCTTGCCTAACCCCGTTCTCACAGACGCGATCGACCGCCTCGCCGGCGGCGAGGACCTGCCGGCCGACGACGCCGCCCGGGTGCTCGCCGAGGTGATGGAGGGCAACGCCTCCGAGGCGGAGGCCGCGGGCTTCCTGATAGCGCTCCGGACCAAGGGCGAGACCGTGCAGGAGATCGCCGGCCTCGCGCGGACGATGCGCGACCTCGCCCTGCGGGTCGACGCCGGCGACGACCTCGTGGACACCGCCGGCACGGGCGGCGGGCGCCCGACCTTCAACGTGTCGACCACCGCGGCGTTCATCGCCGCGGGGGCCGGCTGCCGCGTGGCGAAGCACGGCAACCGTTCCGCCACGAGCCAGTGCGGCTCGGCGGACGTGCTCGAGGCCTTGGGCGGGCGGATCGACCTCGAGCCCGAAGAGGTGGCGGCCTGCATCGACGAGCTGGGCTTCGGCTTCATGTTCGCGCCGCGGCATCACTCGGCCATGCGCCACGTGGTGCCCGTGCGCAAGGCGCTCGGGGTCCGCACGATCTTCAACATCCTCGGTCCGCTCACCAATCCGGCGGGCGCGCGGCACCAGGTGATCGGCGTCTCGGACCCTTCGAAGCTCGAGACGATGGCCGCCGCTCTCGGCGAGCTCGGCACCGACAGGGCGCTGGTAGTGTCGAGCGCGGATGGCCTTGACGAGTTCTCGGTCTCGGGCGCGACTCGGGTGGTCGAGCTGAACGAAGGCCGCCTGGCGAGCTATGAGGTGACGCCCGACCAGGTGGACCTGCCGTCCGCCGCGGACGGCGCCGTGGGTGCGGGGAGTCCGGCCGAGAATGCGCGGGTCCTGCGCGGCGTGCTCGAGGGTAAGCCGGGCACCGAGCGGGCCCTGGCCCTGCTGAACGCGGGCGCGGCGATCTACGTGGCCGGCGCGGAGGACACGATTCGAGATGGCGTGCGCCGCGCCGCCGAGTCGGTCGATTCGGGCGCTGCGCTGGGGGTGCTCGAGCGCTGGGTGGAGCGCACGCGCGCATGAGCGTGCGGCTCGAGAGCCTCCTGGACGCCACGCGCGACTCGGTGGCCAGGCGCAAGCGGGAGCGCTCGCTCGCCGAGCTCGAGCGTGAGATCGGCGCCCCGCGGGAGGGGCGGCCGTTCGCGGAGGCGCTGTGGCGGCCGGGCACCTCACTGATCGCCGAGCACAAGCGCCGCTCGCCCTCGGCGGGCGCGATCCGGGAGGGCGCGGAGTGCGCCGAGCTCGTGCGGGCATATGAGCGCGGCGGGGCGGCCGCCGTCTCGATCCTCACCGAGGAGGTGCACTTCGGCGGCTCGCTCGCCGACCTGGGCGAGGCGCGCGCGACCACCGAGCTGCCCCTGCTGCGCAAGGACTTCACGATCGACCCCTACCAGCTCTACGAGGCCAAGGTGGCGGGCGCCGACGCGGTGCTGCTCGTGGTCGGCTCGCTGGACGACCGCCGGCTGGCCACGCTCTACACGGAGGCGAGCGGGCTCGACCTGGACGCGATCGTCGAGATCCACGACGACGCGGAGCTCGACCGCGCGCTCGAGCTCGACTGCGACGTGATCGGCATCAACAACCGCGACCTCGAGGACTTCTCGGTGGACATCCAGCGCACCTTCGACCTGCTGGCCGACGTGCCGGCGGGCAAGGTGGTGGTGTCGGAGTCGGGAATCCACCACCGCCACCAGATCGAGGAGCTCGAGCAGGTGGGGGTGGACGCGGTGCTCATCGGCGAGGCGCTGATGCGGGCGCCGGACCCGGAGCTGGCCACCCGCGAGCTCACCCGCTCCGAGGAGCCGACGCAGGCCTGAGGGACGATATCGCGCCCTGGCGCGGGACCGCGGCCGCCGGATTCGGAGTACCCCTAACATGGACGAACACATGGCGACCGCCCCTGAGTTGACCCCGCCCCAGGTAGCGGAGCTCGGCGCGCGGCTGCGGGACAACGTCGCCCGCGCCGTGAAGGCGCCGCCCGAGGTGCTGCGCGACGTGCTGGTCGCGCTGTTCGCGGAGGGCCACGTGCTGATCGAGGATTACCCCGGGGTGGGCAAGACCGCCCTGGCGCGCGCGCTCGCCCGCTCGGTGGACGCCGAGTACGCGCGCGTGCAGTGCACCGCCGACCTGCTGCCCGCGGACGTGGTGGGCACGAACGTCTACAACCAGCGCGAGAACCGCTTCGAGTTCCGGCCCGGCCCGGTGTTCGCGAACGTGGTGCTGGTCGACGAGGTGAACCGCGCCTCGCCCAAGACCCAGTCCGGCCTGCTCGAGTGCATGCAGGAGCGCCACGTGACGGTCGACAAGCACACGCACGAGCTGGCGGCGCCGTTCGTGGTGATCGCCACGCAGAACCCGGTCGAGTACGAGGGCACCTACCCGCTGCCGGAGGCGCAGCTCGACCGCTTCATGGTGCGCGTGTCGCTGGGCTACCCGACCGCCGACCAGGAGTCCCAGATGCTGCTCGACCACGCCGAGAGCGACCGCGTGCTCGATCTCGGGCCGGTGGCCGAGGTGGGCGACGTGCTCGCCGCTCAGAGCGCAGCAGGGGCCGTGCACGGGAGCGAGGCGCTGCGGCGCTACGTGGTCTCGATCCTCGAGGCCACGCGCTCGGACCCGCGGGTCGAGCTCGGCGCAAGCCCGCGTGCGGGGCTGATGCTGTTCCGCGCGGCAAAGGCGTACGCCGCACTCGACGGGCGCGACCACGCGCTTCCCGACGACGTGCAGAAGCTCTCGAGCGCCGTGCTCACGCACCGTCTCCTGCTGGCGCCGGGAGCGAGCGCGGACGAGCGCGAGGCCGTGGTGCGCGACGCCCTGGAGCGAGTCCCGGCGCTCTGATGCTGCGAGCGGCGGTCACGATTCTGCTCGGGATCGCGCTCTGCCTGGCCGGGGCCACCTTCGACGCGGCCTCGCTCTACGTCCCGGGCGTTGGCCTGATCGTGCTCGCCGCCGGCTCGGTCACCTGGGTGCTGCTGGCCGCGCGCGGCGCGCGGCTCGCGCGGAAGGCCGGACCCCACACCATCCTCGAGGAGGAGCCCTACCCGCTGCACGTGGAGTTCAAGAGCGGTCTCCTGCCCCCGCCCGGGGGTGAGCTGCTCGAGCCGTTGCTCGGCTGGCCGGTGCCGATCGCCGGCCACGTGACGCGCCGGCTTCGCATCAACGTGCGATTCGAGCGCCGCGGTCGCAGGGTGCTCGCGCCCGGGCTGCTCGTGGTCCGCGACCCACTCCGGCTGTTCGCCCGCGAGGTGCGCGGACAGGGTGGCGAGGAGGTGATCGTGCTCCCCCGGATCGAGCCCGTGACCGCGCCGGGCGGGGGCGGCGCCGGCGCCGGGCGGAGCGCGGGACTCGGCGACACGCCGGGCATCTCCGGACGCCGGCTCGACGCCTCGATCGCGGAGCTCGAGATCGACGGCCTGCGGCCCTATCGCGAGGGCGCGCCCGCCTCGCGCATCCACTGGCCGTCGGTGGCGCGCCGGGGTGAGATGCTCGAGCGCAGGCTGGTGGCCGAGCTCGACTCCGCGCCGCTCGTGGTGCTCGACCCGTCGGCGCCGGCCAGCGACGAGGCGCTCGACTGCGCCGTGCGCGCGGCCGCCTCGGTGTGCGTCTGGCTCGCACGCGACTCCGGCTGCGCCGTGCTGCTGCCGGGCGACCGGCGACCGATCGACATCGCCCATGACCTCGGCGCGTGGCCGGTCGTCCATCACCGGCTGGCACTCGTGGAGGAGGGGCCGGCCCCGCTCGGCAGCACGCTCGGCCCGCGCGGCGGCGCCGTGATCTGGGTCACCGGCGCCGACCTGCGCGCCACGCCGCGCGCGCTCGAGCGCCTGCCTGCCGGCTCGCGCTACGTGGTGAGTCCCACGCGGATGCCCGGGGTGCGTCCCGAGTTCGAGGTCGCGGGCTGCACGGGCTGCATCGTCGAGCGGATGCGCCGGGGAGCGGCCGCATGAGCCCGCTCGCGCCGAGGCCGGCCGCCGAGGGCCCCGTGCGTCCGCTGCCGGGGACCACCCCGCTCGCGGCCACCGCCACCGACTCGATCCCCGTGCGCCTGGCCGCGTTCGCGGCGCTTGCGGCCTTCGCAGTCGCCCACTGGGCGCTTCTGGTAGAGGGGGCGCCGGCGGGCCGCCTCCTGCTTGTGGTGCTCGTGGGGACCGCCGGTGCGGCCGCGCTCGCCCTGCTCGGCCGAGCAGGGCGACGCCTGCCCCCGGTGGCGGTCCAGCTCGGCGCCGCGGGGATCGTGGTGGCGACCCTCCTCCTCGGGCTGATGGCCGCCGGACTCGAGGGGCGGCTGTTCCTCCCGGCTCATTGGGACGAGCTGACCGACGGCCTCGATCGGGGGCTGTCCGGTATCCAGGGCGTGGAGTGGCCGTACGACGGACCCGAGGAGTGGATCCGCCTGACGCTCCTGCTCGGGGCGCCCTTCCTGCTCGCGATCGCGGCCGGTCTCGCGTTCTGGCCCGCGCGCCGGGCGGCTCCGATGCTGCGCGCGGCTGGGCTGGCCGTACTGCTGCTGCTGTACGGAATGGCCGTGACCGAGTACGACCCGGGCGAGCCGCTGCTGCGCGGGCTCGCGCTGCTCGGGCTGGTGGCCGCGTGGCTGTGGCTGCCGCGACTGCCCGCGCGCGAGGCCGCGGTGGGCGCCGCCGTGGTGGCGGGCGTCGGGCTCCTGAGCCTCCCGCTCGCCGCGGCGCTCGACGGCGACCGCCCATGGTGGGACTACCGCGCCTGGACCCTCTTCGGCGGCGGCAAGACCGTGACCTTCGAGTGGACCCACCAGTACGGCCCGCTCGACTGGCCGCGCGACGGCACGACACTCCTGAACGTCGAGTCCGACCGCCCGCACTACTGGAAGGCTGAGGCGCTCGACACCTTCGACGGCCTGCGCTGGATCCGGACCCGCCAGAGCGACAACGAGGGCACCGGTTCTGAGCTGGCCTTCAAGGACAGCGACTTCACACCGCCCTGGGACTACTTCGAGTTCAACCCGAAGTGGAACGAGACGATCAGGTTCACCGTGCGCTCGTTGTCGACGGAGCTGGTGGTGGGCGCGGGGATCACCTACGACGTGGAGGGCCTGACCGCCCAGCCGAGCGGGGACGGCACCACGCGACTGATCGGGGAGCAGCTCGAGCGAGGCGACTCGTACGCGGTGAAGGCCTACGCGCCCGACCCGAGCGCGGACCAGATGCGCGGCACGCTTGACGGCTATTCGGGCGACCTGATCAGGTACACCGCGATCTACCTCCCCGAGCCGGGGGACAGCGCCATCGACGGGGTGGGCCTCGGCGGTCCCGCCCGTGAGGAGGAGCTCTTCAGCCGCGACGAGGTGTTCATGCCGATGCGCGGCGAGCCGGGCACGGGCACCCGGGGCGCCGAGCAGGCGCTCGCCGACTCGCCGTACCGCCGCATGTACGAGCTGGCGCAGAGGCTGACCGCCGACGAGCCGACCGCGTACGACGCGGTCAAGGCGGTCGAGACCCACCTGCAGCGCAACTACGACTACAGCGAGCGCGTGCCTACGCGTGCGATCCCGCTGAACGGCTTCCTGTTCGAGGAGAAGCGCGGCTACTGCCAGCAGTTCTCCGGCGCGATGGCGCTGATGCTGCGCATGGCGGGCATTCCCGCCCGCGTTGCGGCGGGCTTCTCGCCGGGCTCCTACAACAAGGACAGCGGCGAGTACCGCGTGCGTGACCTGGACGCCCACTCCTGGGTCGAGGTCTGGTTCACCGGCATCGGCTGGGTGCCGTTCGACCCAACGCCGGCGCTGGCGCCCGCGCAGTCGCAGTCGAGCGCGCTCGCCACGAGCGCCGCCGCCGCGGACGCCGGCGAGGTCCGGCGCTCGGGCCTCGGGGCCTCTGAGCGAAGCACGGACACCGGGGGAACGATCGGCGGGGACGACGGGGGCGTGAGCCCGCTGCTCGCCGGCCTGGTCCTGTTGCTGCTCGCGGCGCTCGCGGCCGCGGCCGCGCTCGCGCTCCTGCGGGTCCGCCGGCTCCGGGTGGCCGAGCCCGCCGCCATCGCGGACGCGCAGCTCGCGGAGCTGCGGCGGGCGCTCCAGCGTCTCGACTGGGAGCTGCCCGCGTCCACCACGCTGCTCGGGCTCGAGCGGCGGCTCGCGCGCTTCGCCGGACCCGCCTCGGAGGCCTACGCCGGCGCGCTGCGCGCGCACCGCTACGACCCTCGCGCCCCGGAGGCGCCGAGCCTGCGCCGCCGTCGCGACGTGCGCCGCGAGCTCAGCCGCGGCAGCTTCGGCGACCGCCTGAAGGCCCTTCTGGCCTTCCCTCCGGTCGGCCCGCGCGTGTAGGAAAAGCCGCTCCGGCTCAGCCGGGCGCGGCTTTTATCCGATTCTAAGATTGCCTCACCACACTCGGGCCTATGAACACACCGATCGCGAACATCCTGTCCGGCCTTCTCGGCGGTCTGGTCGTGCTGGTTGTCGGCGCGATCATGATCTCTACGGACGTCATCGAGACCGGCGACAGCCAGACCGTCGTCAGGCAGTCCCCGATCACCGCGCCCGCCTCCGACACGGGCAGCGCCGGGGGCCGCACAGTCGGTGACATCTATGACGACGAAGGGCGCGGCGTGGCATTCATCTCGGCCACCGGAGTGAGCAGCGAGGAGTCCTCCCCCTTCGGCGCGCCCCAGGAGGGGACCGCCACCGGCTCCGGCTTCGTGGTCGACAGGGAGGGCACGATCCTCACGAACGCCCACGTGGTCGAGGGCGCCGACTCCGTGTCCGTCAACTTCGAGGAGGGCGGCGAGGAGATCGACGCCGAGGTGAAGGGCGTCGACCCGTCGAGCGACCTCGCGGTGCTGAAGGTGGATCCGGCGGACGTCGACCATCTCAACCCGATCCCGCTCGGCGACTCGTCCAAGGTCGAGGTCGGCGACCCGGTGGTCGCGATCGGCAACCCGTTCGGTTACAGCCGCACGGTCACCACCGGCATCGTGTCCGGGCTCCAGCGCGAGATCCAGGCCCCCAACGGCTTCCAGATCCCGAACGTGATCCAGACCGACGCGTCGATCAACCCCGGCAACTCCGGTGGCCCGCTGCTCGACAGCCGCGGCCGGGTGATCGGCATGAACTCGCAGATCGCCACCGGCGGCGGCCAGGGCTCGGTGGGCATCGGATTCGCGGTGCCCGTGAACACCGCCAAGCAGCTACTGCCGCAGCTGAAGAAGGGCGGCGAGATCAAGCGCGCGTACCTCGGCATCCAGATGTCGGACGTGACCGCCGAGGTCGCCAAGGAGCTCGACCTCCCCGTGGACGCGGGCGCGCTGATCGCGGAGGTCACCGACGGCGGCCCGGCCGACGACGCCGGCCTGGAGGGCAGCGACGGCACGAGCGACCAGGGTGCGCCGCAGGGCGGAGACGTGCTGGTCGAGGTCGACGGCGACACGATCAACAGCTCCGACGACGTGGCCGCGGCGATCGCCGACAACAGCCCCGGCGACGAGATCGAGGTCGTCTACTACCGCGACGGCGACCGGGAGACGGCCAAGGTCGAGCTCGGCGAGCGCCCCGACTCGCTCGACTCCCAGCAGCAGCCGCAGCAGCCCGAGCAGGACGACGACGGCGGGCTCTTCCCGCTGCCGTAGACGGCTGCGTCGGGCCTGCGACCATAGGCGGGCCATGACCCGCGTGAAGATCTGTGGGATCACCGGCCCGGCGGATGCTCGCCGGGCCGTGGATCTGGGCGCCTGGGCGCTCGGGATGATCTTCTGGCCCAAGAGCCCGCGCGCCTGCCGGCCGGAGGAGGCAGAGCTGATCGGAGCCGAGCTCCACCGGCGCACCGCCATCACCGGCGTGTTCGTGAACGCGACCCTCGACGAGGTGGCGGGGCTGGCCGACCGCTGCCGGCTCGAGCTGCTCCAGCTCCACGGCGACGAGGGGCCCGCCTACTGCCGCGAGGCCGCCCGCCGCACCGGCTGCAAGGTCATGAAGGCGGCGCGCGTGCGCGACGCCGCCCAGGTGCAGGCGCTCAAGGCGTTCGCGACCGACTTCCATCTGCTGGACGCCCACTCGCGGCGCGCGCCGGGCGGCACGGGGGAGAGCTTCGACTGGGAGCTCGCCCGCCTGCATCCGGGCACGCCGCCGGTGGTCCTCTCGGGCGGGCTGACTCCGGACAACGTCGGGCAGGCGATCGAGCAGGCCCGGCCGTTCGCGGTCGACAGCGCGAGCGGTACCGAGTCCGAGCCGGGCCGCAAGGACCATGCCAAGCTCGAGGCGTTCTTCCGAGCGGTCGAGGCGGCCGACGCCGCGCTCGTCCCCGCGGCATGAGCGCGCCTGCGATCGAGCGGCGCTTCGGTCCCTACGGCGGCCGCTACGTGCCGGAGACGCTCGTACCCGCCCTCGACGAGCTCGAGTCGGCCTGGCTGGCGGCGCGCGCCGACCCCGCCTACGGCGAGGAGCTCGACGCCCTTCTGCGCGACTACGTCGGGCGTCCCACGCCGCTCTACCACGCCGCCCGCCTGTCGGAGCTGACCGGCGGCCAGGTCTGGCTCAAGCGCGAGGACCTGACGCACACGGGCTCGCACAAGATCAACAACGCGCTCGGGCAGGCGCTGCTCGCCCGGCGCATGGGCAAGCCCCGGGTCATCGCCGAGACGGGCGCCGGTCAGCACGGCGTGGCGGCGGCCACGGCCTGCGCGCTGCTCGGGCTCGAGTGCATCGTGTACATGGGCACCGAGGACATGCGCCGCCAGCAGCCAAACGTCCAGCGCATGCGGCTTCTGGGCGCCGAGGTGGTGGGTGTCGATGCGGGCGCGCGAACGCTCAAGGAGGCCGTGTCGGCCGCGATCCGCGACTGGGTCACGAACGTGGAGTCGACCCACTACATCATCGGCTCGTGCGTGGGCCCGGCGCCCTACCCGGCGCTCGTCCGCGATCTCCAGCGCCGCATCGGGGACGAGGCGCGCGCCGAGCTGCTCGAGCGCACCGGCGCGCTGCCCGATCGCGCGATCGCATGCGTGGGCGGCGGCTCCAACGCGATCGGCACGTTCATCCCGTTCGTCGACGACGAGGGGGTCGAGCTGATCGGCGTGGAGGCGGCCGGCGAGGGCCTCGAGACGCTGCGGCACTCGGCGCCGCTCACCACCGGCGCTCACGGCGTGCTGCACGGCGCCATGTCCGCGGTGCTCCAGGACGAGGAGGGCCAGATCCTCGAGGCCCACTCAATCTCCGCCGGGCTCGACTATCCCGGTGTGGGCCCCGAGCACGCCTGGCTGCGCGACTCGGGCCGCGTGCGCTACGTCGCGGTGCCCGACGGCGCCGCGCTCATGGCGTTCCGGACGGTGGCCGAGCGGGAGGGCATCCTGCCGGCGCTCGAGTCCTCCCACGCGGTGGCGTGGCTGCTCGCCAACCCGGCGCCGGGCGTCGACCTCGTGACGCTGTCGGGCCGCGGCGACAAGGACCTCGCGGAGGTGCTCGCGCTCGAGGACTCGCAGTGAGCGTGACCACCACCGGAATCGACCGCATCGCGGCGGCGTTCGCCGGGCACGGCAAGCGGGCGGCCCTGATGCCGTACCTGATGGGCGGCTACCCGAACCTCACGGGATCCGTGGCGGCAGGCCTCATCGCCGCGGACAAGGGCGCCGACCTGATCGAGCTCGGGATCCCCTTCTCGGATCCGCTCGCCGACGGCCCGGTGATCCACGCGGCGGGCACCGAGGCGCTGGCCGCCGGGGCCACCCCGCGCGGCGTGCTGCGCGCGTGCGAGCGCATCGCCGAGCGCGTGCCGGTGGTGCTGATGGTCTACGCCAACGTGGTACTGACCGCGGGCGTCGAGACGTTTGCGCTCCGCGCCGCCTCCGCCGGCGCCGCGGGCCTGATCGTGCCCGACCTCCCGCACGACGAGGCGGGCGAGCTGCGGAACGCCTGCGACGCGGAGGGTCTCGCGCTCGTGCCGCTCGTGGCTCCGACCAGCACCCCTGAGCGGATCGCGTCCATCGGCGCCGACGCGCGCGGCTTCGTCTACACCGTCTCGCTCACGGGCACCACGGGGGAGCGCGAGCGACTGCCGGCCGGCCTCGAGGAGACCGTCGCGCGGGTGCGCGCGTCGACCGAAGTGCCGGTGGCCGTCGGCTTCGGCATCTCCACGGCAGTCCAGGCCGCGGCGGTGGGCGAGCTGGCGGACGGAGTGATCGTGGGCAGCCGCGTGGTGCGCGCCGCCGGCGACGGCGGGGCGGAGGCGGTCGGCCGTCTGGTCGCGGAGCTGGCTGGCGCCCTCGCCTCGTAGAATTGTGGAACAATTCAACGGTGGCCCGGACCCAGGTCCTCCTCGCCGCCGTCCTGTTCGGCACCACCGGCACCGCCCAGGCGCTCGGTCCCGCGATCGCGCCCGTGGTCGTGGGCGCCGGCCGGATCGTCGTCGGCGGCGCGCTCCTGGTGGCGATCGCGCTTCTGGCGCGAAGGCTGCGGGTGGGGGCCGGAGCCGGCTGGATCCTCCTCGGTGGCTTCTTCGTGGCCATCTACCAGGTGAGCTTCTTCGCCGCGGTCGACAAGACCGGCGTGGCGATCGGCGCCGTCGTGGCCCTCGGCTCGGCGCCCGCATTCACCGGGCTGGTCGCGCGCGCGTTCACGGGTGAGCCCCTCGGTGCGCGCTGGGCGGCGGCCACCGGTCTCGCCTGCGCCGGCGTGATCCTGCTCGTGCTCGGCGGCGGCTCCGGCGAGAGCGCCGTGGCCCCGTCCGGCGTGGCGCTCGCACTCCTCTCCGGTCTCGGCTACGCCGGCTACGCGGTGCTCGGCAAGCGCATGCTCGAGCGGGGCGGCACGCCCGAGGGGGTGATGGCGGCGGTGTTCGGCACCGGCGGCCTGCTGCTCGTGCCGGTGTTGCTCCTCGCGCCGTCCGGTGACCTGGTGAGCGGACAGGGCTTCGCGCTCGTGCTCTACCTCGGCGCGATTCCCACGGCGCTCGCCTACCTGCTGTTCGCGCGCGGCCTCGAGTGGCTCGGCGCCGCGGAGACCTCGACCCTGACCTTGGCCGAGCCGCTCACGGCCACGGCGCTCGGCGTGATCGCACTCGGCGAGCGACCCGGCCTGGCGGCCGCCGCGGGCGCGGCTCTCGTCCTTGCCGGCCTCGCCCTCCTGGCCCTTCGCTCGGGCGACCCGAGGCCCGCTCGGCGCCCCCGAGAACGAATGGCCGAAGCCCCCGCCTGAAGCGTGCGCGGGGCGTCGGGATCGCTGGTAGGGTGGCCCGACGATGGCCGAGACGAAGACACCCGACGGCGCGATTGCCGAGAAGCCCAAGCGCAGGCGGATCTCGAAACGCAAGGCCGTCGAGCAGCAGGCACGCAGCTACTTCGAGGCCATGGCGCGGCGCGACACCCACGCGATGGTGGAGCACTGGAGCGCGGACGGCGTCCTGGACATCGTGCCGGTGGGCATCCTGCGCGGCCGCGAGGAGATCCAGGAGTTCTTCCGGGCGACCTTCGCCGCTCTGCCGGACGCGGAGACCACGCTCACACGGGTCGTCGCGGGCGACAGCTCGGCCGCGGCCGAATGGCGTCTCGCGGGGCACTTCACCGGCGCGCCATTCCAGGGCATCGACCCGACCGGCAAGCCGGTCGAGGTGCGCGGGCTCGACCTGATCGAGCTCGAGGGCGGCGAGATCGTGACCCTTACGGCCTACTACGACGGCGCGAGCTTCGCCCGGCAGGTCGGGATGCTGCCGCCGGAGGGCTCCGGCGCGGAGCGCGCGATGATGGGCGCGTTCAACGCGGTCACCAAGGTCCGCCAGGCGATCGCCGCCCGGACGGGCAGCTGATGGCGATCCTCGTCACGCTCACCGTCGGGCTGGTCTGGTGGGTCGCGGCGTGGTCGCTCGGGATCAACTCGTTCGACGCGTTCCTGCTCACCGTGGGGATGGTCGTCGCGGCCGCCGCGATTGTGATCGTCAAGCCGTTCGTCGAGCAGGTGCTCGGCAGGGACGCGGCCGCTGCGGAGGATCGCGGCGGGGCCCTCTGAGGAGCCTCGCCTGTCGCATCCCGATCCAAGGGAAGCGCCGGACCTCAGGCCAGTAGAGGTCGGCGAGGTGTGGGACAACCCGGTGACCGGTGAGAGCGCGACGATCCTCGAGCTGCCCCAGGACAACCCCGAGGGTCGCGTGACCGCCGAGCTCACGGCCCTCGTCGGCGCGCGCGTGGCCGGCGAGCACCTTCACCCCGCCCTGATCGAGCGCTTCACCACGCTCGAGGGCGAGCTCACGGTGAAGCTCGACGGGAAGACGAGCGTCCTCCGCGAGGGCGACACGGCGGTGATCCAGGCCGGAGCCTGGCACGACTGGTGGAACGCGAGCGACAGCGACGCGCGCGTGCGGGTGGAGATCACGCCCGGCGAGCGCTTCTCGCACATGATCGAGACCCTGTTCGGCCTCGGGAGGCTGGGGCACCTGAACGGCAAGGGCATGCCGCACCCGCTGCAGCTGGCCCTCACCGCGCAGGAATTCAGCGACGTGATCGTCTTCCGCACACCGCCGCCCCCGCTCCAGCGCGTGGTGTTCGGCGCGCTCGCTCCGATCGCGCGGCGGCGCGGCTACCGCGCCACCTATCCCCAGCTCTCGCGCACCGTGCTGGCGCCCCGAATCTAAGCGGCGCTCAGCCGAAGAAAGTCTCGGCCGCCGCGTAGTCCTCGACGGGCACGGTGCGCAGGTCCGCCACCGCGTCGGAGAGCGGCACGAGCTCGATGCGGGTGCCCTTGAGCGCCGGCATCGTGCCCCAGGCGCCGGCGTCGGCGGCGTCGACCGCGGCCAGCCCGAGCCGCGTGGCGAGCACCCGGTCGAAGGCCGTCGGGGTGCCGCCGCGCTGGATGTGGCCGAGCACCGTGGCGCGCGACTCGAAGCCGGTGCGCGCCTCGATCTCGTGCTCGAGGCGCTGGCCGATCCCGCCGAGTCGCACGTGGCCGAACTCGTCGGCGGTATCGCCCTCCGTGGCCTCCATCGTGGCCTCCTGCGGCACCGCGCCCTCGGCCACCACGACGATCGAGAAGTAGCGGCCGCGCGAGTGGCGGCGGCGGATCAGCCGGCACACCTCCTCCACGTCGAAGGGGCGCTCGGGGATCAGGATCACGTCGGCGCCGCCGGCCAGCCCCGAGTGCAGCGCGATCCAGCCGGCGTGGCGGCCCATCACCTCCACGATCATCACGCGGTTGTGCGACTCGGCCGTGGTGTGGAGGCGGTCGATTGCGTCGGTGGCGATCTGCACCGCGGTGTCGAACCCGAACGTCATGTCCGTCCCGCCGAGGTCGTTGTCGATCGTCTTCGGCACGCCGATCACCGGCAGGCCATGCTCGCCGTGCAGCTTCGCGGCCGCGCCGAGCGTGTCCTCCCCGCCGATCGCGATCAGGCCGTTCAGGTTGAGGGTGGCGAGGTTCTCGCGGATGCGCTCGGCGCCGTTCTTGTGCTTGAAGGGGTTGGTTCGCGAGCTGCGCAGGATGGTGCCGCCGCGCGGCAGGATCCCGCGCGTCGACTCGATCGTGAGCTCCTCGTAGGCGTTCTCGATCGGGCCGCGCCAGCCGTCGCGGAAGCCCACGATCGCGTGTCCGTAGCCGTCGATCCCCTTGCGGACGATCGCGCGGATCACCGCGTTCAGGCCGGGGCAGTCCCCGCCTCCCGTGAGCACTCCTATCCGCACGCGCCGCAGCGTACTCGTGCTCGGGCGGGGACCTGGCGCTCGTCACAATCAGACCCGTGCCGGGCAAGCCCACAGCCCTTCTGGCGGTGCTCACGAGCGGCCTCGCGCTGAGCGGCTGCCTGGGCGGCGACGAGCCCGAGAGCACGCGCGTGACCGGCCGCGCGGCGACCGTGATCGCGAGCCTGCCCGAGGATGGCGTCTCGGCGCCCGCCGCCAAAGCGGTGGCGGCCGGCGCGCGGCTCGCGCTCGCCGACGCCGGCGGGCGCGCGGGGGAGCTTCCGGTCCGGCTCGTGGTGCGCAGCTCGACCGAGCCGGGAGAGGTCGTCTGGGATCCCGATCTCGTGAGCAAGAACGCCGAGCGCGCCGCCGAGGACCCCAGCACGGTCGCCTACCTCGGCGAGCTCGACTACGGCGCCTCCGCGGTCTCGCTTCCGATCACCAACGAGGCGCGCATCCTGCAGGTCTCGCCCCTCGACGGGCTCACGAGCCTCACGCGCACACCGCCCGGCAGGCCGCGCTCGAACCCGGTGCGGCTTCGCCCGGCGGAGCGCCGCAGCTTCGTGCGGCTCACCCCGACCGACCTGCTTCAGGCGGAGCGGTTGCTCGAGCTGATGCGCGAGGACGGCGTGCGCCGCATGGCGGTGCTCTTCGACCAGGAGGTCTACGGGCGCGAGCTGGCGGCCCAGCTGGTCGCGCGAGCGCGCCGCGACGGGCCCGCGCCGGTCGGCGACGAGGAGTACCGCGGGGACGTGAAGGAGATTCCCGGCATCGTGCGCGGGCTGGCCGAGGCAAGCCCCGATGCGGTGGTCTACGCGGGCGTGGCGGGCCCGGGCATCGGCCGGCTGCTCGCCGCGATCGACGCGCGTATGCCCGGCGTGCCCGTGTACGGGACCGGCGGGCTGCTGGCGCGCGATCCGAAGGTGCCGATTCCCGCCTCCCCGGACCGGGTGCGCGCGCTCGGCGCGGTGCTGCCCGACCGCGAGCTCGGCCCGGGGGCGCGCCGCGTGGTCGAGCGGGTCGAGGCGCTGCGCGGCCGGGGCGCGGCGCGACCCGAGGCGGTGTACGGCTACGAGGCCATGCGGCTCGCCCTCGACGCGGTGGCCGAGGGCGGTCGCGACCGCGAGCGCGTGATCGACGCGGCGATGAGGATCCGCGAGCGCACCTCGCCGCTCGGCGCGCTGCGCATCCGCGCTACCGGCGATGTGGAGGAGACTCGGTTCGCGCTCTACGCGCTCTCAGACGGGAGCTTTCGGTTCAGACGCGTGGTGCCGTGAGAAGCCTTCGTGAAGCCAGATTGTCTCCTCGTTAAGCCGACCCACCGGAGTGCACGGTCGTGGTCTAGGTGCTTAGGATGCCGCGCAGGTTGGAGCCAATCCACTAGGAGGGACGTTTTGCGAGTACGTTGGTTGGTAGTTCTCAGCTGCCTGCTCGGCGCGTTCGCCCTGGGCATGACAGCCTGCGGCGACGACGACGACGATGACGGCGGCGGCGGCGACAGTGGCGGCGGCGGTGGTTCAAGCGTCACCGTCTACTCCTCGCTCCCGTTGCAGGGCGCGTCGCGGCCTCAGACGACGGCGCTCGTCGACGGCATCAAGCTCGCGCTGAAGGAGGCCGGAGGCAAGGCGGGCAACATCACCGTCAAGTACACCTCGCTTGACGACTCGACCGCTCAGGCCGGCACCTGGACTCCGGAGGCGACGTCGGCGAACGCGCGCAAGGTCGCTCAGGACGACAGCGCGATCGCGTATATCGGCGAGTTCAACTCCGGGGCGAGCGCGATCTCGATCCCGATCCTGAACGAGGTCCCGATCCTGCAGCTCAGCCCGGCGAACACCGCCGTGGGCCTGACCACGGACGAGCCCGGCGCCGACGAGGGCGAGCCGGAAAAGTATTACCCGACGGGTAGCCGTCACTACATGCGAATCGTGCCGAAGGACACGATCCAGGGCGCGGCGCTGGCCTCGCTCATGAAGAAGGACGGCTGCGGTAACGCCTACATCCTGAACGACAAGGAGGTGTACGGCGCGGGCCTCTCGCGGAACATCGAGTCGGCGGCGAAGGAGATCGGTCTCGAGATCCTCGCCAACGAGGGCATCGACCCGAAGGCGCCGAACTTCCGCTCGCAGGCGGCCACGATGAAGTCGGACGGAGCCGAGTGCTTCGTCTTCAGCGGCATCACGGCCAACGGCGCGGTCCAGCTGTACAAGGACGTGGCCGCGGCGCTGCCGGACGCCCAGCTCTACGGACCGGACGGCGTTGCCGAGTCCGGATTCGCCGACCCGAAGGAGGGCGGCGTGCCGGTGGATGTGGGCAACCGCATCAAGGTCTCGGTGGCCACCCTGGCGCCGGACGAGTACCCGCCCGACGGCAAGAAGTTCTTCTCGCAGTTCGAGAAGGAGTACGGCGAGCCGAACCCGGACCCGTACTCGATCTACGGTTTCGAGGCGATGGATCTGTTCCTCGACACCTGCAAGAAGCTCGCTGACGAGTGCACCGACCGGCAGGCGGTGATCGACGCGATGTTCCAGACCAAGGGACGCGAGTCGGTGCTCGGCACGTACGACATCGACGAGAACGGCGACACCACGCTCACCGATTACGGGATCTACCAGATCAAGAACGGCGAGCTGGAGTTCGACGAGACAATCCAGGCCGCAGGCGGCTGATCGTCGCTGCATGATTGGATGCGGGGGGCCCGCGACCTTGTCGCGGGCCCCCTGTTTCTGATTGGATCCGCACTGAGGGGGATCTGTGGAGGCAAGTAGCGAAGCGCCACGCGTGCCCGTCCGGACCAACACCTGGGACCGGATCCGCACGTACGTGGGGGAATACGGGCTGATCGCGCTGCTGCTCGTGATGCCCGTCGTGTACGGAATCCAGGACCTCTCCGACGACGGGAGTCTTGCCCGCCTGGGCAACAACGTCGTCGACGGGCTCTCCAACGGAGCCATTTGGGCGCTCGTGGCCCTCGGCTACACGCTCGTCTACGGAATCATCGAGCTGATCAACTTCGCCCACGGCGAGGTGTTCATGATCGGCTCGCTCGTGTCCGCCGGGTTCTTCGGAACGATCGGACTCACCGCGGCGACCGGCACGGGCGGCCTCGTGGCCGGCCTCTTCCTGACGCTGCTCCTGGCGATGCTGGCCAGCGGAATGCTCAACGTGATGATCGAGAGGGTGGGGTACCGACCATTACGGGCGGCGCCCAAACTGGCGCCGCTGATCACGGCCGTCGGCTTCAGCTTCATCCTCCAGAACGTCGGCGTGCTCTGGATCGGCGGCTCGCCGGAGGGCATCCCCGATCTGATCAAGGCACAGAAGGAGGTCGTCGATATCGCCGGGGTGTCGATCTCGCGCGGCGATGTGCTCGCCGTGGCGGCCACCATCCCGCTCGTCTTCCTGCTGGTGGGCTTCATCAACCAGAGCCGGCTCGGCAAGGCCATGCGCGCCACGGCGCAGGACCCCGAAGCGGCGCGCCTCATGGGGATCAACGTGGACACCACGATCTCCGCGACCTTCCTGCTCGGCGGCATCATGGCCGGCGCCGCCGGACTCATCTACGCGCTCTACCAGACGACGATCTGGTTCTTCCAGGGCTTCCAGGCCGGCCTGATCGCCTTTACCGCGGCGGTCATGGGCGGCATCGGCAACCTCTGGGGCGCGGTTCTCGGCGGCTTCATCATCGGGATCATCCAGCAGATCTCCGACAACCGGATCGGCGGTGAGTGGACCCCGGCGATCGTCTTCGCATACCTCGTCCTGATCATGGTCTTCCGCCCGCAGGGACTGCTCGGCGAGGAGACCCGGGAGGCCGGATGACCGCGCTCGCAGCACGCCCGGCTGGGGAGGGCGGCCCCAGGACGGACGTGCGCACCCTGCTCGTGCTCGCCCTCGCGCTCGCCTTGGCGCTCTGGATGGCCAGCGAGATCGAGATGAACATGTTCATGGCGTTCGTCGCCTGGGTGCTGATCGCCGTGCGCACCATCTTCCACGAGAACGCGTGGGTCACCCGCGCCACGGTCGTCGGGCTGCTCATCTGGGCGCTAGTGCTCCCGCTGGCGCACGATTCGGGCGGCGCCTTCATCGAGGACGCGACCCTGGCTTTGGCCTACGCCGTGATGGCGCTCGGGCTGAACATCATCGTGGGCTTCGCCGGTCTGCTCGACCTCGGCTACGTGGCCTTTTACGCGCTCGGCGCGCTCACGTCCGGCTGGTTCATGTCGGGCTTCTTCGTGAACGCCGGCGGCGGCGAGGGCTTCTCGCTGCTCGTGGGCGAGCCCGCCTCGACCCTGCCGGGCGTCCACCTCAACTTTCTGCTCGTGCTCATCATCGCCGTCGGGGTGACAACGATCGCCGGCATGCTCATCGGGTTACCGACGCTTCGATTGCGCGGGGACTACATCGCGATCGTGACGCTCGCCTTCGGCGAGATCGTCGGGCGCATCGTGATCAACGGCGACCAGATCAAGATCGCCGGCGAGAAGGTCACGAACGGGCGCCAGGGCATCACGCCGATTGACAAGATCGACCTGCCGTTCCTCGAACCGTTCCAATCGCTCGAGCTCAGACCCTGGTACTTCGTGGCGCTTGCGCTCGTGCTGTTCGTGCTGTTCGTGAACTTCCGCCTGCGCGACTCACGGCTCGGGCGGGCGTGGATCGCCCTTCGGGAGGACGAGGTGGCCGCCGCGTCGATGGGAGTTCCACTCGTCAAGACCAAGCTGCTCGCCTACGGGACAGGCGCCGCCTTCGGCGGAATGTCCGGAGTCTTCCTCGGGTCGTACCTGAACACCGTGAATGCGGACCAGTTCCAGTTCTCGTTCTCGATCTTCGTGCTCGCCATGGTGATCCTGGGCGGCCTCGGGTCGATCGAGGGAGTGATGCTCGGCGCGATCGTGCTCACCTTCATCAACTTCAACTTCATTCCGGACGTGTTCAACGACTATCCATCGAAGATCGGGCTCGACTTCGACCTCACCGAGCTGTCGTTCGGGATCTTCGGCTTCCTGCTCGTGATCATGATGATCATCCGTCCCGAGGGCCTGATACCCGAACGAAGGCGCCAGCTCGAGCTCAAGGAGGGCATCGGCGTGGGCGACACCGAGCTCGGAACGTCCGAGACCATGTTTGAGGCAAAGGCATGAACGACAGCGACAAGGACGCAGAGGCGCGCGCGGACGAGCGCGCGGAGCAGGCCACCGGGAACGGCGGTGGGCTCTTGAGCGCGCAGAACGTGTCCAAGATCTTCGGAGGCCTCGTGGCCGTCGAGGACGTGACGTTCGAGATCCCGGAGCGCTCGATCGTCTCGATCATCGGCCCGAACGGGGCCGGCAAGACGACGTTCTTCAACATGCTGACCGGGCTGTACAAGCCCAGCTTCGGCCGGATCTCGTTCGACGGGCGCAACATCACGGGCCGCCGGCCGGACCGGATCATGAAGGACGGTATGGCGCGGACGTTCCAGAACATCCGCCTGTTCGGGACGATGTCCGCGCTCGAGAACGTCATGGTCGGCCAGCATGCGCGCATGGGGGCCGGTTTGTTCGGCTCGATTCTTCGCCTTCCCCGCGTGGGCAGGGAGGAGCGGTCGGTCACGGACAAGGCCCACGAGATGCTGAGCTACGTCGGCATCCCCGAAAGCCATCACGACGAGCTTTCCGTGAGCCTCTCGTACGGCGAGCAGCGCCGGCTCGAGATCGCGCGTGCGCTGGCGTCCGACCCCAAGCTGCTGCTGCTCGACGAGCCCACGGCCGGCATGAACCCCCAGGAGTCGAGCGAGCTCACCGACTTCATGCACAAGCTGCGCGACGAGCGCGGGTTGACGATCCTCCTGATCGAGCACGACATGTCGGTCGTGATGGGCGTCTCCGAGCGCATCACGGTGCTCGACCACGGCCAGAAGATCGCCGAGGGCACGCCCCAGGAGGTGCGCGAGAACGCGCGCGTCATCGAGGCCTACCTCGGCAAGCAGGGAGCCGCCGAGGCCGAGGCCGGCGCGGCCAAGCGCAGGGAGTCCGGCCAGCAGCCCCGGGAAGAGGCCTGATGCCGCTGCTCGAGGTCGCCGACCTCCACACCTTCTACGGCAACATCGAGGCGCTGAAGGGCATCTCGCTCACCGTGGAGGAGGGCGAGGTCGTGACCCTCATCGGCTCGAACGGCGCCGGCAAGTCGACCACGCTCCGCTCGATCTCGGGGCTCACGCCGCCGCGGCAGGGAACGATCAGGTTCGACGACCAGGAGATCGGCGAGGTGCCGCCTCAGGAGATCGTGCAGATGGGGATTTCGCTGTCACCCGAGGGGCGGCACGTGTTCTCGCGCATGACCGTGCGGGAGAACCTCGAGCTCGGTGCGTACCTGCGGCGCGACAAGAGCGGCATCACGGACGACCTCGGGCGCGTCTTCGACCTCTTCCCGCGCCTGAAGGAGCGCGAGAAGCAGAAGGGCGGGACGATGTCCGGCGGGGAGCAGCAGATGCTCGCGATCGGCCGCGCGCTGATGGCCAACCCGAAGCTGCTGCTGCTCGACGAGCCCTCGATGGGCATCGCGCCGATCCTCGTGGAGCGGATCTACGAGACGATCGCCGAGATCAACCGGCAGGGCACCACCATCCTGCTGGTGGAGCAGAACGCGAACTACGCGCTCGAGGTCTCGAAGCGCGGCTACGTGCTCGAGACCGGCAACGTGGCGCTCGAGGACAAGTCGAGCGAGCTGCGCACCAACCCCGACGTCCAGAAGGCGTACCTCGGAGCATGATCGATCTGATCGCAGTCATCGGAGCCAAGGCCCTGTGGCTCACGTACCTGTGGCTCCTCTCCACCATCGTCGCCTCCTACCTCTCCGCGCGCAAGGGCTACGGCGAGAAGCTCGGCCTCGGGTTCGGGCTCCTGCTGTCGGTGGTCGGGGCGATCATCTGGATCCTCTGGCCGGCGAAGAAGGACTCGCGCTGGAAGCTCCAGGGCCCGTTCGGCTCGGGCGGCAAGACCGTCGCCGAGTTGCGCGCCGAGCAGCAGGCCGTGCGCGGCGACGACAGCGGCGCCGAGTCCAGCTAGCGGCCGGTCGCGTCCCGCAGGGCCGCCTCGAGCTCCGGCCGGCGGAAGCGGTAGCCCTGCTCCTCGAGCCGCGCCGGCACCGCGCATTGCCCCGTGGTCACGATCGTGGCCATCTCGCCGTAGAGCGCCTTTATGGCGAAGCCCGGCACGGGGGCGAAGGCGGGTCGCTTCAGCACCCGTCCGAGGGCCTTGGACAGCTCGGCGTTCGTCGCCGGCTCCGGCGCCACCACGTTCACGGGGCCGCTCGCGGCGTCCGTGTCGAGGCAGTGCACGAAGGCGCCCACCACGTCGTCCTGGTGGACCCACGGCACGCACTGGTGGCCGCCGGCCACCGGACCGCCGATTCCGAGCTTGAAGAACGGCAGCATCTTCTCGAGCGCCCCGCCCCCCGGGGAGAGCACGACGCCGGTGCGTGTGAGCACCACCCGCACGCCGTGCTCCTCCGCTCGAAGCGCCTCCGCCTCCCAGGCGACAACGACCTCCGCGAGGAAGTCGTGGCCCGCCGGGGCGTCCTCTGCGAGCCGCTCCGGTCCGCGCGAGCCGTAGTGGCCGGTGGCCGACTGCGACACGAGCACTCGTGGCCGCTCGGCGTCAGGCAGGGAGGCCAGCGCGTTCACGAGCATGCGCGTTGAGAGCACGCGTGAGTCGCGGATCTCGCGCTTCACGTCGTCGTTCCAGCGCTGGGCGATCGTCTCGCCGAGCAGGTGCACGACGGCGTCGCGCCCGGCGAGCGCGTCGGCGGGCGGCGGCTCGTCCTTGGGCCGCGGCCAGGACGCGGCGTCGATGTCGGCGCCGAGGAGCCGGCGCGCCTTCGCGGGGTCGCGCGACAGGGCGGTGAGCTCGTCGCCGCGCCCGGCCAGCTCGCGCGCGAGCGCCTGGCCGAGCGTGCCCGTCGCGCCGGTGATCGCGATGCGCATCAGCCGATGGCGGCGCGGTCGAGGGTCGGCTGGTCAGCCGCCTCGGGCACGGGGGCCTCGGAGCGCTCGGCCACCTCCTGGACCGCGTCCGCGACGGCGCGACCCACGTCGCGGTTGAAGACGCTCGGGATGACGTAGTCCTCGTCGAGCTCGTCGTCGTCCACCACGCCGGCGATCCCGCGTGCCGCGGCGAGCTTCATCTCCTCGGTGATGGCGACCGCGCGAGCGTCGAGCGCTCCGCGGAAGACGCCGGGAAAGGCGAGCACGTTGTTGATCTGGTTCGGATAGTCGGAGCGGCCGGTGGCCATCACGCGCACGTACGGGGCGGCCTCCTCGGGGCGCACCTCCGGGTTCGGGTTCGCCATCGCGAACACGAACGGGTCCTCGTTCATCCGCGCCAGGTCCGACGCGTCGATGATCCCCGGGCCGCTCAGCCCGACGAACAGGTCCGTGCCCTCGATCACCTCGCGCGGGGGGCCGTCGCGCCGGGCCGTGTTGGTGTTCTCGGCGAGCCATCGCTTGGGAGCGTTCATCGACCCGGCAGCGTAATCGTCGCGATCGGTGTGGATTGCGCCAAAACGGTCGCAGGCCACGATCGAGGTCACGCCGGCGTCCATCAGGATCTTGGCGACCGCGACCCCGGCGGCGCCGGCGCCCACCATCAGCACCTGGAGCCCCTCCATCGTCCGGCCGGTCAGGCGGCAGGCGTTGATGAGCGCGGCCAGGGTCACGATCGCCGTACCGTGCTGGTCGTCGTGGAACACCGGGATGTCGAGCGCCTCCTGGAGCCGCTGCTCGATCTCGAAGCAGCGCGGCGAGGAGATGTCCTCGAGGTTGATGCCGCCGAAGGTGGGCGACATCCGGATCACGGTCTCCACGATCTCGTCGGGGTCCTTCGTGTTCAGGCAGATCGGGAAGGCGTCCACGTCGGCGAACTCCTTGAAGAGCATCGCCTTGCCCTCCATCACGGGCATTGCAGCCTCGGGGCCGATGTCGCCGAGCCCGAGCACGGCCGAGCCGTCGGACACCACGGCCACCGTGTTCGCCTTAATCGTGTACTTGAAGGCCTTCTGACGGTTCTCGGCGATCGCCGAGCAGACGCGCGCGACGCCCGGCGTGTAGGCCATCGAGAGGTCGTCGCGCGACTTGACCGGCATGTTCAGCCCCGTGTGGATCTTGCCGCGCCGGTGGACCTCGAAGGTGCGGTCGGTGATCTCCACAACCTCGGCGCCCCGCACGGCCGTGACCGCCGAGATCACCTTGCCGCGGTGGTCGACGCTCGAGCACTCGACCGTGATCGCGCGCAGCGTTCGCTCCGCCTTCGTCGCCACCCGGTCGACGGCCACGATGGAGCCCCCCGCGCGGGTGATCGCGGCGGTGACCTTGCCGAGTACCCCGCGGGACTTCGCCGGGAGGGCCACACGGAGGGTGAGCGAGAACTGTGCGGAGGGGGTAGCCAAGCGGTCGATGATACGGGCGGCCCCTGGGTAGGGTTGGCCTGTGGCCGACGACTCCCCGCGCGAGCTCTTCCTGATCGACGGCAACAGCCTCGTCTACCGCGCCTTCTTCGCTCTGCCCGAGTCGATCTCGACCTCGAAGGGCCAGCCCACGAACGCGATCTTCGGCTTCGCGTCGATGCTCGTGAAGATCATCTCCGAGTACGGCAGCCGGCCGACGCTCGTGGTCTGGGACGCCGGCATGTCCGGGCGCGAGGAGGTCTACGACGAGTACAAGGCGGGCCGGCGCGAGCGCCCCGACCTGCTCTCCGAGCAGTGGCCGTACATGCAGCCGCTGGTGGAGGCGTTCGGCTACCAGAACGTGAAGGTGCCGGGCTTCGAGGCCGACGACGTGATCGCCACGCTCGCCGGCCGGGCGCGCGCTGAGGGGCTCGAGGTGATGGTCGTGACGGGTGACCGCGACCTGTTCCAGCTCGTGGAGCCGGGCGTGCAGGTGATGGCCACCGGGCGGGGCATCACCGACACCAAGATCTACGACACCGAGGCGGTGGTCGACCGCTACGGCATCCGCCCCGAGCTGGTGCCCGACTTCGTGGGCCTGAAGGGCGACACCTCGGACAACATCCCGGGCGTGCCGGGCATCGGCGAGAAGACCGCCAGCCAGCTGCTGCAGGAGTGGGGAGACCTCGAGGGGGTGCTCACCAACATCGACTCGATCTCCGGGGCCAAGCGCAAGCAGAACCTCACCGAGCACGCCGAGGACGCGCGCATCTCGAAGCAGCTGGCGACCGCCGTGCGCGACGTGGAGGTGGACATCGACCTCGACGGCCTCGCGGAGGGGGAGCCGGATCGCTCGCTCCTGCGCGAGACGTTCCGCGAGTTCGAGCTGCGCGCGCCGCTCGAGCGCCTGGAGGAGGCGCTCGGGGAGGACGGCGCGGCGCCCGCGGAGCGCGTCGACCGGCTCGTTCGCGTGGCTGCGCGGGAGGTCCCGCTCGCGGAGCTCGGGGCGCTGGAGGGCGAGCTGGTGTCGGTGGCCGCGCTGCGGCCGGGTGAGGAGCCCGACGAGGCCGCCCCGCCACCTCCGGTCCCGGACCCTGAGCTCGAGCTCGAGCTCGGCGAGGACGCCGCGGTGGAGGCGGTGAGCGCCGAGGAGCCGGTCGCGCCTGCGGCCTCGGAGCAGGGGTCGTTCGACTTCGACGCCGCCCGGCGCGGCCCGCTCAGCGTGGCTGCGTGGGCGGGCGACGAGGTGCTGGTGGCCGAGGCCGAGACGCTGGCCGCCTTCACGCTCGCGCGCGGCGAGCGCCCGCTCGTCGCCCACGACTGGAAGACGATCGCGATGGCCGACGAGCCCTCGGCCGCGCCGCGGCTCGAGCACGACACGATGGTGGCCGCCTACCTGATCGATCCGGCGCGACGCGGCTACCCGCTCGACGAGCTGGCCGCCGAGGTGGGCCTCGGCGCCGAGGTCGAGGGAGCGGACGGCAGCGCGGCGCGCGCCGTGCTCACCAGGGAGATCGCCGAACGCCAGCGCGCGCGGCTCGAGGAGGACGGCCTGACGAGCCTGTTCCACGACATCGAGCTTCCGCTCGTGGACGTGCTCGTCGAGATGGAGCGAGAGGGCGTACGGCTCGACGTGGCGCGGCTGCGCGAGATCAGCGGGCGCTTCAATGCGCGCGCCACCGAGCTGGAGCGGAGGGTCTGGGAGCTGGCGGGAGAGGAGTTCACGATCGGCTCCCCTCAGCAGCTCGCGCCGATCCTGTTCGAGAAGCTCGGCCTCTCGCGCAAGCGGCGCGGCAAGACCGGCTACTCGACGGACGCCCGAGTGCTACAGGCGATCCGGCACGAGCACGAGATCGTGCCCGCGATTGAGGAGTGGCGCGAGGTCACGAAGCTGAAGTCGACCTACCTGGACGCGTTCCCCGAGCTGATCGGCGACGACGGCCGCCTGCACACCACCTTCAACCAGACGGCCACCGCCACCGGACGCCTGTCGAGCACCGACCCGAACCTGCAGAACATCCCGATCCGCACCGAGCAGGGCCGCGAGATCCGCGCCTGCTTCGTCGCCGAGGAGGGCTGCCGGCTGATCTCGGCCGACTACTCGCAGGTCGAGCTGCGCCTGCTCGCGCACATCGCCGACGAGCCGGTGCTCAAGGAGATCTTCCGCCGCGGCGAGGACGTGCACACCGCGACCGCCCAGGCGATCCTCGGGGGGCAGACCGACCCCGGCACGCGCTCGAAGGCGAAGATGGTCAACTACGGGATCGTCTACGGCCTCTCTGCCTACGGCCTGGCCGACCGCCTGCAGATCCCGCAGGACGAGGCGCAGGAGTTCATCGACGCCTATCTCGAGCGCTTCCCGAAGGTCAAGGCATTCATCGACGAGACCATCGAGGGCGCTCGCACGGAGGGCCACGTGACCACGCTCTTCGGCCGCATCCGGCGCGTGCCGGAGCTGCGCTCGCGCCAGTTCCAGACCCGCTCGCTCGGCGAGCGCCTGGCGGTGAACATGGTCATCCAGGGCACGGCGGCGGACATCATCAAGGTGGCGATGGTGCGCTGCCGGGACCGGCTCCGCTCGGCGGAGCTCGATACCCGGCTCGTGCTCCAGATCCACGACGAGCTCCTCTTCGAGGGGCCGGACGGCGAGGTCGAGCAGGCCTCCGAGATCGTGCGCCGCGAGATGGCCGACGCCTTTGCGATGGACCCTCCGCTCGACGTGGACGTGGGCGCCGGCGGCAACTGGCTCGAGGCCAAGTAGCTCAGCGCTCGTCGTCCTCGCCGTCTTCGTGCGCGGCCTCGAGCGCGGCCGGGGCCCAGAGCATGTGGCGCACCACAGGTGGTCGCTCGCCGCGGTGGAGCGAGCGGACCCGCTCCTCGACCTCGAGGTCGGCGACGGTGAAGCGGCCGTGTTGGCGCAGGTGCTCCTGCCAGGAGTCCACCACGAAGGTCTCGAGGTAGCGGTTCGTGCGCTCGAGGTCGGCGAACAGGCTCCAGCGGTAGGCGCCGTCGCGGCGCCGGACGCGACCCATCTCGTCCATGGCGGCCACGAAGCGCTCCGCGTCCGCGGCGTCGACCTCGTACTCGACGGTGATCAGCACGGGACCGTCCTCCGGGCGCGGCTCGAGGTCCACGGACGGGTCCGGCCAGCGGCCGGCGGGCGAGAGGTCGGCGCTCTCGGCGGGCGCGAGCGGCAGCCCGCGCCCGAGCACCACGCCGCCCACGATCCCCACCGCGGCGCAGGAGAGGGCGAGCCGCACGTCAGCGGCGCCGGTCAGGAGGCCCCAGGCGAGGCTGCCGACCGCCAGGCCGCCCTGCATCACGAGCTGGAACACGGCGAGCGTGCGAGCGCGCACCCAGCGCGGCGCCACGTGCTGCGCCGAGGTGTTGAGCGACGAGAGGACGAGGAGCCAGCAGGCGCCGGTGGGCAGCAGCGTGAGCGCCACGAGCTCCGGCTCGGGCAGGTACGCGAGGCCCACGAGGCCGGCCGCCAGGCCGAGGCTCGCGAGCGCGATCAAGCGGTCGAAGCTGAGCCGGCGCCGCAGCGCCGGGCGCAGCAGCGCGCCGCCGATCGCGCCGCTGCCCACGCAAGCCATCAGCAGGCCGAAGCTCCCGTCCGACAGCCCGAGGCGCCCGAGCGCCACCACCGGCAACAGCGCCCACAGGGCGCTCGCCGAAACCGAGAACATCACGCCCCGCATGAGCACCGTTCGCACCGGGCCCGAGAAGCGCACGAAGCGCACGCCGGCGCGCATCGCGGGGGCGAGGCGCTCGCCGGAGGCACGTGCGGGGCCCGGCGGGCGCACCGCCACAAGCACGAGTCCCACGATCACGACCAGGAAGGCGGCCTCGATCGCGAACAGCGCGCCGGCGCTCGCGAGGGCGATCACGAGGCCGGCGAGCGCGGGGCCGGCCGCGCGCGCCAGGTTGATCGCCACCCCGTTGAGCGCCACCGCGGACGACAGCTCCTCCCGCGGCACGAGGTCCTGCGTGAACGACTGGTAGATCACGAAGGTGGTGGCCATCCCGGCCCCCAGCGCGAACGTGAGCCCGAGAGCGAGCCCGGGCGTGACCACGTCGGTGAGCGTGAGCGCGGCGAGCACCGCCACCGACAGCAGCATCCAGGTCTGCGACACGATGGCGAAGCGCCTGCGGTCCACGATGTCGGCCAGCGAGCCGGTGAGGAGCGCGAGCAGAACGGCCGGCAGGCTGTTTGCGGTCTGGACGAGGGCGATCAGGGTGGGGGAGTCCGACAGCGCGGCGATCACAGTCACGGCGCCGACGGTGTTCATCCAGATCACGAGCTGGGACCCGGCGAGCGCGGTCCAGGCAGCGCGGAAGCCGCGCCGCCGGAGCGGCGCGAGCGCGGACCCGGACGCGGGGTCGGCTCGGGCGCTGTCGAGGGCGGTGTCTGTCACGTGGTCGGAAGTGGCTGCAAACGTATGCATAATGATCGCTGAAGTGGCGGCCTCGAATGCCAGGGCGAGCTCGGCGGTGACGCTTCGCGACGTCGCGCGGGTGGCGGGCGTGCACCCGGCGACCGTCTCGCGCGCGCTCAACGAGGAGACGCGCATGCTCGTGAACGAGGAGACCGCCCGCCGCGTGCTGAAGGCGGCCGAGGAGCTCGACTACCGCCCGAACCCGATCGCGCGCGGGCTCAAGACCAACCGCTCCTACACGATCGGCGTGCTGATCCCCGACCTCACGAACCCGCTCTTCCCGCCGATCCTGCGCGGCATCGAGGACGGGCTCGAGACGGCGAGCTACACGCCGCTCGTGGCGAACACCGACAACGACCCCGAGCGCGAGCTGCTCGACTCGCAGACGATGCGGGCCCGGCAGGTCGACGGGATCGTGGCCGCCACCGCCCGCCGCGACCACCGTCTGCACGACGCGCTCCTCGAGGCCGGCATCGAGCTCGTGCTGGTCAACCGGCGCCAGGCCGAGCTGCCCGTGAGCTCAGCGACCGCGGACGACCGCATGGGAATGCGGCTGGCGGTGGAGCACCTGATCTCGCTCGGGCACGAGCGGATCGCCCATATCGCGGGGCCGCTCGACTACTCCACGGGGCTCGACCGCCACGAGGGCTTCCACGAGACGATGCGCGCGGCCGGCCTCGAGCCGGATCCCGAGCTCGTGTGCGTCGCGGAGGCGTTCACCGAGGCGGAGGGAGCGCGGCTGTGCGCGCAGCTCGTGGACCGCGGTCGCGAATTCACGGCCGTGGCGGCCGCTAACGACCTGCTCGCGCTCGGCTGCTACGACGTCTTCGCCGACCACGGCCTGCGCTGCCCGCAGGAGATCTCGGTCGTGGGCTTCAACGACATGCCGTTCGCGGACCGCTTCCACCCCCCGCTCACCACGATCCACATCCCGCACTACGAGATCGGCGCGGCCGCCGCCGAGCTGATGCTCGAGCGGCTGCAGGACCCGGACGCCGAGCCGCGGGACGTGCGACTCGAGCCGAGCCTGGTGGTGCGCGGGTCGACGGCGCCGCCGGCCCGTTGAACGTCCCGGACTGGTTGCTATGGCGCATACTCCGGGACGTTCGTTGTCCTTGACAAGCCTGACGCGGCGCCGGTAGCCTGCACACGATTGCAGCAAACGTTTGCAGTAGCTCTGGACGGGGCATGCTGCGT
>Ga0075430_100000244_pt1 | contig 37691 bp, 37 predicted proteins | sample RhiMetdeltSRZDD4_FD_75294 | JGI IMG/M metagenome (GOLD analysis project Ga0075430, IMG submission 75294) | Populus rhizosphere microbial communities from Tennessee, USA - Rhizosphere MetaG P. deltoides SRZDD4 | ecosystem: Host-associated > Plants > Roots > Rhizosphere > Soil | place: USA... | reverse complement strand
TGACGATCCTGGCGCGCAAGCGCTCGGAGAAATTCCCTGATGTGCCGACCATCTTCGAGGCCGCGAAGCTTTCGCCTGCCGCCGAACGGCTGCTCGACTGGCGCGCCAATGTCGCGAGCCTCGGCCGGATCATCCTCACCACGCCGGGGACACCGAAGGAGCGCGTCGACTATCTGCGCGCCCAACTCGCGGAGGTGCTGCGCGATCCGGCGTTCGTCGCGGAGATGAAGAAGGTCAATCTTTCGGCTGGCTATCTCGGCGCCCAGGACGTGCAGTCGTCGGTCGAGAAGGCGATGAACACCCTCGACGCCAAGGGCCTCGCAGAGATCAAGGACATCGTGCTCAACCGTTATTACAACTAACAACAGAGACCCAAGGGTAGGATCATGTCAGGCAAGCTCAACCATCTCGCCATCACCACCGACCACTACGCGAGCATCGGCATGTTCTACCGTGCGGTGTTCGGCATGAAGGTGTCGGGGGATACGTCACGCGAAATGTCGGCGATCTCGGTCGGCGACGGCTATGTCGGCATGACCATCATTCCGCGCCGCGGTGGCCGCAAGGCCGGCCTCGACCATTTCGGCATCGAGGTCGAAGATTTGGACAAAGTCCGCGAAAAAATGGCGAAGAAGTATCCGGACATCGAGATCGTCAAACGGCCGGGCAACCGTCCGTTTGCCAGCTTCTCGGCCCATGATCCCGCCGGAAATTATTTCGATCTGTCTCAGCAGGGGCATGAGAACCGCGCCGAGGTCTACGCCAAGGGCGAGTGGAAGCAGGACAACACCATCAGCCATTTTGCGTTACGCGCGCGTCATGCCGGCAAGATGGCGGAGTTCTATTCGGACATGTTCGATCTCGAGGCGCGGAACGTGTCGGGGGAGCCTGACAGCTACCACCTCACCGACGGCCGCGTGACGCTGACGATCCTGCCGTGGACGATTTCGGCGTTCAATGGCGCCGGCATCGAGCAGCCGGCGATGGATCACATCGGCTTCCGGGTGCCGAGCATCGACGCCTTCAAGAAGAACCTCGCCCACGTCGAAATCCAGAACCTGCAACTACGTCCGAAGCCGATCGACTATGATTCCGAGGGCGTGGCGCGGCTGAAGCTGCTCGCCAAATGCCCGCACGGCAGCTTCCACCTCGCTGATCCCGACGGCACGCTGATCGACGTTTCGGAAGACCACTAGGTCCGGAGCGGATTCGAGGTCGGTTGGCGTCCACTGTTCGGCACCGATGGCCGACGGCCTTCGGCCCATGGCGGCTAAGCCCCCTGTGACGACAAATTCCTTGCCCAGAACGGCGGCGAACGGCTAGTCGCTGTACCGACGTTGCGGACGGGGCGGGTACGGGGATCGCGTGGCCGACATCTTCATCAGCTATTCCAAGAAGGACCATGAGGAGGCGCGCCTGCTGGCCGCTTACCTCGAGGCGGAAGGCTATTCCGTCTGGTGGGACACCAGCCTGAAAAGCGGCGAGCAGTTCCGCAAGGTGATCATGACCGAGCTGGGCCGCGCGCGGGCGGCCATCGTCATCTGGACCGAGAATTCGATCGAGTCGGACTGGGTTCAGTCGGAAGCCGGGCGCGCCCACGCCGACCGCAAGTTGATTCCGGTCAAGGCGAAATCACTCCAGTACAAGGATATCCCGCCGCCGTTCGACAACATGCACATCGAGAATGTCGGTCAGCACGAAAATATCCTTGGGGCGATTGTCGCCCAGCTGGCGAAGCCGGAATCGCAGATATCGGCCGTCGGGCAGATATCCAAGAAAGCCCGGTATCACTTTCTTTCGTGGGTCGGCATCGCGGGCGCGGCGATCACCCTCGCCAGCAACCTTCAGGGGATGCTCACGCTGGCCCGGCTGACGCGGCGGCTTTTCGAATCCTGGGGCGATGTCTTTCAGGCGTTCTGGAGCCACGTATTGTTCTTCGTGCCGAAGGTTTACGGCACCGACGCGATGTTGCTGACACTCTTCAGCTTTGCGCTGATGAACATGGCGCTATGCCTGCGCCGGATGGCCGGCGATGCGGTGTCCAAGATCGCCGTTCTCAAGGCCTTGGCGCCTGCGCTGATCGTCCTCGTGATCTTGACGATCGGTATGCTGGGGTTCGACGACATCGAGCAGCGCGACCAATCGTATGGATACTTCATCCGCGCGGTCGGGCATGTGGCGTCCGGTCTGATCGCGTTCGTCAACGACCTTCCTGATGGGATCATTCGTAAATCAGTCGGCGCTGTCTATTTGCTGTTCTTCTTTCTCGTCGTTCCGTTGGCCCCGATTGTTCTTGCTTACGCCGCGGTCAGGTTCACCACGCCGTTTCGTCTCGACTGGAACGCGCTCGCCTCGCGGCTGTGGCGCATCGTCGGGCTGATCGGGATCCTGCTCGTCCTGAATTACCTCTCGTTGTGGCTGGAGCAGCAGAGGTGGCTGGGTGAACTGGTCAAGTGATCGCTCTGTCCGCCGTGCACGACGTTGGCGCGCTCGCGTGACCGACGCGGCTACTTCGGCTCGAGAATAGCCTTCGCCTTGGCGACCTGGTCGGGCGGCACGCTGATGGTGTCGTTCACGATCGCGGCGGCGCGCTCGCCGCCGAACGGGTTCATTTCCAGATTGAGCTGCCTGGCCTCCTTGAGGAAGCCTTCGTCCTTCATGGTCGCTTCGAACGCGCGCCGGAGTGCGATGGCGCGTTCGGCCGGCACCTCCGGCGTGGTGAAGAACGGCCGCCCCAGCGCCGGCGGCAGCGAGAGCAGGGCGAGGATTTGCCGCTGCTCGGTGGTCTTGGCGAGCTCGTGCATCAGCGGCACCTGCGCGAACGCCGGCTCCCGGACGTCGCCGATCTGGTTGAGCACCACCACCCGGTTGCCGTCGATCCAGGTCGGGCGCTCCTGCAGGATGCCGGCAAGGCTCGCGCCGGCGCGGGCGGCGACCTCGCCGCGCTCCATAGCGAGATCGAGTTCGGCGGTGCTCTTGTATCCCATGACGATCTTGAACTTGGTGCCGAGCACGACGTTCATCGCGTTCGGATAGATGAAGGTGCCCGAGCCGGTGCCGGTGGCGCCGATGATCAGCTCGCGCTGCATCACGTCGTCCATGGTCCTGAAGCCGGACGTGTGCCACGCCACCGTCATCAGATTGCTGGTGCCGGTCGAGCCCAGCCAATAGAACCGCCGCGCGTCGAAGCGCACGCCCTGGCCGCTGAGCACCTGGTGCAGCGGCACGCTGTTGTTGACGGTGGCGATGACGGTGCCGTCTTTTTCGGCCTGCTGGTACATGAAGTTGGTCGCCAGCACATGGCCGCCGCCCGGCATGTTGCGCACGATCATGGCCGGGCGGCCGGGAATGTAGCGGACCATGTGCTTGGCGAGCGCGCGGGCGGTCAGGTCGAAAGGACCGCCCACGCCAGTCGACGTCACGATGGTGACAGTCTTGCCCTTGTAGAAATCCTCGACCGCGTCGGCACCGGCACCGGACGTGCCGATACCGGCGGCGACGAGGGCGGCAAGGACAAGTTTCAGCATTGCGGGCCTAGGTTTTGCTAAACTCCGTCTTCCACAGCGACCAGGCGCGCGGCACGTTGCGGCCGCGACTCGACTTCTCGGCTTCTTCGTCGTTGAGGAACTCGACTTCGCCGCCGTCCCCTAACTGATGCGCCTGCATCTGGATCGCGGCGTTTTCCATCGAGTAAACCGCGCGAAACACCGTTTCCTGGATCGAGTTGCCGATCATCGTGGCGCCGTGGCCGCGCATGAGCACGACGTTCTTGTCCGCGAGCTTCTCCGCCAGCGCGTGGCCAAGCTCGGGTGTCCGGATCAGCATGTCGGTATTGCCGCCACGTTCCCGGATTTCGAAGATCGGTACGCCGCAGCCGAGGAAGCCGCACATGTGAAACATCGGTTTCAATCGCGCGCCTTTGGCGGCGCCAAAGGGAATGAGCGAATACGCGTGGCAATGCACGACCGAGACGACATCGGGGCGCAGCTTGTAGATCTCGCTATGGATAAAGCGCTCCGAATATTGCGGCTTGTCCGAATGAGTCAGCGGCGTCGAGTCCATGTCGAACAGCACGATGTCCTTCGGCGTCACCATGCCGGGCGGCAGGTGGCGCGCCATCAGGTAGCGGTTGTTCGGATCGCCCGGATGCCGGACGCTGATGTGCCCGAAGGCGTCGACCGCTTTGAGGCCGTAGAGGATCTTGTTGGCCAGCACGAGATCGGCGAGCAATTCCTTGGGCGGAGCGGCAAGTTTCTTGGTCGCCGGCTTGGTCGGCGATTTCTTGGCCGGCGATTTCTTGGCAGCCTTCATCGAGCAGTCCTTCCTGTGGAGCGATGGTTGGTGAATTACTTCGGCTTGCGCAGACGCTGGATTTGCATCTGCGCGAGGAATGGTACCAGCGGGTGGGCGCCCATCCTCACGATGGTAGGTAGGTCGAGCTTGATCAGCGCCTCGCGTTGGTCAGAGGGTAGCTTGAACTGGTCGGCGAACGCCGGCGCATCCGCGACGTATTGCGTGCGCTTGTCGGCGTCATGGGCGAGCGCGTGCAGCGCGGCGGTCAGCTCCACCAGCTCCGGCTTGATCGAGGGGTAGTGCGCCGCGTGCTCGCCGACCTTGGCGTCGATCCAGCCGAGGGAGGCGTAGTCGTGGTGCCAGCTCGGGTCCATCGACACCACGTCGGGTTTGCGCTCGCCGAGCGCGCCGGCGGCGCAGGCCCAGCAGCGCAGCTCGATGTTGCCGGTCTCGTCGAGCTCGGCCTCGTCGAATCCGATCAGCGATTTCAGGTTTCCGGAGGCGAGCTTGTCGAGCAGGCTCTTGTCCCAGTTCAATTCGGGGGTGGAGTAACGGTCGGTGCCGGGGAAGTGCGACATGCCGCCGCTCGCCAGGATGACGGTGCGCAGCCCCATCGCGGTCACGGTGCGCGCCACCGCCTGGCCGAATGAATAGCAGCGCTCCATCGTCGGCTGCGGCGGCAGGTAGGCGTTGACGTAGATCGGCAGCACCGGGTCGGTGTGGCCGATATGGGTCAGCGGGATGCCGATGGCGTAGTCGATCTTGGCGGTCGAGGTGAAGGCCGGATCGAAATTCTGCCGGTAAAGCTGGCGGACCAGCTCGAAGGCGATTTCGCTCGGGATCTGCCAGTGGAATTTCCGGCCGGCGAACTCGCCGGTCGCATCGCCGCCGACATGGATGGTGAAGGGCGGGGCGGTAGTGTGGAAGAACTGTTCGGCGTGGTCGTTGGAGAAGATGATCCAGAGGTCGGGCTTGAGCGCGCGCAGGCGCTCGCCGATATCGGCCGCGACTTGCCGGACCTTCGCCACCACGGCCTTGTCCTCACTGTCCGGCAGGGTGAAGAACTGAGGCGCATGCGGCAGCATTGCGCCGCCGATCACGGTCGATTGCATGGCGGCTCCTGGGTCGGGCGAAAGCTATCCCCCAACGGCGGCAGCGACAAGCGCGACACGGGGCTGCGCTTCCCACGCAGGGGAGAAGCCACTACGCTTTGCCGGCACCGATATCCCGCCTTCGCTGATTGCAGCGCACAAAATCAAGACCAGGAGCCACCATGGCCGACGTGCCGATAACGATTGCGTGCGGCAACTACGATCGCACCAAGGCGATCATCGACGGGCGCGTGAAGGTCGAGGGCTGCGACGTCAACTACCTGCCGCTCTACCCGGAGGAGATCTTCCACCGGCTGTTCAAATTCCAGGAGTTCGACGTCGCGGAGATGTCGTTCTCGAGCTACGTCCGCACCGTCGCGTCGGGTACGTCGGAATACATCGGCATCCCGGCGTTCGTGTCACGGCTGTTCCGGCATTCCGGAATTTACGTCCGCGCCGACGCTGGCATCAACAAACCGGAGGACCTGCGCGGGAAGCGCATCGGCTTGCCCGAGTACCAGATCACGGCGGTGGTCTGGATGCGCGGCATGCTCCAGCATGAGTACGGCGTGAAGCCTTCGGAGATCCATTGGCGCAACGGCGGGCAGGAGGAGGCGGGCAGGCACGAGCGCACGCCGCTCAAGCCGATCCCGGGCCTCGACCTCAGGCCGCTCGAGCCGCATCAGACGCTGGTCAACATGCTGCGCGACGGCGAGCTCGACGCGCTGTTCGCCGCGCGCGGGCCGTCGTCGTTCCTGCGCGGCGAGCCGCACATCAAGCGGCTGTTCCCGGACATCCGCGCCACCGAGATGGCGTACTACAAGAAGACCAAGCTGTTTCCGATCATGCATCTGATCGGCATCAAGAAGTCGCTGGTCGCGCAGCATCCCTGGCTCGCGACCAGCCTCTACAAGGCGTTCCTGGAAGCGAAGGCGCTGGCGATGATCGACCTGCTCGACGTCAACGCGCTGATGGTGACGCTGCCGTGGCTCTCCGCCGAGACCCATGCGACCCAGGCGGTGATGGGCAACGACTTCTGGCGCTACGGCGTCGACGAAAGCCGGCACGAGATCGACGCGCTCTGCCAGTACCTGCACGAGCAGGGGCTGACGGAGCGCCGGGTGTCGGTCGACGAGCTGTTCGTCCCGGCGACCATGGACATGTCGAAGGTGTGAGGCGACAGCAACGGCTGGCCGGCGCTCCAACCACGGTCAGATTTCGACCACACGGTCCGGCAATTCATTGGGATTGGCCGGTGACGGCGGAAAGTGCCGGCCGAGCAGCCGGCCGGCGCCATCCACGGCTTTCACCAGCCCGTCGGCGAGCGTGCCGGATCGTGCGGCGGCGACAATGTGCTGCGCGAGCTCGTCCAGTTCGGCTTGCGCGACCTTTTTGTTGATGCCGTCGTCGGCAACGATTTCTACCCGTCGGTCCGCAAGCGCCACATAGATCAATATGCCGGTGCGCTCCGCGGTGAGGTGCACGCCATGCGCCATGAATTGCGCCTGTGCGGCCTTGCGCGCGGCTCCGCCCGCGATGCTTGGCGGCACCACGCGGTGCCGGACGCCGTCGAGAGACAGGACCATCGCGACGACGACAAACGTAACCACCTGCAGCAACAGGATCGCGCCGGCGCTGAGGCTGGTAAGCAGAAACAGTGGCCAGGGAACGATGAACGCGACAAGCGCCGCCCATAGCACCGGGATCGAGCGGAACTGCGCCGCTTCGCGCGCCACCACGACATAGATTTCCCCGGCCGTCGTCGCCTCAGCGGCGCGGATGGCGCCGGTGATGCGTGCGCGTTCGGTTTCGCTGAGCTTTGCTGCTGTCGACACTTACCAGCTCCCGGACGAACCGCCGCCGCCGAACGAACCACCACCGCCGGAAAATCCGCCGCCATCGGAATAGCCGCCGCCGGATCCGCCCGACCAGCCCCCGCCGGACCAGCCACCGGGCAGGCCGCCGCCCACGACCGGCCCCCAGCGCGACCCTCGGCGACCGGCAGCCTGCTGCTGTTGCGCGCGCTGGAGGTAGATGAACAGCCAGATGATGAGGATGATCATCACGATCGTGAACAGACCGATGCCTTCGCCACCGCTCGGCCGGGCGTCGCGCTCGGCGGCACGGCGCTTGAAGTCCTCGGCATCGCCCGAGAGAACCTGGATGATGTCGTCGGTCGCGCGTTCGATCCCACCGGCGAAATCGCCGGTCCGGAAGCGCGGCAGAACCGCGTGGTCGATGATCAGGCGTGAGACCGCATCGGTCAGCGTGCCTTCGAGCCCGTAGCCCACCTCGATGCGGACCTTGCGCTCCTTGGGCGCGACGATAAGCAAGGCGCCGTTGTTCGTGCCTTTTTGCCCGATGCCCCAATGGCGGCCAAGCTGGTAGCCGTAGTCGGCGATGTCGTGATCGCCGAGCGAGGCCAAGGTCACGACAACGAGCTGGGTCGTGGTCTTCGACTCGAGTTCTTTCAGCTTCGCTTCAAGGCGTGATCGCGCGGCCGCATCGAGCAGCCCCGCCTGATCGACCACGCGGCCGGTCAGCGCGGGGAAGGACAACTCCGCCGTTGCTGCGCACACCAGGGCGACAAGCGCCAAAGCTGCGAGCGCGAAGGCGCGAAGGCGCACGGGCGCCATAGCGGTCCCCTGGCTAGAACTTCACTTGCGGTGGCTTCTGCTGCTCCTCGGAGGCAGCGAAGGTCGCCATCGGCTTTGCGCCATAGACCATCGCCCACAGCCGTCCGGGGAAGGTCCGCACTTCCGTGTTGTACGCCTGCACCGCCTGGATGTAGTCGCGGCGGGCGACCGCGATGCGGTTTTCGGTGCCCTCGAGCTGCGACTGCAGCGCCAGGAAGTTCTGGTTCGATTTCAGCTCGGGATAGTTTTCGCTGACCGCGATGAGACGGCCCAATGCGCCGGACAGCTGCTGCTGCGCCTCCTGGAAGCGGCGGATCGCCTCCGGATCGGTCAGCTGGTTGACGTTCACCTGGATCTGGGTCGCTTTGGCGCGCGCCTCGATCACTTGCGTGAGCACCTCGCGCTCCTGCTTGGCGAAGCCTTTGACGGTTTCCACCAGGTTCGGAATGAGCTCGGCGCGGCGTTGATACTGGTTCTGCACCTGGCTCCACGCGCTCTTGGCCTGCTCCTCAAGGGTGGGAATTGTATTGATTCCGCAGCCCGATACCGTCATCGCAATGACGATGGCTACAAGTGCACGCAATCCGATGGACAGATTATTTGAAGCAAAGCGGTGAGGGGACGTTGTCGTCGTGTAAAGCATGCCGGCCATGATGTTCTCCTTCAGCAGGCACATAACTGCGAAGCGACATAGACGTTGCATGTCGTGCAGCCGAAAAGCGCATTTTACACGCTAGCAGTCCGGCCGACCTCCACAAGTGGCCCCAAGCCTTTGAAGCAAGGCCACTGGCGGGCTCCGGGCTTTGAGCGTGTGACAGAGTTGCAGCAGGTCCATATCGGTCCGTCCGAGCCGATGCAGGACGTCGTGATACTGTCATGCCGTCCCGATTACATTTCAGCGGGGACTTTACTCGTTCACTGCGGGCTCCAACGCGGGGGAATTGCACGTTCGCTGGCGGGCTCGCTGAAAAGCGTTGGCTATATGCTTATTCGGGAAACCGACATGCGGACCGGCGGCATGAGCCGCGCGTTGCGCTTCGCTCTCTATGCTGTACCGATCTGTCTCGCTGCGGCGGCGGGCTATTTCTATTTCAACGGCACGCCGGCTGGCTCGGCCGCGCATTCCGGCTCGGTGCAGGTCGCCGGCTCGGAAACCATGCGGTCGACGGTGACCGCGTGCGCCGAGGACTTCATGACCCGCCATCCCCAGGCGGACATCATCGTGCGGGGCGGCGGTTCCGGCGACGGGATGGCCGCGCTGCTGCACGGGATGGTCGACATCGGCATGATATCACGCGAGCTGTCGGCACGTGAGCGCGACTACGCCGCGTCGCGCGGGATCGACCTTTCGGTCGCGCCGCTCGCATTGGATGGCGTGGCCATCGTCGTCAATCGCAGCAACGGCATAGCCGCTCTTGGTATCGCTCAACTCCGGAGCATCTTCGCGGGAAAGATCGGCAATTGGCGCCAAGTGGAAGGCCGCGACGCCGACATCCAGACATTCGCCCGGGCCGCAGGCTCCGGGACGGGCTCGCTGTTCGGCGAGCGGGTGATGGGCGAGGAGCCCTACGCCGCATCCGTTCAGTATTTGCCAACCAACGAAGCCATCGTCGCCGAGGTCGCGAAACGGCCGGATGCAATTGGCTACACCGGCCTGGGCGCGCTCAGGAGCGCCGGGGCTCAGGTCCACGCGATTGCTCTGCGTCCGGATGTCCAGTCGGCCCCGATTGGGGTGACCACCGAATCCATCCGGTCCGGGGAATATCCATTGGCGCGCGCATTGTTGTTTGCCTCGGCCGGACGGCTCGCCGGTACCGCCAAGGCGTTTCTCGACTATTGCCTCAGCCCTGGCGGGCAGGCGCTGTTCCAAAGAGCTGGTTACGTCGGAATGGCGGCGGTGGCCGAGCGATGAGTTGGCCCCGCGAATTAGACGTCAGGGCATGCGCCGTGACGGCGATGGCGCGAGTAGTTGCGCTGGCAATCCTGCTGTTGGCTTGCTTGGCGCCGGCTCATGCGCAGTCCGGTTCGACGGCAAGCCCTGGAAAGCTGGTTGTCGGCACGCTGCGTGTGCCGCCCTTCGTGCTGCGCGGCGATGACGGCCAATGGAACGGCCTGAGCATCGAGCTGTGGAATCAAATTGCCGCGGAGCTCAAGATCGATTTCCAATATCGGGAATTCGACTACGATCTGCCGGGACTGCTGAATGCGCTGGAGCAGGGGCAGGTCGACGTCGCCATTGCAGCCATTCCGGTGACGCTCGAAGGTGAAGCGCGGTTCGATTTCTCGCATCCCTATTTTTCAGCAGGTCTCGGCATCGCCGTGCGGGCGGAGCAGCAGGCGGGCATGTTCGCCACACTGTCGAGCTTCTTTACGGTCCAGACGTTCGGCACCATTGCAGCCTTGTTGGCAGCCTTGGTGATCGTGGGCGCGCTGATCTGGCTGTTGGAACGGCGTGAGAAGGCGCATTTCGACCCGCGTCCGGTGCAGGGCATCGCCGATGGCGTTTGGTGGGCGGCGGTGACGATGACCACGACCGGCTATGGCGACAAGGTGCCCGTCGGTTGGGGCGGGCGCGCGCTCGCTTTGATCTGGATGTTCGCCAGCATTTTCTGCGTCGCGCTGTTTTCCGCGACGTTGGCGTCGTCGTTCGTCGTGGGACAACTGCGACCGAGCATCAGCGGCCCCAGCGATTTGCCGCGCGCCCGCTTGGCGGCCGTGGCCGGAACCGCAGGCGAACAGTGGGTTGGCGCTCAGAGTCTCTCGGCGCGGACATATCCCTTCGTGATCCAAGCCAGCAAGGCGCTGCAACGCGGCGACGTCCAGGCGTTGATCTTCGAGAAGGCGATCCTGGGCTACATGGTCAAGGAATACGGCTGGCGCAACATGCAAATCCTGCCGCATACCCTGGCGGTCAACGACTATGCGATCGCGATGCCGACCGACAGTCCGCTCAAGGAATCGGTCAACCGCGCACTGCTCAAGGTCGTGCAGGGGCCGCGCTGGAGGGAGATCGTGCAACGCTATTTCGGCACCAACGATCAAGCGTCGGCCGAGCGGCAGTAGCTGGCGCCCCAACGCCGTTCGGCGTAGCCTTTGGCAAACAGCCTTTCTGGGGAGGAAGGTGATGCGCCAAAGCAATACCACCGTAACTCGGCGTTCCATTCTGACCGGCGCCGCCGCTGCCGGCCTGTCAACGCTCGGTGCGCCGGCGTTTGCGCAGGGCGCGCCTGCCATTGTCCGCAAGACCAAGATTACCGTCACCGGCTTCTATCGCACGCCCGCTTTCCACATCGCACAGCGCCGCGGCCTGTTCGCCAAGGAAGGACTCGACGTCGAGTTCCTGCTGGTGCGGCTGGCGCCCGATCACAACGAGGGCCTGGCGAAAGGTGCCTGGCCGCTGACGATGTCGTCGGCCGACACGATGCTGGCGCGCACCACGCAGGACGGTGTCGACTTCGTGCTGTTCCTGGAGCCCGAGGAGGGGCTCGACGTCCAGCTGATCGCGCAGCCGAAATACAAGTCGTTGCAGGAGTTGCGCGGCAAGCTGTTCGCGGCCGATCCGATCGACTCGAACTACGATCTCGTGCGCAACAAGATCATGCGCGACAACGGCATCCCCGAAAGCGAGTACCGCTACGAGGTGCTCGGCAATTCCAGCATGCGGCTCACCGCGTTCCTGGACGGCAAGGTCGATGCCGCGATGCTGCAGCGGCCGTTCTCGGACCAGGCGATCGCCAAGGGCGGCGTGCTGCTGGGCAAGGGCTCCGACTACATCCAGAACTGGCCGGTCTGCTGCGGCTGGGGCCTGCGCACATGGCTGGAGGCCAACCGTTCGGTGGTCGTCGGCTTCACCCGCGCGATGGCGAGCGCCGCCGACTGGCTGCTGCTGCCGGAGAACCGCGAGGAGATGATCCAGATACTTATGAAGGAAGAGAAGCTCACCCGCGCCTGGGCCGAGAGCAATTATGCTTACGTAGTGCCGAAGTGCATGCTGCGGCCGGAATCGATCCGCAAGGATCTCGAGCTGCGGATCGAGCTTGGCTACTACAAGCCGCCGCACAAGCCGACTGAAGCGTTCTACGACATGAGCTACTGGACCGAGGCCACCGGTGAGCCGCCACCTGCGCCGGTCGGGTTGCCGCGCAATGCGGTGGCGGGGTGATCGGGCGTCCAGCGCGCCTGCGCAACAACGCCTGCAAACAGTCTCTGCGAAATAGTGTTTGAATAGAGAAACGCGGGGGAGGACGGCCAAGGCCTCCCCCGCAACATCGACCTCAATCTCGTTCCCGCAAGCCGAGGTCGACTTGGTTGCGCTAAGCCGCCGCGGAGGCTTTGGCGCTGGTCGGAACCGAGGCGATCGTCTTCAAGATCATCGATGCGATCTGGTACGGGTCGCCTTGGGAATTCGGCCGCCGGTCTTCGAGATAGCCCTTGTAGCCGTTGTTGGCGAAGCTGTGCGGAACGCGGATCGAGGCACCACGATCAGCGATGCCGTAGCTGAACTGGTGGATCGACTGCGTCTCGTGCTTGCCGGTGAGGCGCAGATGGTTGTCCGGACCGTAGACCGCGATGTGGTCGGCGCGGGCGGCCTCGAACGCGGCCATCATGGCCTCGAAATATTCCTTGCCGCCGGTCTCGCGCATATAGGTGGTCGAGAAGTTGGCGTGCATGCCCGATCCGTTCCAGTCGGTGTCGCCGAGCGGCTTGCAGTGGAATTCGATGTCGATGCCGTACTTCTCGGTCAGCCGGAGCAACAGGTAGCGCGCCATCCAGACTTCGTCGGCGGCCTTTTTGGAGCCCTTGCCGAAGATCTGGAATTCCCACTGGCCCTTCGCCACTTCGGCATTGATGCCTTCGTGGTTGATGCCGGCGGCGAGACAGGCCTCGAGGTGCTCCTCGACGATCTGACGCGCGATGTTGCCGACGTTTTTGTAGCCGACGCCGGTGTAGTAGGGGCCTTGCGGCGCCGGATAGCCGGCTTCGGGGAAGCCGAGCGGACGGCCGTCCTTGTAGAAGAAGTATTCCTGCTCGAAGCCGAACCAGGCGCCGGGGTCGTCGAGGATGGTCGCGCGCATGTTCGACGCGTGCGGAGTCTTCCCGTCGGGCATCATCACTTCGCACATCACGAGCACGCCGTCCTTGCGCTCGCTGTCCGGATACACCGCGACCGGCTTGAGCACGCAGTCGGAGCTGCGGCCTTCGGCCTGCATCGTCGAGCTGCCGTCGAAGCCCCACAGCGGCAGTTGCTCCAGCGTCGGGAAGCTGTCGAAGGACTTGATCTGCGTCTTGCCGCGCAAGTTGGGGACGGGCGTGTACCCGTCCAGCCAGATGTATTCGAGCCTGTACTTCGTCACTGCAACCTCTCTGATTTGATGATCGACGATGAACCAAACCTGACCCGGCTGGTTGCCAAGCGCGTCACACGTACGGACCCGGCCACCGATGCCGGCATTCATCAAGCATCAAACATGCCAACGCTGCGCAGCAGCGCGCCACGGCGCAAAAATGGGCGCTAGGCGCATGGCGGCCATGCGCGGCGACATCGGCAGAGTGGCATAGTTCGGATTGTCGCGGTGTTTGTGCCCAATTGCAGGGCTGTTTCGTTGGTGCCCAACGCGACGCCGGTCTTGAGCGAGGTATCGTCTAGCGTTGCCGGTCAAACGCGCAAAAACACAAATGAGGAAATTGTCGGCAATTGCCGCTTTTTCAGGGTCCGAAACGGCCAAAGCGCGTGCAATTTCCGACAGAGCGATTATCTACATTCTCAACGCAATCCAATCGCGAGTCGGACAATGAACACGACAAGCACGACCCAACAGTCCGCGAAGATCTATCAGTTCCCAGTCGGCGGTCGCCGGGCCGTCGAGGGAAATCGTGAGGAGATGCCGACGACGAGCACGTTCGGCAGCTGGTATCACGACGCGGCAATCCAAGAAGCGGCGGCACAGAACCATCGCGAACACTAAGCGACGGCGGTTCGCCGCCGACGCTACCTCAGACGCAAGTCTGGCCGGGGGTCGAGACCATGTCTCGGCCCTTTTTCATTGTGCGCGTTACACGCCGAAGATCGACCAGCCCAGCCGTTTGGTGAGTGCTTCAAGCGCAATGCGGCCGAGATGCGAATTGCCCGAGGCGTCGAGCCCCGGCGACCACACCGCGATCGACGCCTTGCCCGGCGCGACCGCCAGGATGCCGCCGCCGACGCCGCTCTTGCCGGGCAGGCCGACCCGGTAGGCGAACTCGCCGGAGCCGTCGTAGTGGCCGCATGTCAGCATGATCGCGTTGATGCGCCGCGCGCGCTCGGGATGCACGACCGAGAAGCCGGTCGCGGGATTGCGGCCGGAGTGGGCGAGGAAGCGCGCGGCCGTCGCAAGCTGCCTGCACGACATGGCGATGGCGCAGTGATGGAAGTAGACGCCGAGCGTGAAGTCGACCGGGTTCTCGATGACGCCGTACGACTTCATGTAGTTGGCGAGCGCGTTGTTGCGAAATCCGGTGCGCTGTTCGGAGGCGGCAACCGTCTCGTCGATCATGACGGACGAGTCGTCCGCCAGGAACTGCATGAACCGCAGGATCTCGCCCAGCGCCTCGCGCGGCTGGTGTCCGGACAGGATCGTGTCGGTGACGGCAATCGCGCCGGCATTGATAAAGGGGTTGCGCGGCTTGCCGCGCTCGAACTCGAGCTGGACGATGGAGTTGAACGGGCTGCCCGACGGCTCGCGGCCGACGCGTTGCCATAGCCGGTCGCCGGCCTTGCCGAGGGCCAGGGTGAGCGTGAAGACCTTCGAGATGCTCTGGATCGAAAACGGGGTATCGCTGTCGCCGGCGGCTGCCACGTGCCCGTCGGCGTCGATCACCGCAATTCCGAAGCCCGCAGGATCGACACGCGCCAGTTCCGGAATATAGGTGGCGACCTCGCCACGGTCCGGCCGCTGCCGCATCTCATCGGCAATCTCACTGACGATACGATCAAGGTCATGCACGGCGAAGGTCCTCGACGCACCTTTGGTGCGAGATGCTTGAGAGGTTATAGCGCAGCGCCGAAGTCCGCGACGGCCGGAAATTTGGGCAGCCGCCGCGACCGAGCTTGACGATCAGTGGCTGGCGTGTCGCGCTGCCTCTGCTGGTTCGACCAGAGTTCGCTGGTGACCGGCGTCGACACATTTCGGATGCAGAACATTGTCTCGCGGCCGCTACCACTGCTGCGCTCGTTCGGGTCCCTTGCGTATTATTTCTCGCCGCGCGGTGCAGCGGTGCTGAAGTCGGGGTGCTTTCCGCTCGGTGCGACCGGGCGGCCCCCACAAAGTGGCCTAGGCTCGGGGCACAAGCGCCTTCGCGGAAACGTTGGCGAGGAGTGGGGAAATTCAGCGTACCGGAAGGCCAGCGCCTGGAGTTGGGAGCAGACCGAGCGTCGCGTCGGATGCGAAGGCTGGCTGGGGAACTAGGATTCGAACCTAGATTGACGGAGTCAGAGTCCGCAGTTCTACCGTTGAACTATTCCCCAAAAACCCTTGCGGCCCAAGAGCTTGGACGAGGGCCTGGGCAAATCGCTTGTGCCTCTCGGCGTCGCCCGGCCTTCTACTCAATTTTCAGCCTTCGGGCAATCGCCTGGAAACCGAAGGGGTTCCATATAGCGGTCTGGTTGCCGCTTCGCTACCCTTTCGGCAGCGTTGCGGGAATCTCCGTGCTCGCGAACCGGGCGATCCGCCCCAACGCGAATTTTGCGTGATCCGCGGAACAGCGCCCCCTGCGGGGCTGTTGCATGTCCACAATCACAAGGAGCCTCACATGCGTCGTATCGTTCTTGCCGGGCTCGCCCTGGTGGCGGCCGTCACCGTCTTCGAAATCCCTAGTGCGCAGGCGCAGTTCAGCAACAGCCGTAATCCGTGGTGCATCCGCGACGGCATCGGCGGCCGCGGCAACTGGGATTGCAGCTACCACAACCAGGCCCAGTGCTTGGCAAGCGCCAGCGGCGCCGGCGGCTGGTGCACCACGAACCCGAACTATGCCGGCGGGCGCCAGTCCAAGAGTCCGCGCCGCAGCAACCAGGACAGCGGCACCTGGGGTTGGGGCAACAGCGGCAATCGCTGGTAGCGCTTCGCGTCGAACATCTGACGCGGCATGCAAAAGGCCCCGGTGTTCGCCGGCGCCTTTTGTTGATCTGAGCGCGTTGTGAATTTGAGAAACTTATTGCGCGTTCGGCGCCGGTGCGCGCTGTCCCTGACCCACTGTGCTGTCCGATCGCTCCGGTGTCGGCGCATTGAATGACGATGTGGTGGTGCCGTGTGGACCGGAAAGTGCGTACACCAGCGCGCCGCCCGCGAGCACGATCGCAACCAGCACGCCGAGCATCGTCACGGCAGCGAGTTTGCTATCGTCGCGAACGAGGACGCGGTCCTTGATGACGACCGGTTTGTGCGGGTCGCGGTCATTCAGGTGTTCGGTCATGGGAAGATCCTCCGTTGCCTGGCATCAAAACGCGAAGCGGGAGGAGAACGTTCCATACCGAATTACCGGCACTTCAGGCGGGCAGCGCGACGGCCGAGATTGAAGAAACAAATTTCTTCGGTGAAATCCGCTACTATCTTACTACCAACTTACAAGGTTACCGCTGTAATGCGTTGTTGCATCAAATTCGGGCGAGATAGCGTAATTTATGGAACCCAAATTTAAGAGCAAAGTAACGCGGCGCGCCTATCTCGGCGTTCAATGACAGCAGCGATTTGAACCCGAATGACCGCAGCACAATACGAACCTGAGCGACGCGCCGACACAGCGTCGAAAGATTTGGCACTGGTGGTGCAAGCGCTGCAAGACGCGTTTGCCGTCATCGACGACCACGATCCGGACCGCAATCCGGCGCGCTGCATGCGGCAGCTTCGACGCCTGTTCGATAACATCAGCTTGCGCGCTGCGATACGACGGCTCGCAGCGGAGATGCCGGATCCGCCGCCGCGCAATCAGTGATATAGCCGCAATCGGTGCCGCGTCAGACAACGCCTAGCGTGGTCAGCTCGCGCGCTTGCGCGTGGTGGAGTAGGTCACCGTGGCGATCGAGAGCAGCGCGCAGAATGCGATGAAAAAGAAGATCTCGCGCGGATGTCCGCGGTCGAGCATCTGTCCGAAGATGATCGGCGAAACGATCCCGGCAATGTGGAAGCCGGTGGTGACGAATCCGAACACCCGACCGTAAGCGCTGCGCGGCGTCACCGCGCGCACGATCATGTCGCGCGATGGCATCGTCAGGCCGGTACAGAAGCCGACCGTCGACATCAAGGCGATCAGCGCCATCGCGGGGAAGTCGATCAGGCCAACCAGCACACAAACCGTCGCGGTGCAGATCAGGCCGAACGCCGTGATCAGTCCGAAGCGCGCGGTGAAGCCGGTCAACTGGCCGCCGACGAGCACACCGATCGCGCTCATCGCCAGCAGACCCGTCAGCGCGGTGTTGGCGACCGTGGCCGGCGTGCCGTGGAGCGCGCCCAGCATCGCGACCAGATAATTGTAGAGCCCGGAGCCCGACATCGACAGCAGGACAAAGAACAGAAGATTGGCGAGGATAGGCGCCGAGAGCAGGAGCTTCCATCCGTCCGCGGTCGGTTCGGCCGGTTCATCGGTCTTCTTGGTCGTAGGCTTGACCGGCACCGGGGGCTCGTCGGTCAGGAACACGACGATCGCGGCCACGACGCCGAGCGCCGCGGCGCAGAGGAACGCGCCGCGCCATCCGATGACGGCGTAGAGATAGACCAGCGTCGCCGGTGCGGCCGCATTGCCGAGCATGCCGGCAAAGGTGTGATAGGAGAACACGCGTCCGGCGCGCTCGAACGGAACATGCCGCCCGAGCAGCGCGTAGTCGGCCGGGTGGTAGACCGTGTTGCCAAGGCCCGCGAGCGCGAACATGGCGATGAACACCCAGTACGAATCGACCAGCCCGGCGATCGCGAACGCGGCGGCGCCGACCAAGAGGCCGGCGACCAGCATGTAGCGGGCGTTGAAGCGATCGACCAGGAAACCCACCGGCGTCTGGCCCATCGCGGAGACGACATTGAACGCGGTGAGCGCCAGGCCGAGCTGGGTATAGGTGACGCCATAGTCTTCGCGGATGAAGATGAACAGCGGCGCGAGCAGCAGGATGTAATAGTGGCTGACGAAATGCGCGAAGCACACCGAGTAGACGAGGCGCGTTTCAGCGCGCCGCGGCGTGGAGGGCAGGGGCAGCTCGGCGACCTGGGTCATTTCCTCGTCTCTTTTTCTTATTGAGTAGGCAGCAGGTCAGCAGCGCCGGCTCACGCCGGCCGCGTACCGCCCGCCGCCTGGATCGCCTGCCAGACCCGGAACGGCGTCGCCGGCATGTCGATGTGACGGATGCCGTATTCGGACAGCGCATCGGCGACGGCGTTCATGATCGAGGTCAGCGATCCGGCGCAGCCGGCTTCGCCGCAGCCTTTGACGCCAAGTGGATTGGTCTTGGCGGGGACGGGATGGTTCGCCACGTCGAACATCGGTGCGTCGACCGCGCGCGGCAACGCGTAGTCCATGAAGGAGCCGGTCAGCAGCTGGCCCTCCTCGTCATAGACCGTGCGCTCCATCAGCGCCTGGCCGATGCCTTGCACCACGCCGCCGTGGAGCTGGCCTTCGACGATCAGCGGATTGACCACGGTGCCGAAGTCGTTGACCGCGGAATACTTGACCACCTCGACCACGCCGGTGTCGGGATCGATCTCGACCTCGCAGACATGGCAGCCGTTGGGATAGGCGGAGGCGCTCGGGCCGTCGCTCACATGATTGATGTCGAGCGAGGTCGGCACGCCGTCCGGCAGATTGATGCCGGCGCGCAGTTTAGCGGCCAGCTCCATGATGCCGATCGCGCGGTCGGTGCCGGCGATCACGAAGTTCCCGTTCTTGAACTCGATGTCGCCGGCGGAGGCTTCGAGTACGTGCGAGGCGATGACCTTGCCCTGATCGATGATCTTGGCGGAAGCTTCCACCAGCGCAGTGCCGGTGTGCATCAGGGATTTCGAGCCGCCGGAGCCGCCGCCGGCCGGAAGGCGGTCGCTGTCGGTCTGCATCAGGCGGATCTTCTCGAACGGAATGCCGAGCGTCTGGTGCAGCACCTGGGCGAACGGGGTGGCGTGGCCCATGCCGAAATCGAGCGTGCCGGTCAGGATCGTCACGGTCCCGTCCGCCTCGAACACCACACCGCCGAGCTCCTTGGACGACGGCGCCGTCACCTCGAGATAGCTGCCGATGCCGAGCCCGCGCAGCTTGCCGCGCTTGCGGCTTTCGCGCTTGCGCTGGCGGAAGCCCTTGGCGTCGGCGGCCTCGATCGCCTCCTTCATGATCGCGGGAAATTCGCCGCTGTCATAGATACCACCCAACGGCGCCTTGAACGGAATCTCGCGCGGACGGATGTGGTTGCGGCGGCGCAGCTCCAGCCGGTCGATCTCCATCTCGGCCGCCGCGGTGTCGATCAGCCGCTCCATGTAGTAGTTGCCCTCCGGCCGCCCGGCGCCGCGATAGGCCGAGACGTGCGAGGAGTTGGTGAAGACGCACTTGGTCGACACCTCGATCAGCGGCGTGCGGTAGACGCTCTGCACGTTCTTGACCGCGTTCTGGGTCGATGGCATCGGCCCGACCATGGCGAGGAAGCCGCCCATGTTGCCGACGATCGTCAGCCGCACCGCGAGGAAATGACCCTCGGCGTCGAGCGCGAGCTCGGCGTTGACGCGGTGGTCGCGGCCGTGGCTGTCGGAGACGAAGCTGCCGGAGCGATCGTCGGTCCATTTGACCGGCCGACCGAGCGCGCGCGCCGCATGCAGCACGCAGACATATTCGGGATAGGGACCCGCCTTCATGCCGAACGAGCCGCCGACATTGCCGCTGACGACGCGCACCTGCTTGGGCTCGACATTGAGCAGCGCGGCGATGTTGGCCTTCATGCCGACCACGCCCTGCGAGCAGGTGTGCAGCGTGAAGCGTCCGTTCTCGAAGGCGCCGACCGCCGCGCGCGGCTCCATGGGGTTCACGATCACGCGGTTGTTCGCCATCTTGAGGCGCGTGACATGCGCGGCCTTGGCGAACGCGGCAGTGACCGCGTCGGTGTCGCCGTAGTGATAGTCGAGCGAGAGGTTGCCGGGCACATCGTCATAGAGCTGCGGGGCGTCCGCGAGCGCGGCCGCCTCCGGATCGGTCACCGCCGGCAGCGGCTCGATGTCGATCTCGATCGCCTCGGCAGCGTCCTTGGCCCGGTTGAGGGTGTCGGCGACGACGAACGCGATCGGATCGCCGACGAAGCGCACCCGGTCGGTCGCGAGCGCGTGCCGCGCCGGCTTCTTCATCTCGCTGCCGTCGCGGTTCTTGAACGGAACGATGCACTTGAGCGTGCCGTAACCGGCGGCGGTGAGATCGGCGCCGGTGTAGACGCCGAGCACGCCCTTCATCTTGCGAGCCGCGTCGGCGTCGATCTTGCGGACGATGCCGTGAGCGTAGCGGCTGCGAACCATCACCGCATAGGTCTGGCCCGGGACGCTGACGTCGTCGGTGAAGCGGCCTTCGCCGCGCACGAGGATGGGGTCCTCGGTGCGTGGGACCGGCTGGCCGACGGCGTATTTGGAGTCGTACTGCATGGTCATCGGGCGTCCTCGACCGGCCAAAATTTCGGCCTGCGGTTGCAACGCGTCCCCGCAGGCGTCGCAGCCAGCCACAGACCCGAACGGCGGGGGACAACAGGAGCGGGTTCCGCCCTCAAATAGAGGACAAAACCCGCTCTCACAAGGACTTAGGCCCAAGCTATGCAGCTTTGGTGCATCTGTTGCGCGAGGGCGGTACGCTGTTACACTCGACCTGATTTGGCTTTGGACACAAGCCGCCACATCGAGCGTGGCTCTGGGCGGCAGGAAGGCTTTTGATGGGTGACGAGGTCCGGGCAACCGGGGGCCTCGACTCCACGCATGACCGGAGACCGCCGCGGCGGTCCCCGTGGGGTCGGCGGCCGCCGCATGGCTCTGGGTATCGTGACGGGCCTCCCGGCGGGGGCGGAGCGACCTATGCGGCGCTCGACCTCGGTACCAACAATTGCCGCCTCCTGGTGGCGCGTCCGACCGGCGACTCGTTCCGGGTCATCGACGCATTCTCGCGCATCATCCGCCTGGGCGAGGGTATCTCGGCGTCCGGCCGAATCAGTGACGCCGCGATCGAGCGCGCCGTCGAAGCGCTCGGCATCTGCCGCGACAAGATGAAGAACCGCGGCGTGACCCGCGCGCGCCTGATCGCGACCGAAGCCTGCCGGGCGGCCGTCAACGGCGGCGAATTCCAGGCCCGCATCGTCGATGAGGTTGGGATCGATCTGGAGATCATCGATCGCGAGACCGAGGCGGAGCTGGCCGCCACCGGCTGCACGCCGCTGCTCGATCCCGATGCCGAAGGCGTGATCCTGTTCGACATCGGCGGCGGGTCCTCCGAATTGGTGCGGCTCGGACGTTCGACGCCGTGCCGCCGCGGGCCGCCGCCGCCGGAAATCAAGGCGTGGGCGTCGATGCCGGTCGGCGTGGTGACGCTGGCCGAGCGCCACGGCGGCCATGAAGTGACGCGCGACGTCTACGAGGCGATGGTGACGGAAGTGGCCGGGCACCTGGCGCCGTTCGTCGCCGCCAATGATTTTCCGGCGGTCGACCGCATGCATCTCCTCGGCACTTCCGGGACGGTGACGACCATCGCCGGCGTTCATCTCGATCTCAGGCGCTACGACCGCCGCCGTGTCGACGGCTGCTGGATGACCGACGACCAGGCGACCGCCGTGGTCGAGCGGCTGATCGACATGAGCTATGACGAGCGCGTCGCCAATCCCTGCATCGGCTCCGAGCGTGCCGACCTCGTGCTCGCCGGTTGCGCCATCCTCGAGGCGATCCGCCGCGAGTTCCCGTGCCGGCGCGTGCGCGTCGCCGACCGCGGGCTGCGCGAGGGCATGCTGGTGCAGATGATGCGCGCCGACGGCGTGTGGGGCTACTCTTCCGGGGGGCACGCGTCCGGAGCAAGCGGAGCGCACGCGCCATGACGACATCGGGCGGCGGTCGCGAACTGAAGACCCGCGTGAAGACTGCGAAGAAGCGTTCGCTGTCGTCGACGCTCTGGCTCGAGCGCCAGCTCAACGATCCGTATGTGGCCCGCGCCAAGCGCGACGGTTTTCGCTCGCGCGCCGCTTACAAGCTGATCGAGATCGACGGCAAGCAGCACCTGTTCAGGCCGGGCATGCGCGTCGTTGATCTCGGCGCCGCGCCTGGTGGCTGGAGCCAGATCGCCGCCAAGCGTGTCGGCGCGGCGGAGGGCAAGGGGCGCGTGGCGGCGATCGACCTGCTCGAGATGCCGGCGATCCCCGGCGTCGAATTCGTGCAGCTCGACTTCCTCGACAACACCGCGCCCGAGAAGCTCAAGGCCATGCTCGGCGGGCCGGCCGACATCGTGCTCTCCGACATGGCGGCGAACGCGACCGGCCATCGCAAGACCGACCATCTGCGCATCATGGGGCTGGCCGAGACCGCCGCCGATTTTGCCGGCGAGGTGCTGGCGCCCGGCGGCGCGTTCCTCTGCAAGGTGCTCCAAGGCGGCACCGAGACGACGCTGCTGGCCAGGCTCAAACGCGACTTCGCGAGCGTGAAGCACGTGAAGCCGGCGGCGAGCCGCACGGATTCAGCGGAGCTCTATCTGCTGGCAACGGGGTATCGGGGCAGCACCGGTCGCTAGTTCGCGATCAGCCCCGCGGCCTTCCCAACCTTGCCCCACTTCTCGATCTCGCTGCGGATGTAGGCGGTGAACTGCTCCGGCGTGTCGCCGACCAGCGTGAGGCCCTGGCTCGACAATTTCTCCCGCACGCCCGGATCGCGCAACGCTTCGACCGTCACCTGGTGCAGCCGCGCGACGATCGCTGGCGGCGTCGCAATCGGCGCGACCATGCCGTACCAGTTGTCGGCTTCGACCTGCGGATAGCCGAGCTCGGCGGTGGTGGGCACGTCCTTGAGGCTCGGCGCGCGTTCGCGGCTGCCGACCACGATCGGCTTGAGCTTGCCGGCCTGCACCTGCGGTAGCAGCACCGGCAGATCGAAGAACGCCATCTGCACCTGCTGTCCGAGCAGATCGTTCACCGCCGGCGCCGCGCCTTTGTAGGGCACATGGACGATGTCGATCTTGGCGGCGGCCTTGAGCAGTTCGCCGGCGAGATGCGGCATGCTGCCGGGGCCCGACGACGCATAGTTGAGCGTGCCGGGCTTGGCGCGGGCCAACGCGATCATCTCGTTGAGGTTGTTGGCGGGAAGGCTGGTAGCCGCCACCAGCAACTCCGGGACCTTTGCCACCAGCGTGATCGGCTTGAGATGTTTGAGCGTGTCGTAGGGCAATTTCTCCTGCAGCCCGATGCTGATCGCGAGCGCGCCCGCGCTGGTAATCGCGATCGTGGTGCCGTCGGGCGCGGCCTTGGCGACCACGTCGGTGCCGAGCGCGCCGCCGGCGCCGGCGCGGTTGTCGATGACGACCTGCTGCTTGAGCAGTTCCGACATCTTCTGCCCGACCACGCGGGCGATGATGTCGTTCGGCCCGCCGGGCGGGAACGGCACGATCAGCCGGATCGGCTTCGACGGCAGGTCCTGCGCGGACGCGGCCGCAGGGACCAGCACGGCGATCGCCATGCAGATCGATCGCAGCATGATCCTGGTCATGGTCAACTTCCCCCGTAGCGCTCAGCTTATGCCGCTTACGCCTTGTTTGACCGCATGGCGGCATCGACGCTCCACGGACCGCCGCCCGCGAAGAACAGGTAGAAGAACACGAAGCAGAAGATGACGGCGAGGGTGCCGCCATTCGTGATCGGATAGAACGACTTCGGCGCGTGGCCGATGAAATAGGCGAACGCCATCAGTCCCGCGCAGACGAACGCGGTCCAGCGCGTGAACAGGCCGAGCACCAGCAGAACGCCGCCGACCACCTCGATCGCTCCCGCGAACCACATCTGGGAGAACGGATCGATCTTGCTCGGCCATGTCATCGGGAACGAGAAGTGCTTGGCGAGACCGAACTGCAAGAGCAGCAGGCCGGCCATGATGCGCAGCACGCTGAGAATGCGCGGGTGCCAGGACGCCAGCGTTGCTTCGAGACCGTTCATTTTTTCCTCCCGATCGGTTGCAGGGCGGGGACTGTTCCAGTCGCTACGCGCAAGGCTAGGCTGTCACCGACCGACCGACAAGCGACCGGACGGGACACAAGTTCCGAACGCTAGCCCTGCTTCTGGTCGCTGGCCGCGGTGGCGCCGGTGGTCGCCGTGGTCGGGCGGCGCGAGACCTCGGCGCCGGCATCTGGCGGCATCCGCCGGAAGATGAACGCCGTCATCGCCGAGATCAGCGCGACGATGATCCAGGCTGGCTGGAAATCTGCGGCGGTGATCTTGTCGGCGCCGCGCCAGGCGACCGCCAGCTCGACGATCGATGCACCGAGCGCGACGCTGACCGACAGCGACAATTGCTGGGACACGGCAACGAGCGAGGTCGCGCGGCTCATGTAGCGGGGGTTGATGTCGGCATAGGCGATCGTGTTGAGGCTGGTGTATTGCAGCGAGCGGAAGAAGCCGCCGATCAGCAAGACGCCGACGATCCATGCGAACGGCACGCCGGGCACGAAGGTGGCGCACAGCCCGACCAGCGCAGCGCTGATCACGGCGTTCACCGCCATCGCCGACCGGAATCCGAACCGGCGCAGCACCCTTGGGATGATCGTCTTCATGCCGAGGGCGCCGAACACGCTGGCGGCGGTGATCAGGCCCGACTGAAACGCCGTCAGCCCGAACCCGAGTTGGAGGCAAAGCGGCAGTAGGAACGGTAGGCAGCCGACGCCGGCACGATAGAAGAAGCCGCCGACGACGGCGGCATGCAGGGTCGGGAACCGCAGCAGCGAGAGGTCGAGGATCGGCACCGGCGTGCGGCGCGCGTGCAGCACATAGCCGACGGCGGCCGCGGCGCCGGCGGCGATCATGGCGATGACAACGCCGGTCGGCAGGAAGTTGAGGCCGAGCGACGAGCCGCCGAAGGTGAGCCCGGCAATTGCGATACCGGCAAGCGCCGCGCCGTGGGCGTCGAACGGATCGGGCTTCTCCGCCTTGACGTCCTGGATGTAGATCGTTGCCAGCACGATGCCGATCAGCCCGATCGGCACGTTGATGAAGAAGATCCAGTGCCAGGAAACGTAGGTGGTGAGGAAGCCACCGAACACCGGGCCGATCATCGGGCCGAGCAGGGCAGGGATGGTGACCCAGATCATCGCCACCACCAGTTCGTGCTTGTCGACGGTGCGCACGAGGATGAGCCGGGCTACCGGCGTCATCATTGCGCCGCCCACGCCTTCGACCATGCGCGCGATCACGAATTCGGTCAGCGAGCCCGACAGCGCGCAGCCGATCGAGCCGGAGATGAACACCAGGATGGCGAGCCGGAACACGTTGCGCGCCCCGAACCGGTCGGCGGTCCAGCCGCTGACCGGCAGGAATACGGCGAGCGAGATCAGGTAGCTGGTGATGGCGAGCTTGAGCGCCAGCGGGTCGGTGCCGATGTCGGCCGCGATCGCCGGCAGCGAGGTCGCGATCACGGTCGAATCCATGTTCTCCATGAACAAGGCGACCGCCACGATCAGCGGCACAATGCGATTGGAGAGCATGGGCGGAACTTCGGCAGGAGCGGCAGAAGGGTCGACGGTACCAGAATTCACGCGGGTGGGGGCAAGCAGGCATTGTTCCGGCGTAAAGCCCACCTATTTAGTGTCCCGCGTGCTCATTCCCCCGAGCCGGTCAGGAGGTCCTTCGATGATCTATATCCTCGCGATCTTCGTGCCGCCGCTGGCCTTGTTGCTGAACGGCCAGCCGTTCGCGGCGATCTTCAACCTGGCCATGATCGTGCCCTGCATCATCCTGGGATTCTTTTTCCCGCTGCTGTGGGCGGTCCCTTCGGCCCATGGCGTGATCGCCATCTCGATGCGGCGCGACGAGCGCAAGCACCGCGAGATCGTCGACGCGATCGAGAAGCATGGTCCGCCGCCGGAGTGGCGGCGGTAAACGCCGGCTTCCTTCCGCGCTCTATCAATGAACAGTGCCGCGAGCCGGACTTGGCTTGCGGCACAATGCATTGCGGCCGAACCGGCTACGCCGCGACGGCCTCCTTGCGAAGCCCGATCACCTGTAGTCCGGCAAAGCCCGCAACCACCGCAGCCTGGAAGATCACGAAGGCATAGCCGAGCGCCGTCGGGGCGACGAAGCCGCTGACCAGCAGCACGATGCTGTCGAGCGCCCACAGCGCGTTGTAGGCGATGATCGCCCACACTGCCGGCCGCGACACCGTCGGCCGTGTTCCGGCATAGGCCACGATCGCCGCGTAGGGGAGCAGGCTGAAGCCCGCGTAGACCAATAACTGCGTCGGCAGGCCGAGCAGTCCGGTGAGGAAGCCGGCGCCTGCGAACGCCAGCAGCCCGGTGGCGCCGCTCGCGGCGGCATCGGCGAGGAGGGCGAAACGGAGGAAGGAAAGTTGCATGACGGTCTCCTGTGTCGTCGTGTTTTTCGATGCCCCGTACATGAGCCCACCGCCGGTCCGGGTCGATTACCTCCGAGGTAATGGAAACAAACGTCGTCCACGCGTTATCTTGCGACCATGGCCACAGCCGCAACCAGCGTCGGCGATCACCTGCGCGACTGGCGCAAGCGTCGCCGCATGAGCCAGCTCGATCTCGCGGTCGATGCCGAGATTTCCACCCGTCACCTGAGCTTTGTCGAAAGCGGGCGCTCGCAGCCATCGCGTGAGATGCTGCTGCATCTCGCCGAGCGGCTCTCCGTGCCGCTGCGCGATCGCAACCGGCTCATGATGTCGGCGGGCTACGCGCCGGTGTTCGCGGAGCGGCCGATCGGCGACCCGGCGCTGGCCGCGGCGCGCAGGGCGATCGAACTGGTGCTCAAGGGGCATGAGCCGTACCCGGGCTCGCCATCGACCGGCACTGGACCTTGCTGGAGATGAATGGAGCGGTGGCGCCGCTGCTCGCGGGCGCCGATCCCGCGTTGCTCAAGCCGCCGGTCAACGTGCTGCGGCTCAGCCTGCACCCGTCGGGCCTCGCGCCGCGCATCGTCAACCTCGCCGAATGGCGTGCGCATCTGTTTGAACGGCTGCGCAAGCAGATCGAGATTTCCGCCGACCCGGTGCTGGTCGCGCTGCTGGAGGAGTTGCGCGCGCTTCCCGCGCCCCGCAGCAGTCGGCCGCCGCCGAAGCCAAATGCCGACTATGCGGGCGTGGTCGTGCCGCTCCAGCTCACGAGCGCCGCGGGCGTCCTGTCGTTCCTGAGCACCACGACCGTGTTCGGCACCCCGGTCGACGTCACCCTGTCGGAGATCGCCTTGGAATCCTTCTTCCCGGCTGATCGGGCCACCGCCGACGCGCTTGCGCGGATCTCTGCACAGGCCCGGTGACCAGCGCTTTGCGTCGGCGGGATCGCTGTGCTAACCACCTCCGCCAACCCAAAACGGGCCGTCGATTCCCGTGAAACCGCATGGTTTCGCGCAGGCCGCACCTTCATTTCGGCCGTCGGCAGCCCCATTTAAGCCCGCGGAAGCGGGGAGGCTGGAGTTGGCGATGGCAGCGATATCCGACGGACCCCTGCGCGAGGCGCTGACCTTCGACGACGTGTTGATCAGGCCCGGCCTGTCGGAGCTGATGCCCGCCGACGTCGATATCCGCAGCCGCATCACCCGCGAAATCCCGCTCAATATCCCGATCGTCGCCTCGGCCATGGACACCGTGACCGAGGCCGAGATGGCCATCGCCATGGCGCAGGCCGGCGGCCTCGGCGTGATCCACCGCAACATGGACCCGGACGTGCAGGCCGCGCAGGTGCGACAGGTGAAGAAGTTCGAATCCGGCATGGTGGTGAACCCGCTGACCATCCAGCCCGGCGCCACGCTCGCCGACGCGCTCGAACTGATGAAGGCGCATCGCATCTCCGGCGTGCCGGTGGTGGAGGGTGGCGGCAACGGCAAGGCCGGCAAGCTCGTCGGCATTCTCACCAATCGCGACGTGCGCTTCGCGACCGATACCCGCCAGATGGTCGCGGAGCTGATGACCAAGGACGGTCTGATCACGGTCCGCGAGGGCGTCGGCCAGGAAGAGGCCAAGCGTCTACTGCACCAGCACCGCATCGAGAAGCTTGTGGTCGTGGACGACCAGTACCGCTGCGTCGGCCTGATCACCGTCAAGGACATGGAGAAGGCGGTCACGAACCCGAATGCCTGCAAGGACGAGCAGGGCCGCCTGCGGGTCGCCGCCGCCACCACGGTCGGCGACAAGGGCTTTGATCGCACCGAGCGCCTGATCGACGCCGGCGTCGACCTGGTCGTGGTTGACACCGCGCACGGACACTCCAGGCTGGTGCTCGATGCGGTCGCGCGCATCAAGAAGCGCTCGAACGCCGTGCAGGTCGTGGCCGGCAACGTCGCGACCGCGGAAGGCGCCAAGGCGCTGATCGACGCCGGCGCCGACGCCATCAAGGTCGGCATCGGTCCGGGCTCGATCTGCACCACGCGCATTGTCGCCGGTGTCGGCGTGCCGCAGCTCACCGCCATCATGGATGCCGTTGCTGCGTCATCCACCACCCACACGCCTGTCATCGCCGACGGCGGCATCAAATATTCCGGCGACCTCGCCAAGGCGATCGCGGCCGGCGCCGACTGCGCCATGATCGGCTCGCTGCTCGCGGGTACCGACGAGACGCCGGGCGAGGTGTTCCTGTATCAGGGCCGCTCCTACAAGACCTATCGCGGCATGGGTTCGGTGGGCGCGATGGCGCGCGGCTCCGCCGACCGCTACTTCCAGCAGGACATCAAGGACACGCTCAAGCTCGTGCCGGAAGGCGTCGAAGGCCAGGTGCCCTACAAGGGCGCTGCCGCCACCGTGCTGCACCAGCTTGCCGGCGGCCTGCGCGCCGCGATGGGCTATGTCGGCGCGCGCGACGTCGAAGACCTGCACAAGAAGGCGCAGTTCGTACGTATCTCCGGCGCCGGCTTGCGCGAGAGCCACGTGCACGACGTGACCATAACGCGCGAAAGCCCGAACTATCCCAGTAGGGCTTGATCAATGTGTAAGGCCAATGATCGGCCAATCGGCCGCATTGGATTGATCGTGGCCGCGGTCGGAATTGTATGCGCGGCTGCGAACGCGCATGCCCAAGTCGAGCCGATCATCGAGGCGCAGATCGGGCTCGTCGAATTCCGTGTTCCAAAGGAGTTCGTGTACAATTGGGTGAGGAGCCAGCAGCACCTCAGTGTCCAGTTTAGCTATCCGCAGATCGAGCCGCTCGGTCGCTTCCGGTTCGGAGACGAGAACAGGCAGAAATGGGGTGACTATGTGCAGGGGCTGCTAAAGCGCGGTGGAAATGTTCTCCATGTGACGGTCGATCGGTTGCAGAATTCCAGGCCGCTTCCCGCAGTTACTGAACGGGAGCGAATAACACTCGGGATATGCAAGGCAGCCGGATATGACAAATTTGATTCTTACTCCGAATATGAGATTGATTTCGTCGTATGCCGAAGGGGCGACAATGTTGGCCTGCAGACTGGGTCCCACCGGCAGTCCGGGCTGAGTTTCACGCGGGACATTCACACCCAAGATTGGCGCGTAAATAATATCAATTTGGACGGACGCATCCGCACGGCTGTTCATCTCCGCAAGGAAGACCTCAAGGACTGGAAGGCGATCACCGCTCGCGCATATGCCACCGTCGACTCATGGAGAAAATGACAAGCGCTCAGGCTGGGACTAGGGGAGGCTCATGACGACCTCCATCCTCTGGCCCATGCTGGCCCACATCGCCTGGGTGTTCCTGCTCTACGCCTGGCTCACCTATGCGCGGGCGCAGGCGGTCAGGCGCGGCGAGGTCGATTATTCGTCGTTCGAGTTCAACCGTGAGGAGCCTTCAGCGGTCGCGCGCATCCGCCTCAACCTCGCCAACCAGTTCGAATGGCCGGTGGTGTTCTATGCGCTGGTGGTGTTGTTGATCGCGCTCGGCAAAGTTACGCTGTTCGACGTCGTCGCTGCCTGGGTGTTCGTCGTGGGCCGGATCGTCCATACGCTGGTGCAGACCCTGACCGACAACGTGCCGCTGCGCGGCAATGTCTTCACGATCAATTTCCTGGCGGTGCTGGTATTGGCCGCACACGTCGCGCTGCTGGCGCTTGAAGGCGCGGGCCGGCCGTGAGCGTGCGCTACCGGATGAGATAACGCGCTTCGTGCGCCGGGCCGGGCTCGAACCGGACCCATGGCCCGAAATCCCGTGTCGGCCGGGGATTGGTCGGTAGCTCGATGCGCAGGAGCCGCTCAGGCTCGTTGGGCAGCGCCAGGATCACCGTCCGGTCGCGCGTCCCCATCGCCAGGGGAACGGACGCGCGCAGCAATCCGTCGCTCTCGGGCAGCCAGAATTGCGGTTGGCCGGGCAGGTCGCGGCCTTCGGAGCGCATTGCGATCCGGATCGCCGCCAGCGCCGGCCGATCCGTCCGATCGGGAATGCGGATGTCGATCAATACGGTGCGCGGTTGGCCTAGTCGGGCAACGAAACGCGAGGTCTCGACGTCGAAAATGTTGCCGAGCCATACCAGCGCAATCGCCATCACCGGGGCGAGTGCGCTGAGCGCGCCGATCGTCCGCCGCGGTGTCGCGCTGCGATAAGCCATCGCGGTGATGGTGCCGCCTGCGATCAGCGCCGCCACCAGACTGATCAGGAATGGCGTCAGGCTCTGTGCCGTGCGGAACATCCAGATCACGAGCGGCGCGGCAAGCAGCACGCAGCCGAGGGCTGCCACTGTCGCGATCGTAGCGAAGCTCCAGGGCGCAACCGTCCGGCCGCTGCGTGGCCGCGCGTGATGCAGCAGCCACAGTGCGCCGACGACCGCGACCGCAATGTGCGCGTAGCGGAACGCCGTCAGCGCTGCGGGTGAATCGAGCGCGGTTTCCCAGTGAAACAGCCGGAGAACTTCGAACGCCGCGATGAATACCGCGAGGCCGAGAGGCCAGCCGATCAGGGCGCCACCAGCAGCAACCAGGATTGCGAGGAGATAGATCATGACAAGCGGCTACGACCGTGCAAAGCCCACGCAATCATTAGTCAGGTGCGCGCGCGATCCGGTTCAATGCATCTTGAACACGCGGCGTTTCGCTGTTGTGATGCTGTCACGAGCCTTAACCGTTGATTTCCGGCCGTACCGCCGCCAAGGTGCGCGCGAGGGAAAAATCATGACGATTCAGTCCGTCCTGCTGCCGCTGTTCGTCGAAGTGGTGCTGACGTTCGTGCTGCTGTTCTGGGCCGGGCACCTGCGCGTCGGCGCGGTCCGCCGCGGCGAGGTGCATCCGCGCGACATTGCGTTGCGCGAGCCGAACTGGGGCCCGCGCGAAACCAAAGTCGTCAACGCCTACCACAATCAGCTCGAACTGCCGGTCCTGTTCTACGTGCTGACGATCCTTGCGATCATCACGCGGCAGGCCGACCTTATTTTCGTGGTGCTGGCGTGGGTGTTTGTCATCGCGCGCGTGGTTCACGCGGTGGTCCACGTTACCAGCAACCAGATCAGGCAGCGCTTCGCCGCGTTTGCCGTGAGCGTCATTGTGCTCGCCATCATGTGGGCGATCTTCATCGTCCGCATCCTGATTTCCTGACATCAATCACTCCACAAAACCCCGCAAGAGGTCATCATGTCCACCTTCTCGCGCCGGCAGGTCATCGGCGGCGCCGGCTCTGCCATCCTCGTCGGCGGCACCGCCGCGAAAGCCGCACCCAACACCACCAGCAATCTCACGGCCGACGTCTGCATTGTCGGTGCCGGCTTTGCCGGGCTGTCGGCGGCGTTGCGGCTGAAGCAGGCGGGCGCCAGCGTGGTCGTACTGGAAGCGCGCGGGCAGGTGGGTGGACGGTCGTGGACCGTCAACATGAAGGACGGCGGCTGGGTCGATTGGGGCGGCCAGTGGGTGGGCTCGTCGCAGGAGCGGTTCTATTCGCTGATCAAGGAGATGGGGTGCGAGACCTATCCGTCACCGAATTTCGGCAAGACGCTCCAGCGCAGCATCTACGACATCAACGAGTACTACCGCATCGACGAAGACGCCGACGAGACGTTCCCCGGCTCCGATGTGCTCAAGGGCATCTACAAGCAGCTCGACGCGATCGCGGACACCGTGGACGTCAACGCGCCGTGGAACCATCCCGATGGCAAGCTGCTCGACTCTGTCACCTTTGCCGAATGGTTGCGCGACAACGTGCAGCACGACGGCGCCCGGCAATTCGCCGCCACCGAGGTTGGATCGGTGCCGTGCGCGAGCCCCGCGGAAATCTCGGTGCTGCATCTCGCCTGGCTGATCAAGGCGTGCCACGGCATCGGCGAACTGTTCGGTGACGCGCAGGCCGATCGCCTGATCGGCGGCACGCAGTCGGTCGCGCGGCGGGTGGCTGAGCGGCTGAAGGACGAGATCAAGTTCAATGAACCGGTGCGGCGCATCCAGTGGAACGACACCGGCGCGGTGGTGCAGTCCGACAGCATTTCGGTGGCAGCGCGTCGCGTCATCGTCTGCGTGCCGCCGAGCCTCGCCGGCGCCATCGAGTATGAGCCTGCGCTGACGACCAATCGCATGCAGGTGACGCAGCGCTGGCCGCAGGGCGTCGTGATCAAGGTGTCGATGGTCTACAGCGCGCCGTTCTGGCGCGACGACGGCCTCAATGGCACATCCTACGACCACCTCTCGCTGATGGGCGAGACCGCCGACTCCAGCAATCCGGAAACGCATTCCAAGGCCGGCATCCTCACCGGCTTCGTCTATACCGACAACGCGCGCGCGGTCGCGCCGCTTTCGGCGGAAGAGCGAAAGGGCATTCTGCTCGGCGAGGTCGCCAAGCGCTTCGGCCCGAAGGCGCTTGAGCCGGTGAACTACCACGAGTCGAATTGGACCGAGGCGCAGTGGACGCGCGGCTGCTTCACCGGCTTCCTTACGCCCGGCGCGACCACGCTGTTCGGCAGCGCGGTGCGCGATCCGGTCGGGCCGATCCACTGGGCCGGCACCGAGACCTCGACCGACTGGCCGTCGTTCATCGAAGGCGCGATCCGCTCCGGCGAGCGCGAGGCGGAGCTGGTCAGGAAGGCCGGGTAAAGCTGTCGCCTGTCGACTCGTAGGCCTTCTGAAATGCGGCGAACGTGCCGGTGAAGGCGACTGCAGGAAAAGGTGCCTGCTCCTGCTTGCTGATCCATGTAAGGTGGACTACCGACCAGTGATCAGGCTCGTTGACGTGGCGAAATAGCACGTCGTCGCTGGCGTCGTCTTTCGCGATTGCTTGCACCGGCACGCCTTTCAAGTAATGAACGGGCGGCAATTCGCTGGCGAGTTCCGCTTCGAAGCCCGGCGCGATGGTGTCGTCAAGCAGGAACCAGCCGCGGGGCAGGCTCGCTTCAGAGAGATTCATGGTGATTGTGCCCACAGTACCGACGAACATTCGCCTCGCCTTGGCACGCCCGCAAGGGGCCGGGGCCGTTCGATGACGCCGGCCGCGCGCGTCTCCGCCGCCATCGAGGTGCTTGGCGATATCGAAACGCGGCGACGGCCGGCCGCGGACGCGCTCAAGGATTGGGGGCTGGCGCATCGCTTCGCTGGGTCGGGCGACCGCGCCGCCATTGCCGGGCTGCTGTACGACGCGCTGCGCCGCAAGGCGTCGTCGGCCTTCATCATGGGCGAGAGCACGCCGCGCGCGGCGTTGTTCGGCATGTTGCGGCTGGAACGCAAGCTTGACCTCGGTGCGATCACGAACCTGACCGACGGCAGCCGTTTTGCGCCGCCGCCGCTCACGGACGCGGAGCGCGTGCGGCTCGATGCCGCGAGCCTCGACGGCGCGCCGCCGTGGATCGTGGGCGACTATCCGGAATGGCTCGATCCGCAGCTTGCCGCCGCCTTCGGCGACGAGCGCGCCGCGGAAGGTGCGGCGCTGGCCTCGCGCGCGCCGCTCGACCTGCGCGTCAACACGCTGAAGGCGACACGCGAGGAGGCGGCCGCCGAGCTCGCCGTTCTTTCGGCCACGCCGACACGCTGGTCGCCGCTCGGCTTACGGATCATTCTCGCTGCCGATGCCCGCAGCCCGGCGGTGCACGCCGAACCGGCTTTCATCAAGGGCCAGGTCGAAATCCAGGACGAAGGCTCGCAGCTCGCAGCGCTGCTTGCCGATGCCCGGCCAGGTCAGCAGGTTATCGATCTCTGCGCCGGCGCCGGCGGCAAGACGCTCGCACTGGCGGCCGCGATGGAGAACAAAGGGCAGCTCTATGCCACCGACGACGACAAGCGGCGTCTTGCACCTATTCATCAACGGCTTGAACGCGCCGATGTGCGCAATGTGCAGATCCGTACCCCGCGCGGCGCGTCCGACGTGCTCGGCGATCTCGACGGCCAGGCCGATCTCGTGCTGATCGACGCGCCCTGCACCGGCACCGGATCGTGGCGGCGCAATCCCGATGCCAAATGGCGCGTGCGTCCCGGCGCGCTCGAGCAGCGGGTCAAGGATCAGGCCGGCTTGCTCGACCGCGCGGCGTCGCTGGTCAAGCCCGGCGGCCGCATCGCCTATGTGACCTGCTCGGTGCTGGCCGCGGAGAACGGCGACCAGATACGCGGCTTCCTCGGGCGGCATCAGGCGTTCGCCGCGCTGCCGTTCGCCGAACTGGCGGCCCCGCTCGGCGAGCGCGCGTTCCTGTTCCGGCGCGCGGTGCTGGCGATGGACGAAGGATTGCTGATGACGCCGCGCCGGACCGACACCGACGGTTTCTTTGTCTCGGTGTTGCGTAAGGCCTAGCGCCGCAGCGCGTTACAGCATCCCGCAGAAAGCTTCCGCCAGTGCGAGCCGCTCGCCGCCGATCGCGCCGACAACCACCGGCGCCAGCAGCGCGCTCACCGGCGCCATCCGCCGGACGACGGGCGTCGGCTGCGGGCTACGCTCCTCGGCCATCGACGGATTCCACTGGGCGACGGTCGCGAGATCGGTCTCGACGTCCCATTTGCCGCGTCGGTCCGGCAGCCGCATCGCCTGCGCGAGGCGTGCCTGATAGTCGGCGCGTGGCACGACACGGAAGCCCATCTCGAGGGTGTTCTGCGTCGGCCCCTTGTTGTCGTTGAGCACGAAACCCCACTTGGCGAGGTGCCAGTTGAGCACCGAGAAGCCGATCTTCGAGGTGTGGGACTCGCGCGTGAACTGCGACTCGATCGTGAACGCGCCGCCGACCGCGACGCCATAGCCGCCGCCCACCAGCACGCCGTCGTTGTTCCAGACCTCGAACGAATGCGCGTAGCCGGCATCGTGCAGGTCGCAATAGGCGCGCATGATCTGCGGCGTGATCCAAGTCAGATGCCACTTGCCGTCGCGGCGGCCGGCGCAGGCCTTGATGACGCCCTCGAAGTCGCGGTCGAAGGTGACGTGGAAACGGTTCTGGCGCAGCCGGCTGCGCAGCCGCTTCGACATGTGGAATTCGGAAAAGTCGAGCACGCAGCGCTCCGGCGGCGCCATCCACTTCAGCGGGCCGAAATGCGCAAACGTGAAGAGGCCGCGGCGGTGGGCGTCGATCAGCGTCCTGACCGAGAGGTCGTGCACGAAGCCGCACAGGCCCGGCGGATTGCTCAGCGCATCGTCGGGATGCGGCAGCGCGCGCGCTGGCCGCACCAGGTCGGACAGCCATAGGCGCCCGAGCGTCGGCAGGCCCAAAATGCGACACGGCCGCATCGCCCAGGCCGTGCCCAGGATCCAACGCTGGATCCGTTCCGCCGCCGTTTCCTGGAACAGCGCCACACGGGCATCATCGACCGGCTCGCGTTCGTGATGGTCCGGCCCGAACCCCACCTTCTCAAACCTCATGTCGCCGCCCAGCCTCGTGTTTCCTGGATGATTTGATTGGGGTCGTTGTCGTCGGGGGCCAAGCCTCGCCCGGGACGCCTAATTTCGGGTTACGGCGCGCGGACACGGCGTCGCAGGGTCAAAGGCGGCGACGTCGCAATGTTAATGCGGGGTAACAGGAAACGCGGAATGGCCGCACTCGCGCGGAACCAGACGGCCTCCAACGTGTGGGGGTGGAGCAGCAAAACCTGTGCATTCCGCTGCCAGGCTGCTGCGCCAGCTTGGCATGCAACGGCAAATAGTCGCGAAAAACGGGCTTATCCTACGCCTCGACTGGTCCAGCCTTGTGCCTTGGGCCCGTCCCGGAGGCTTGACCGCGCGCGGTCCGGCCGTCACATAACCGCTCCGTACGGTGTTGGCGTCGATTCCGATCGCCATTGCCGCCGGACCTGAGCAAAGCAGGCTAATGTCCGAGTCCCACGACAAAATTCTCATTGTCGATTTCGGCTCCCAGGTGACCCAGCTGATCGCGCGGCGTGTCCGCGAGGAGGGGGTCTATTCCGAGATCGTGCCGTTCCAGAACGCCGACGCCGCATTCGCGGCGATGAAGCCGCGCGGCGTGATCCTGTCCGGCGGGCCGGCTTCGGTGCTCGACCAGAATGCGCCCGCGGCGCCGCAGGCCATCTTCGAGGCCGGCGTGCCCGTGCTCGGCATCTGCTACGGCGAGCAGACGATGGCGCAGCAGCTCGGCGGCAAGGTCGAGGCTGGGCACCATCGCGAGTTCGGTCGCGCCGAGGTCGAGGTCACCGAAGATACCAAGCTGTTCGAGGGCGTCTGGAAGAAGGGCGAGAAATATCCGGTCTGGATGAGCCACGGCGACCGGGTGACCAAGCTGCCGCCCGGCTTCAAGGCGGTCGCGACCTCGCCCAACGCGCCGATCGCTGTCATCGCCGACGAGGCGCGCAAGTTCTACGCAGCGCAATTCCATCTCGAGGTCGTGCACACGCCGCAGGGCGCGGCGCTGCTGCGCAATTTCGTCCGCAAGATCGTCGGCTGCGACGGCGACTGGACGATGCGCGCGTTCCGCGACGAGATGATCGAGAAGATCCGTAAGCAGGTCGGCAAGGGCAGGGTGATCTGCGGGCTGTCCGGCGGCGTCGACTCCGCGGTGGCGGCGGTGCTGATCCACGAGGCGATCGGCGAGCAGCTCACCTGCGTGTTCGTCGACCACGGCCTGATGCGGCTTGGCGAAGCGGAGCAGGTCGTGACGCTGTTCCGCGACAGCTACAACATCCCGCTGGTACACGTTGAAGCGGAAGCGCTTTTCCTGGGGCAACTCGCCGGGGTCAGCGACCCCGAGCAGAAGCGCAAGACGATTGGCAAGCTGTTCATCGATGTGTTTGAGGCGGAAGCGAAAAAGATTGGCGGCGCCGAGTTCCTGGCGCAAGGCACGCTCTATCCCGACGTGATCGAGAGCGTGTCGTTCACCGGCGGGCCGTCGGTGACCATCAAGTCGCACCACAATGTCGGCGGCTTGCCCGAGCGCATGAACATGAAGCTCGTCGAGCCGCTGCGCGAACTGTTCAAGGACGAGGTGCGCGCGCTCGGCCGCGAGCTTGGCCTGCCGGAGAAGTTCGTCGGCCGCCATCCGTTCCCGGGGCCTGGGCTCGCGATCCGTTGTCCGGGCGAGATCACGCACGACAAGCTCGAGATCCTGCGCAAGGCAGACGCGGTGTTCATCGAGCAGATCCGCCGCGCCGGACTC